>MDTD01089045.1_pt1 | contig 74379 bp, 70 predicted proteins | sample 811221 | NCBI WGS metagenome assembly MDTD01 (sample SAMN05326646, study PRJNA326480) | marine metagenome | isolation source: seawater | place: Pacific Ocean: South West | collected 2011 | reverse complement strand
TTCAAGTATATTGAACCGCCGTCTTTTTATCCGGTTAATGGTTGCCGCCCAGCAGGGCGCCTACATCCGACTATGGGCGCCCATGCATTGACTGGTGACCACCCTTTAGGCGCCGTTTAAGAACCGATATTGTCCGAGAGCGCCTGCTGAACATATAGATTTACATCCTCGTCAATGGCGTAAGCTGCCGCCATGTCGACCCCGAAGTGCGTTCCTGTCATAGCGGCCACGATAATTGGCATCGCCGCGTTGATATCGGAACCGAGGTGCGCTCCCGCCGAGAAGCGCTGAACGGTGGCGCCGTCGAGAACAACAGATTGCTCAGCCTGTTTCGTTTCCAGAGACTGATCCATGGTTGGCGCTTCCCAATCAAAGGCCGATGCCGTCGACGCGGCTAAAGTCATGGCGATGGCTAATGACACTGATTTCAGCATGATTTAAGTTCCTTTCTGAGATCATTTTTACTGATACTGACTATTAAGTATGCCTCTTACGGCAGCATGCTGATTTTGGATCATAGGTCGTTCGACGCGTGCGCGACATTGAGTAACCGTAATAATCCGGGGGGCATCAACCCGGAGTGTTTCACCAGAATTATCGCTGACCACGGTACAGGCACGCCTCCAAGCAGGCGGCGACAAAATCGATAGGGCTAGACGCCTGCCCCGCTGCGCCCCCCCCCTGACGCATAAAATGTTCAGCGCAAATCAACCCACGTACGTCGCCGTCGATAGAACGCTGGTCAGGCATACTCGCCTGTGCGGATCCGTTCAGCGATCCGGTCGGCGGTTTTCTAATAGCCTCTTTCTAAATGCTCTGACGCATTGAAATACGGAAGATTATCTCTAGAAGAACACCCCATCATCGCAAGCCTCTCAGAAATTTTTAGTGCTTTTTGATACTTCCTCTCGTTTTGCTCTCTGGTGTTTGCGTTGAATGTCGAGCCGCATACCGAAACTCCATAATGAGCCTGCAGTGTATGGACCTTCCTTCCAGCCAAGAACCCGTCAGCAATAACGGAAAGGTCAAAGTTTTCTTGCTTCACGATCTGAATTTCATTTTCTACCATATATGCTCGTATTCGTGCCTCAGCAGCAAGCGCCGCATCCCAATAATCGGACTCAGATTTGGTAGGCTCACCCGAAACCTCCACGAAAGATTTGCAGAACGTGAGGAACATCTGGTCCTCAAGCGTTGCTGTTCTCCATGCCATGTCACCAAGGTTGCTCCAGACTGACATGTCCATGTCTTCATATATTTGAGGCACCCGTTCAAAAAATAGCCGGTGCAAACCATTTTCATTAAGTGTGCTGTCCAGCTTTTGTTCTTTGTAAATATCCACAGCGGCATAGGTGCCGCAAACAGGACATGTGTCGTCTTCGTGAGTACCTTTTTTATAAATGTGTGAACACCGGTTGCCATCGGATAATTCATTTTTACACAAGAGATAGATATCGCCGCTGTCTTCGCCATCCTGTTGTTGGCCGATCCAGTTAAATCGGTTCATAAACTGCATATATGACTTGCGGTGGCTCCAAAGGCTCCACTCGAGCTTTTCAACCGGCCCGAAAGTGCTCCAATTAGAGCTTACATCTATTACCACACACTTATCCTTGCCTGGTGCCGAACGTAAACCTCGTCCAACGGATTGTCCCCATAAGACCTTGGAAAGCGTCGGCCGGAGGTGAACGATGATGTTACAGTTCGGATTGTCCCATCCCTCTGCAAGAACACCGACTGATACAATCGCCTCAATTTCACCGGCCTCATGAAGCGCCAGCAATTTCATTCGCTCTTTGATCGGTGTCTTTGCCGTAACGATCGCCGCATTAAGCCCACATTGCTCAATCGCGCTTAATGTCGCTTCCGCAACACTTACATCGGCACAGAACCAAGCGGATATAGGATCAGCCGAGAGTTTTGATCGCTCCTCTTTGTAGCTCCAGATAGCGTAATCAATCATTGAGGAGCGAATAATTGCATTCGACAATTTTTCAATCGGAAAATCACCCGAGCTTATATCAATACTCGCCAAGTTCAGATCGTGAACGAAATGAGGGCGATATATTGGCTTTACGAGAACACCCTCATCAATCAAATCCTCGATATTTGCGCAGTCAATTATCGCGTCGAAAGCAAGATTAAGCTGGTCGCGCTGGTCGCCCGTTCGACGCTCCGGAGAGGCAGTCAAACCAATCAGCTGCGCATTGGTTTTACCCTCTTCCTCAAAGGCGTCGAGGATGCGTTTGTATCCCTTTCCATTCGGTGAAACCCGATGTGCTTCATCAATAAAAATACCGTCGGCTTTAGCAATCGCGTCGCTCAACACATCCTTAGCTCGAAGACTTGTCGAGAGCAGTATGTCGTAGTCCTCAAACGCAGGGCCCGCATCCGATACCTCAAGCTTACGGACAACATGTTTGTGACTAAGGGCTTTATACAACTGCTCCAAGAGAACCAGCCTGTGACAAAGAACGATTATTTTTTTGCCCTTGTAAAATCGGTCAATTATCTCACTCGCGAGTACGGTCTTACCCGCCCCAGTCGGGGCTTTAACAATAAATCTTCGATATTTCTTAATCACCGAAGGAAACTCGTCGATGAAAGTTTGTTGCCAATTTCTTAGTTGCATTCGCTTCTTAACCAATGTGAATAGGGATAAAGAGATAAAGAGATGTGCGCCCTATCTCGGAGCGTTACCACGCGAAAATCCAATGAAATTTATTGCCAAAAAATAAAATGGACAACGCGAAGAACGCGAGCTTTCTGTTGCCATCCGCATCAAATGTTGGACCTAATATCTTACATTGGAATTGGTTGGGAAATGGCAAACAATCGAGTGCAAAAAGATATTTTTAGAATATTAAGATGCGGGGAATTTGGTACACCGGCTTGGAATAATATCAGAGGCTAAATTGCGGGATTTTTGTATGTCGGACCAAAGTCCTGACCTACGGATTATGTTGAGGGATTTTTTTGGCACTGAAACCCGAAAATCCCCCCAATTTTAAAATCGAGAGATCCTAAAAATACTGCTAAGTGTCTGAATTTTAATGGCGCGCCCGGAGGGACTCGAACCCCCGACCTGCGGATTAGAAGTCCGCTGCTCTAATCCAGCTGAGCTACGGGCGCCGCCGAAAGACTTACTATCACGATTCCGGCTGCTGTGCGATGGATTGATAGAGTGCCATGATTGCGAAGCCTTGCCCACTATACCATAAATGGGGCAACGGAGGGATGAGCATATGACCGGGAAGCTTGAGGGACGAAAAAGCATCATCATCGGCGGTGGCGGCGGGATCGGCGGAGCGATCGCACACCGCTTTTACGCAGAGGGAGCTAGTGTGGCGGTCGTAGACGCCAACGCAGCCGCAGCGGAGTCTCGCGCGGAAGAATTGCGCAGTGCCGCCGGAAACGGCGACGTCTTCGCGCTTGGGATCGATATCGGCGATCCCGACGCCGCGAAGAGAGCAATCGAGGACACGGCGAAAGCCTTGGGCGGGCTAGATACGACAGTTCATTCGGCGGCCACGCGTGAACCCACGGCAACTGTGGAGGAAATGCACTTCGAACACTGGAATGAAGCGCTCCGCGTCAATCTGACAAGCATGTTTCTTTTGAGCAAATTCGCCATCCCGCATCTACGTAGCGCAGGCGGGGGCGTCATCATCAACATTGCATCCCAGCTTGGTAGCGTAGTGACGGCCGGTCGACCGGCCTACCACGCAACAAAAGGCGCAGTCATCCAGCTCACCAAGGCAATCGCTATCGAGAACACGCAGGACAATATTCGCGCCGTCACAATATCGCCCGGTGCGATTGAGACAGACAGGCTTCTTGCCAGGCACAATTCGATTGAAGCTATTCGCGAAAAACTCACACCGGGCCACCCTATCGGCCGCCTAGGCCAACCGGATGATATCGCGGGGGCCGCGTTGTTCGTTGCCAGCGAAGATGCGGCCTTCATGACCGGCACTGACTTGATCATCGACGGCGGATATACCGCGGTCTGAGAAAATGGCGCGTGTGTTAATTACCGGCGCTGAGAGTGGTCTTGGGCTGGCTTTGCTTCGCGCCTATACGGATGCGGGCGACAGTGTCTCCGTACTTTGCCGGCGCACGTCATCGGAACTAACCCCGCTCGCGCCAGATATGCACGCCGATGTGGACGTCACAAATACTGCTGCCGTCTACCGAGCGGCAGCCGCGATGGGCGACGCACCCATTGATGTGTTGATCAACAATGCGGGTATCATGATAGAGGACGATATCGACCGGCTTGATATCGCCGCCGCGCGTCTGCAGTTCGAGGTCAACGCACTCGGGCCCTTGAACGTCGCTCTCGCCTTCCGGCGGCGGTTGCATATTGGGTCCCGGGTTATCAATATTTCCAGCCGTCTCGGGTCGATCAGCGACAACGAATCCGGCGACGATTACGGATATCGGATGTCCAAGGCCGCGCAGAATATGCTGACATCTAACCTGGCAATCGAGCTTGGCAAGGAAGGCATATGCGTCGTGGCGATGCACCCGGGGATCGTCGCTACTGAAATGACAGGCAATCAAGGCACACCTGCGGATGAGGTTGCGGGCGACCTAAAAAGAACCATTGGCGGGTTAGAGATGGCCCGGTCGGGCTCATTTCTCGACCGTTTCGGCGAAGAAATCCCGTGGTAGTTTGTTACGTAAATACGAGACTGAGCTCGGGCACCGCGATCAGCAGGATCGTTACCAACAGCATGACGAACGCAAAAGGCATCGCGCCGAGGAAAATCTGATTAAGAGTGATCCGGTCGTCGTTCAAAGTCGATTTCACAACGTAACACGTTATGCCCAATGGCGGCGTCAACAGCCCAATTTCAACCGCGATCACGGTTACGACGCCGAACCAGATAGGATCCCCACCAAACGTCGCAAGCGACGGTAATGCCAGAGGAAGGATAATCAGCATGATGGAAATCGAGTCTAGGATCATGCCGAGGAGGATCAGGATCAGCACGTAAACGATAATAAAGACCGTAAAGTTATCACCGACATACCCACCCATTTGCTGTGGCAGGCCGGACAGCGCCAGCATGCGCGAGTAGATATTCGCAGCGAGGATCAGGAACAGGATCGACACCGTGATGTGGCCTGTTTCGACAAGCACTCCCCATAGGGTCTTCCAGTCCAGTTTGCGCTTCATAAGCCCAATGATCAGCGCGCCGAATGCACCGGCTGCGCCGGCTTCTGTTGGTGTAAAAATACCTCCGTAAATCCCCCCGATGACCAGAACAACGAGGCTAATGATCGGAAAAAGTTTCAGGAATGCCGATTTGATGGATTCGTCATCAGCAAGATTGTCCTGCATTGCTGTGATATCGCCGACCCATTCAGGTTTCCAAGTTGCCATGGCGAGGATCAGTAGCGCGAATGCAACAGACAGGATCAAACCGGGCACGATGGCAGCAATAAACAGCACGCCGACCGATTGCTCGGCGATGAAAGCGTACACGATGAACAATAAACTGGGGGGGATCAGCATCCCTAGGACCGATGATCCGGCGACCACACCCACTGAAAAACGAGCCGTATAGCCCTGCGACATCATTTCCGGTGTCGCCACGCGCGTAAACACCGCAGCCGAGGCAATGGACGATCCGGTAATGGCTGCGAACACCGCATTTGCGGCAACCGTTGCTATACCGAGACCGCCGCGGACCCGCCGCATCGCCCAACGCGCGACCTGGAACGTCTCCTTGCCGACATCAGCCGCCGCCACCAGCAATCCCATCAGCACGAACAGCGGCACGACCCCGAAGAAATAGTTTTTCATGTATTCGGCGCCCGCCTGCGGCAGCATCCGTTCGGCGATAGCGGTGTTGCCTTTCATCATCCATATGCCGCAAAAGCCGAGGACGATCAGCGCAATACCAATCGGCATGCCGGCATAAATCAGGATCAGCATGCAGATAATCGAAAGGATGCCGATCTGAGCATTGGTCAGTTCGGCGGTGGTAAGGAAATATATTACGACCGCAAACGCTGCCAGCGCGATCAGCCAGCCATAGCCACGCTTGGTCGCGCTCGCCCTGCCCGATGGATTTCGCAAGGCGCGCCCCGCGCCGGTAATTTCCCGTACGAAGCGCAGCAAGAACTCAATACCGGTGGCGACCGCGCCGACTAGCAAAATCAAATAGAACGGCCAAACGATAAAGGTGATGACCCCAGGAACGCCGGCAATTTCATTTTCCCTCCAAGCTTCCGAGAATTCACCCCAGAACCCCTGAACCATGATCAGAAAGACAATAATACCGAATAAGTTGAATACCGAGTTGAACACGCGGCCGGCAAAGGGGCGTTTGACTTCAAGCCACTCGATCAAAAGTTCCGCACGAGTAAATCGGCCGGCATGCAGCGTATTCGCAAGCTGCAGGTAAATTGTGCCGGCGATGGAGAATGCGATGATCTCCGGCACGCCGTTAAGCGGATGATTAAGAACGTTCCGCGAAAAAATATCCGCGCAGATGATCAGCATCATTCCGAACACCCAAAGGGTGCCGATACTATTCATCAAATTGGTAATGGCGTTGAACAGTCGAACGGGGAGCCCAGCTGTGGACTCCCCGCCCGGTGTGTCACCCGACTCCGCGGGAGTTGTCACACGAATGCTCCGTCAGAAGAACTGATTAGAGGCCTTCGTCCCAGTTGCGAAGGGGCTTCGCGCCCGAAGAACGGGCAACATCCATGAAGGTCTTCATAACTGCCTTGGCCGGAAGCCCTTTCTTTTCGTTCGCATCCACCCATTCTTTTGCGATGTTGGGCATGACTTTCGCCCATTTGCGACGTTCGGCATCGGGAAGCGTGGAAATCACAGCACCCTGTTTCGCCATCAGCTTAAGAAACAGACCGGCTTTCTTTTCGATGATCGCCGCCTGCTTCGCGGAATATTCTCCGCCAAGCTTTTTAAAGATGTCCTGCATGTAGGCGGGAAGCGAATTCCACGTGTCCTTGTTCATGGTTATGGCGCCAGAAATCGGCCCACCCATGTCGACAACCGTTACGTATTTGCCCACTTCATGCAGCTTGAAGGGGAACATACCAGTCGTAATCGTAAGGCCACCGTCGGCAACACCCGTTTTCACGCCGTTATAATAAACCGGCAGTCCACCGTTGACCGCAACCGCGCCGGTACCCCGCACCCAACCGGCGAGCGCATCGGGTGCATAGAGTTTCTTGCCCTTGATGTCCGCGATGGATTTGATTGGGAACTTGGTAAACATGTTGTAAGTATCTGCGACCTGTATGCCGAGATAAACTTGGTTATGCTTGTCCCAAGCTTTGTTCATGGCCGGGACATCCTTGTGAAGCTGTTGGCCAATCGCCGTCAGGACCTTCACGTCGCCGGTCACGAACGGAGCGTAGAACGAGACGTTCATAAGCGGCATCTTGATCGGTTCCCAAAGAGTGCCGACCCAACCGAGATCGGCTAAACCATTCTGTACCCCTTCGAGCGTATTCTTGAAGTTGTAAAGCGCACCAGCATATGCCTGCGTCCACTGGATGCTGTCTCCCTTGCCTGCCGCCGTTACACGCGCCATTGACTGAGGTACGACGTGATCCTTGATCACCTGGACCCAAGGCACAATCGGCGGGTGGCTCGATCCTGCGGTGAGTTTGAACGTTTTTGCCGAAGCGGCGGATACGCCCACCGCCAGTGTGACACCCACGGCAGCCGCTGACGCGACAAGCGTTTTTGAAATTCTTCTCATGACGTTATCTCCTCCTCCATTTTTTATGTATGCAAACGTTTGCACATTCCGTTGTAATTGCCCACACTATCACGGATTATCGCATGGATGCCAACCGCATAACCCCCGGCGCAAGCACCGGGGGAGCAGGGAGATGCAATCGTATGGCCAAGACGCTTATCAAGAACGGAACGATAATTTCCATGGACCGCCGGGTGGGCGATTTTCAGAAAGGCGATATTCTGGTCAACGGGGACAAAATCGAGAAAGTCGCTAAATCGCTCTGGTCTCCCGACGCGAAAGTCATCAACGCCGCCGGCAAGATTGTCATGCCCGGTTTCGTTAATGCTCATATTCATACTTGGCAAACCGGCATCCGCGGCGTCGCCGGTAACTGGTCGATCCCCGAATATCTCCACGAAATGCATGCGCGTATCGCACCGCGCTACACCGCAAACGATACATATCTCGCCAATCTTGTCGGTGCGTTGAACCAGATTAATCTGGGCGCGACGACCATTTTCGATTGGTGCCACAACAACGCGACCTCAGGCCATACGGACGGCGCGATCAGGGGCCTGAAGGAATCCGGTATTCGGGCCGTGTTCGGTCATGGTTCACCGAAACCAGACGCCAAGAAAGGCTTCGTGCCCTTCACCCATATTCCGCACCCGCGATCTGAACTGGAACGCCTACGCAAAGGCTCGCTGTCCGACGGCGACGGCATGATCTCCTTGGCAATGGCTGCACTGGGCGTAGATTTCTCGACCTGGGAGGTCACCGAACACGATTTCCGATTGGCGAAGGAACTCGGGTTGATCATCAGCACCCATGTCTGGGGTGCCCCTAACCGTCTCAATCCCGACGGGTACAAGAAACTTGCCAAACTCGGGCTGCTGGACAAGCGCCATAACATGGTTCACGGCAACTATCTGAGAGACGACGAGCTCAAGATCGTCATCGATTCCGGCGCATCGGTGACCATTACCCCAGAAGTCGAAATCCAGATGGGCCACGGAGCGCCGTTAATCGGCCGCGTGCGCGCTTTGGGTGGGAAACCGTCACTCGGTGTGGACGTGGAATCGAATATTTCCGGCGACATGTTCACTGTTATGCGTATGGCGCTTCAGCCTCAGAGGATGATGGATAACCAAAAAGTAGCCAAGGCGACGAAAGCACCGGCACAGGCCCTGTCCATCAAGCCGCGCGAAGCCTTACAATGGGCGACTATCGATTCCGCCAGGGCGCTTGGCCTTGATAAGAAGGTCGGATCGCTCAAGCCCGGCAAACAGGCCGACATTGTCATGTTGAACGGCAAGGATCTCAACCTGTTCCCGGTCAACAACCCCATCGAAAGCGTCGTTTTCCATGCTCATGGCGGCAACGTCGATACCGTCATGATTGCGGGCAAGATCGCCAAGCAGAATGGCAAACTGAAATACCGGGGCCTGGAGAAAAAAATGGATCAGCTCGCCAAATCTGGTCGGAAGATCCTGAAAGGCGTGAAGCTGGCTGCTTAAGCGATCAGAGCGCGCGCCGCGTCGCGGTGATCGTCTAGCAGACGGTTCAGCTCGAACCCGACGATCTGTCCATCGAGAACTCGCCACTCACCGCTGATCATCACCCGGTCCGCGCGGTGAGCACCGCATAGGATCAGGGCTGCAATCGGATCTCCGGCGCCCGAAAATCTCGGTTCATCCAGTCGGAAAAAGGCGAGATCGGCCTGCTTGCCGACGGCGATTTTACCGATATCATCGCGGCGGAGGCATCTTGCCGACCCATCCGTCGCCCAGCGCAGAACATCGGTATGGCTCACTCGGGCGGCGCCGTATCGCAGGCGCTGTATCTGCAACGCCTGACGCACTTCCTGCATCAGGTTAGACGCATCTTCTGACGCCGAACCGTCGACACCGATCCCAACCGGGGAACCCGCCGCTTCCAGTTCAATTGCCGGACATAATCCCGACGCAAGAACCATATTCGATCCCGGACAATGTGCTATCCCCGCCCCCGCCGCGCCCAGCCGCGATATTTCCGCGTCGGTGAAATGAATGCCATGGGCCAGCCAGACGCGGTCATTCAGCCAGCCAACCTGTTCAAGGTAATCCAGCGGCCTGCATCCGAACATTTCTTCGCAGAAAGCGTTCTCGTCTTCCGTTTCGGCGAGATGCGTGTGCAGACAAACGTTCTTCTCCACCGCCAGCTTTGCGGTGTCGATCATGATTTCCCGCGTCACCGAAAACGGCGAACAGGGCGCCAACGCAATCTGAACCTTTGAGCCGTCAGACGGATCATGAAAGGTATCGATAACGCGCGCACTGTCCGCGAGTATCGTATCGACATCCTGCACCACGGAGACCGGCGGCAGGCCGCCATCCTCGACTGAAAGGTTCATCGAGCCTCGCGTGAGGGTAACCCGCACACCCAGATCGGATGCCGCAGCAACCTGAATATCAACGCCATTTTCCAGCCCAGCGGGAAATACATAGTGATGATCCGCCGCCGTCGTGCACCCGGACAATAGAAGCTCCGCGAGGGCAAGCCGCGTGGCGACGTAAAGGTAATCAGGCGTCAACCCAGCCCAAACCGGGTAAAGCGTCTTCAGCCAATCGAAGAGTTCCTTGTCCAGTGCCGGGCCGTAGGCGCGGGTGAGGGTCTGATAGAAATGATGATGCGTGTTGATTAGCCCCGGCAGAACGACACATTCCGATGCATCGAAGGTTTCGTCGCAGGGAGTCTTCGGTTCATCGCCCGTCTGCAGAATTTCGGCAACCACGCCATCTTCGATTACGACGCCACCCGCCGCATTGTCTGCGAGAATGGCGAGAGGGTCTTTAATCCGAACACGCATAATTCGAAGTGTACCCCATTTCGATACGCTGGACAGTGCACAACGGTTTGGTCATTCTCCGCCGCCATGTGCCCGATCGATTATTTTCCTACCGACTACGCAGATGGCCGTGCCAAATTTCGCACCGCAGCCGAACAGGCGGGGGCAGAACTCGGCACCTATGACGCTGGCGCCCGGGGACCCGACGGTACCGCGTTAACAACAGACGTGGCTCTTCTTGGATCGCGAGATGCGCCCCATCTGTTTCTCTGCAACTCGGCCACCCACGGCGTCGAAGGGTTCTGCGGGTCCGGAATTTTCTCGGGTTTTCTCGACAGCGGAGAGATGGCAAGGCTGCCGTCAAATGTACGCGTAGTCCTGATCCATGCCCTGAACTGCCACGGATTCGCCTGGCTGCGTCGGGTGACCGAAGAGAATGTCGATCTCAACCGGAATTTCGTGGATCACACCAAAAACCACCCGAAAAACACGGAATACGCCAAACTTCATCCGGCTATCCTGCCGGACAACTGGGACGACAAGACCGTCGCAAAATCAACACAGAAGCTAGAAGCGTACGCCTCGAAGACGTCGCTCTACAAACTACAGTCGGTGCTTACCGGAGGACAGTACGATCACCCAGACGGTATATTTTATGGCGGTCGCGAACCAACGCGGGCGCATGAGCGTTTCCTGGACATCGTGGAAAATCATGTGGTGGGCGCAGAGCATGTACTGTTCCTGGACTGGCATACAGGGCTCGGAACGTATGGGACCGGCGAACTGCTTGGCATGACACGGCCCGGCAGCGCTCACGGAGACCGGGTCAGCAAATGGTTCAGCCATGGACTGGAAACGCCGGCCGAGGGTCAGGCGACATCGGCGCCGCTCACCGGCACTATCGGATCAGGTTTACGCAGGCATCTCGCCAATTCGAATACCGAGGTGACAAGCCTGACTGTCGAATTTGGCACCTACCCGGTTCGGGAGGTCCTGATGCCCCTCATCGCCGACAACTGGCTCCACGCCAAGGGCGATCCAGACAGTAATTTGGGCCGCGCGATCAAGGGGCAAATCCGAAGAGCACTGTATCCGGACGAAGCCGACTGGAAAGAACTGGTCTGGGTACGTGGTCGCCAGATCATGCGGCGCGGGGTCGCCGGGCTGGGAGAACTTTAACCCTCCTCAAAGCCGGGCGGAACTTGCCTCACAACTTCAGCGCCTCTTCGATGCGATTCCGGCGTAAACGGCATATGCCTCATCCTAGTACCATTCGGCGCACAGAACGCGTTGGCTAGCAACCGGCATCAGTGGGTCCAGTTTTTATCCCGGTCGTGGCTGAAATTATCTGAATACGATTTAAGTTTCGTGGTCCGGGATTTTGGCTCACTTACCTCATAATCCAGCCCTTTTTTTTCGCAAAAGGCTATGGCTAAGTCTTTAGACGGGAACCGCATTTTCACCTGATTACGGGTATCGCCCTGCCCGACCCAGCCCATCAGGCTATCGTTACGCACCCGGGCACCGGGTTCGAATTCGACCAGCCATTGGCGAGTTTTTGCCCTTCCGGACTGCATGGCATTCTTGCGCGGTTGATAAATGCGAACTTTGTCCATGCAACGCTAATCTCTGTCTACCATAGAAGCCTCTTATCGGCCCCCTAATTTAAAAGGTCAAGTTGCGCCCCAATGTCGTGCCTGATATCGTAAAGAAGTCTTTTCGTGGAGGTACCTCTATTGCTGACAAGTAAGAGACCTAACGAAAAGATTACTCACCACGCAGCCTTGTCTGCTCGAGACAATTGAGAGGTTTCATGATTGGTAAAACCAAAATAGCGCTATTCGGTGTAGCGCTCGGCGTAACGGGAATGCTTGCTTCACCCGCAAGTGCAGCATTCGATTTTGCAGGCAAGCAGATAACCATTGTTATTGGCTATGGTTTCGGCGGTACATACGGAAAATACTCTAGGATGTTCGCAGAACATCTAAAAAAACATATCCCGGGCAATCCAAACATTATCGTAAGCTCTCGCCCCGGCGCGGGCGGCATGAAAATGACCAACTTTGCGGCAAAGGCACTGCCTGCAAATGGTCTTAACTACATAGTTCCTCCTGACAGTTCCGTTATTGTTCAACTTATGCGCCCCGAAAAGGCGAAGTACGACATGCGGAAATTCACTTGGATCGGTAGCGCCAACCAAACAAACGTTATTATGGTCATACGCTCAGATACCGGAGTTAAGAAGTGGCAAGACCTACGCAACAAAACCATTCCGATGGGATCGACTGGTCTCGGCTCAACTGCGTATATCATGCCAAATCTCGTAAATTCCCTTCTCGGAACAAAGATGAAGGTAGTTTCCGGTTACAAGGGTTCGTCAAAAACCGGCCTCTCGGTTGAACAGGGCGAAAATCTCGGCGCGGCGTTCAACTGGCTGTTTTGGAAATCAAAGTATGAGCGGTGGTTCCAGGGAGACAAGCCTTTCGCGAGGGCTGTAATGCAGATGGGCATGAAAAAGGACCCCGAACTTCCCAACGTTCCTCTGTTGAGCGATATTGCTGACTCAAAATACAAGCCGATGATCGACTTTATCGGCGCTATGGGATTGATTGGTCGCGGCCTCGCTGCACCACCCGGTACTCCGAAAGAGGCCATCTCGGTCATGCAAGTTGCATGGGAAAAGATGGTTAAGGACCCCGAATTTATTTCGGACGCCAAAAAACGTAAACTCCGCGTTATAGCTACGGATGCAGCGACAGTTCAGAAAGTCGTGAACGATGCTATCGCAAAGGCCAGCCCAGAAGTGATTTCGATGGCCAGCAAGGCGATTTACGGCAAGTAGTCAATTCCAGACCCAAAACATCGACGGCCCCCTCATTGAGGGGGCCGTTGTTGTTTAAAGCCGCATGCCCCTGTAATTTCACGTGGCGTGGCCCTACTTGCAGAACGGTGGCAGGAACTCCCGTGTTACACGAAGGCAAGAGAGTAGAAAATGACAGTGTACAAATACAACTCCGCAGACAACCATATCGACCAGCGCTGGATCCCTGCGAATTTGTGGCAAGATCGCGTTCAGGAAAAATTCCGAAACGGCGCACCCAAGGTCATTGAACATGACGGCTCATGGGTATGGGAATGGGAAGGGCGGATCTTCGCCGGACGCGACGGAGGTGCCGCCGACAGCCCAGACAATCGCAAAGCTCTTGACGCCTTTTACGGCGAGCATGCCGGCGACCTACCAGATGGTGCCTTGCCGCCGGCAGATCCAGAAATAATTTTAAAGCACATGGATATGGCCGGCATTTGGGCGTATGTCGGCTATGCCTCAGTACGGAAATGGGAAATCCACGACGTCGCTCTGCGTCACGAAGTTCACCGCGTCTACAACGACTGGATGACGGAGCTAAATACTCACAATCCCGACCGGCTCTTGATGCTGCCGATCATGCCGGTGTTCGACCCCGAAGCCACCCTCGCTGAGCTAGAGCGCGTGAAAAAACTCGGCTGCAAGGCGGTTGAATTCCCGATTGCCGACATGGCAAAGGAAATTTGGGAAGAATGCTGGGATCCCTTTTGGTCAGCCTGTGAAGACGGCGACGTGACGGTCTGCAGCCACATCGGTGACAGCGCCGGAGCGCCATATCCTGCCCTCGAACGGGGCGTTCGCATGGCATATTTCTCCTGCGTACCGTTTAGCGCCGCGAAACCGATCTCTCAACTCGCCTATTCCGGCACGCTTATGCGTCATCCGAAACTGCGCTACAACTACGGCGAATGCCGTGCCGGCTGGGGACCCATGCTGTTGCAGTGGATGGACCGTCAGGCTGTCGAACGGCCAGGCCTGTTTGCTGATACCGGTCTGAAGGAAATGCCCAGCGAATACGTCAAGCGCCAGGTCACCATCACCTACGAAGAAGACTACGTCGCTGGCATGATGCTGCAGCACCCGGAATCCGGTATGGCCGATATCCTGATGTGGGGAGCGGATTATCCTCACGGCCAGGGTGTCTGGCCCAACGCCGATGACGTCATGGAAAAAACTTTTGCTGGCGTAGACCCCGCCATTCGCAGACGTGTGGTGTTTGATCGTTGTCTTGAAATGTTTCACCTTACCGGACCAGACGTGTCGCAGATCGCGGCCTGACCAACTCGATACAAGCGAATATCACAATGGCTATACGCCTAGTCACAACCCTGCTCATCGGGCTAACCCTAATTCCCGATGTGAACGCAAAGGCCCCACAGTACATTGGCGTCGTTGCACTCGTCGAAAATATTGTGGCTACCGGCGTCTCGGAAACCGATAAAATTTTCAAGATCGGTGATCGTGTTTTTATTAATCAGAAAATAAAAACGCTCATGAACAGTCGCGCTCAAATCATTTTTCGCGACCAATCGATTTTGAATATTGGACCCGATACGGAAATAACCATCAAAAGGTATAACCTGCGCTCGAACCGTCCCTCGTTCGCCGCGCAAGTTAGAAGCGGAGCCATACGCTTCAAATCGGGGACATTTCCATCCGGTTCCTACACGGTCTCCTCCCCCTCTGCACTGGTCAGGCTCCAGGGTACTCAGGTGGATTTTCTGGTCTCAAGGCCCGGGGCAACAGAAATTTTATTACGGAGCGGTGCCGCAAGCGTTACATCAAACAGCCGGCCGACGCAGGGATCATCCGACAACCTTGTCTCCTTAACAGGCTCTGTCACCCTAAATAGCCCAAATTCGTTTGTTCAGATGGATGGATCCAGCGGAATATCGGGCCAACCAAAGGTTGCCTCTATAAGCAAGCAGGGATTCTACGATTCAGCCTTCGACATCACCGTTGGCGATAATGATCAAATTACCGGAATTTCAAGGGACCGAATAAATGCTGAACTTCAATTAGCGAGCCTGGAAACAGGCAATCCTGTGACCAAAGCACAAGTCGACGCCGAGTTGTTCCTTAGGGGAATTGACAGATCCGCGGCGCTTACCACCTTCATAAACAAAAAGCTCAAAAACTGCTCTGGCGAGAGCTGCAGAGTACTCTTAAACAAGCGACGCCTGGTAAACCAGGCAATCCGAAAATTGAAGCGTCAGAGAACATCTCTGTTGAGAGATTTCGGGCAAGGAAAAGGAAATGCTGATGCACGAGCAAGGATAAGGGAGCTCTTGTCCGGCGCCCTTGCCGAAGAGACAAGACTAAGACAGATCGAAGTAAGCGCATTCAACGCGGTTACCGATGCCGCAAACAACCAAAGATCAGCAAAGAAAAAATTAAAGCAGAAACAAAAATCAGTTGATCTGGGCGGCAAAAAAAGAGCTTTTAAGGACGCTAGGAAAAAATTCAGGCAGGCCAAAACTGAGGACGAAAAAAAATCCGCAAGGGCAGTCCTCAAAAACGCAAGAACAAATTTTGACACGGCAAAAGCAGCCGTTGCTGTGGAAACTAAGGCCTTCAAGGATGCAAAATCCAACCTAAAGAATGCACAAAAAGCGGCGAAAGCTGCCACCTCCGCTGCAGAGGACGCTGCCAAGGATGTTAAGGCGCTTCAGGCACAACTGAATTCCGGCAGAGCACTCAGAAGGCTCAAAAGAGCTAAACGCCAACCCATTGAAGCAGCGCGACCGCAACAGGCGGCCGTAAAGCCTGGGGGAGAGGCAACGAGCACGAGAAAAATTGCGGTGGTTCGGCCCTCGGCAGTTTCAAAGCAGACCAAAGCCGCCAACAAGAAGGCGAAGGCCGCCGCAAAAACAGCAGCAAAACAAGCAAAGGCTGCAAACAAGAAAGCAAAGGCAGCCGCAAAAAAAGCGGCAAAACAAGCAAAGGCTGCAAGCAAAAAAGCAAAGGCAGCCGCAAAAAAAGCGGCAAAACAGGCAAAGGCAGCAGCAAAAAAAGCGGCAAAACAGGCCAAAGCAGCACGAAAGGCTGCCGCAAGGGCTCGAAAGGCCGCCCTACGAAAAGCTAGACGCGAAGCACCTAACAACTAAATGTAATCTACCCGCTTTTAGACTCGGCAGAATGGTATCAAACCTGAAATTTGTGCTGATTATAGCAATCACCTTAAGCTGCTTATACCCTTGCGCCGCACCCGCAGATACGAACCAAAGTGCTAATCTCGAGATACTCTGGGAAAGAGTTCTTTCTGACCCAAAGCACATACAAAACAATATCGACTACGGGACTAAGGCAAAAAACCTTGGCCATTACCAAAGAGCAATATCTGCATACCGTCGCGTTTTAAAGATCGCCCCTAACAATGCAGAAGCGCTCAGTAATTTAGAGGTACTTCGCACACTGACCCGTCCGGCAGAAACTTCGGGTACCCTCATTACAACGGCAAGTTATAACGCAAATTCCGGACAAAGCCGCCGAAACGCGAGAGGCGATACGGCGCTGGCAAAAACACTATTGATTGCGGACGATCGAGAGTTCCTCGGAACGAGGTGGAACTCATCAGTCGTTAATTTTGCTGATGCTCATTCATTCTTAAGAGATTCTGACGTTATATTTTCCAGCCTCAAATCGGGGCCTACCTGGCTCATTTCCTCCAAACAAACCGTAAGCCTCGCGGCGGTTTTTGATCATACTTATATTGATAAACGAACCGATAATTTTGCATTGGGTTTCACTGGCAATTACCTAACCGACGGACAAAGCCTGAAAAGTTTAAGTACAACACTTAAGTACACTAAAGGTGTGAACGATGGAGATGTTAGTTACGTCAATATCGGCCTATCTTCTTTCTTAAAAATATCCAACAACATGTTGTTCAAAAACGATTATCTCTCCCTTGAGCCATCGTTTTTAGTAAATTGGAATAAAGATGGTTTCGACGGTAGCAATCAAAGAGATAGGCTCGTTGAGACAAGTGCAGCCCTGACCTACACCGTGGCGCTGACAGAAAAACAGTCACTGGACGTATTCAAGGCACTTCAATACACCTACTATTTTAAGCATCGAGCGGCAGATTCGCGCGACCGTGAAGATCTCGTTAATAATGTAGGTTTTTCTTACAATTATAGATTGCGAGATAACGTCTCCAGTTCGTTCGGGGTCGTGAGGGAGCAAAAAGTCTCTAATTTCAATGAATTTCATTACGTGAATTACACCACCAGCTTATCGTTAATTTTCAGTTTTTAGCACCCCAATCATCTTCCTATCTGGCTTTATTTATTTAACTAATTACAATTAGGTTCAATTTTCTATTCTCAAATTCAGATATCCTTCAGTTCAAAGGACGAAATTCATGGCCAAACTCCGTCACATCGCACTTTCGGTACCAGATCCAGAAAAAGCTGCTGATTTTTATTGTGAGGCATTCGACATGGAGCGTGTCGGGACCACGGACTCCCCCCTCGCACGCGGCTCCTATGTCTCCGACGGTGTTATCACTGTCGCGTTGCTAGCCTATAAATCAGACGAATGGGCTGGTTACGTGGAGGGTGAGGACGAACGTGGCAAGAACTATCAGGGTATCCACCACATGGGCTTCTGGGTCGATGACATTGTCGAAACCGAAAAGAAAATCGAAGCCGCGGGCGGCAAATATTTCCAGGGCCGCCCCGACGAAGACGCCCCCGATACTTTCTACGAAATGAAATTCCGCGATCCCCACGGCGTAATCATCGACTGCACTCATCTCGGCTGGGGCGGCTCGGTGAAGGAGGTGGTGCCGGCGGAAGACGCCGAGCGCGAAAAGCTGAAGCAGCGGGCGGCCAAAAAGGCAACGGCCACTGAAGCGGCGGATTAGGATCCTAAGCCCGGCGCTTCAGTGACTGGTAACCAGGCAACACCCCATAACAGCCGCTCCGACCGGCGTCCTTCTTGACCTGAATAGGGGTCGGACCGTCTTCGTTCACAAAACCCGGCGATTTGAACAAGGGCGATGCCGCTAAAAGAGATAACTACTGAGTGAATATGTCTACGGTGCTATGTTATAACGTAGGAAATTTTGTAGTGTTTTCGATGGTACTTTTTTAGCCTAACAAAATACCGATTAGGTGGGGTATGCAGATCTTTCGAAAGGCACTGATTTTAATATTATTTATATGGTTCGTAACTGCCATATTGATGGCGGTATTCGGTACCGATTTATTTTTCCCCTTTGATTTTAAAATCTCTGAAAGCGCGCAACTTTATCGTTATAAGACGAGCCGGTTTGCAGCCGGTTGCCTCTTAGCTTATGCAGTATTCCGGTATCTTTTTGCCTTTAAGGCCGCACCATCGCTCGCGATAGTGCTTAATTACGGAGTCTTTTACCTCATCGGCGGCCTATTGTTCGCGTACCAAGATTTTGTACCGCAGAAAGACATGTACCATCTGCTGCTCGTCGCGTTTCTGGTAGTGGTTATCTGGTTTGAACTCAGACAAAAAACCAGAGAAGATGGCGGGACTTTCAGAAGGGACTATTTTTAAACTTCGTAGTATTAGCAGATCCTTAGGATCCTCGGCGATATGCCAGTCATCATCAGACATTCGAGTATTGAAAGCAGCGACAGTGGCACATGCCATATTTCGCCGCTTCTTCGGCCCGGCAATATTCAGAATTATCAGGTTGAACTAGATCTGATCAGCATCCCCGAATCAATGTCCCACCAAATTATCCTCGATCAGACGGCTGTCGGATGGTTGCAAATTCTCTCGGGAAGCGGCGTTGCTAGAGATGAAAACCTGACGCAAGACCATATCGCCTACCTGCCACTGGGTTTTAATGACGAGTTCCGCGCCACCGAAGGAAAGACCAAAATTTTAATTGCTCGGATACCCGAGGCGAGGAAGTTCGACAAGAATATCGCAAATATGCCAAAGGACCTGGTAAGCGTTGACTGGACCCGAGAACCTGTACTCCAGTCGGAGCATGATGAGCGGAAGCGGGTTTATATGGCAACACCTACTTTAGCCGGAACGCGAGCCTTTAAAGGCGAAATGATCACCTACCCACCAGGAGCCTCGGCACCGGAGCATCATCACGTTGGAGCTGAGCATTTTCAGTATGTGATCTCGGGACAGGGTACCGCGATACTTGATGGAAAGGCGGTTCGATTAAACGTCGGGGACCTCCTTTATAATTATGAACATGAGCCCCATTCGTTTATCAACGATACAGACGACGACTTCGTCTTCGTAGAATTTTTCGTACCCGGGCCGTGCGATACGATTTGGTCTCCGGGGGCAAATCTTTGCGCTTGGTTGCCAACAGGTGAAGATACGGAAGGGCGCAAGCCCTCACGCGATATCGGTTATCATGTCCACGGTCAGGATGACGGGATTTAACCTAGGTACGATATCACGCGTGTTGGGGCGGCAAACGACTCAATCTGTTCCGCAGCGGTGCCTTTGGGACAACGCACAAATATAATTCGAACGCTATAATGCGCTTCGTGAAACCCGTCCGATGCCGACCCGTACCCTTTGAGAAAGCCGACCCCGTTGAGCGAGCCTTAGCTCACCGAGATCACGGGCACCGTAGTTGCAGGCAGAGTGGTCGACAAAGCACAAAATCGCTAGGCCCGCTGCAATCGCCCGGCTGGCGGTTCTAAGCAGGGTCTTCATGATGCCTGCTGAAGACCCTTACGGTCGGGTACTCTAATTTCATTGTGAAATTCAACCAGGCAATTTTTTTGCCGCCAACGAAAATTTTAATAATTCAGCCGGTTACAACCCGTCGAAAACTGAAAGGCATCGAAGCTCTATATCTGACCGTCAGCCAAGCCTCAGGCTCGCCCCGTCACCATCAGTGCGAACGCGAAGGACAGAGCGACTTCCGATAGCCTGTCGAACCGGCCGGACGCGCCGCCATGACCGGCGTCCATGTTCATGTAGAGCAGAATATCAGTATCGGCGGTGTTGTGCTGGCGCAGCTTCGCCACCCATTTCGCGGGCTCCCAGTAGGTAACGCGCGGATCGGTCAGCCCCCCGGTAGCAAGCACGTTCGGATAGGCCTGATCTGTCACATTGGTGTAGGGGCAGTATGACGCCATATACTCGAACGCCGCCGCATCACGGATCGGATCGCCCCATTCGACCCATTCAGGCGGGGTCAGGGGCAGGCTTTCGTCGCACATGGTATTGATGACGTCGACGAACGGCACCTCGCCCAGGATGCCGCAGAACAACTCCGGTCGCATATTTGCAACCGCGCCCATCAGCATACCGCCGGCGCTGCGCCCCTGTGCCACGATCCGGCCGGCGGACGAGAATTTCTCTGCGATCAGGTATTCCGCGGCGGCGATGAAATCCAGAAACGTATTCTTCTTCCGATCCAGCTTGCCATCGAGATACCAGCCGTAGCCGTTCTCGGTGCCGCCACGGATATGAGCAATTGCATAGACGAAACCGCGATCCACCAGGCTGTAGACATGCGGCGAAAACGCCGAAGGCATCGCGAAACCGTACGATCCGTATCCGTAAAGCAGCATCGGCGCCGATCCGTCGAGCACGGCGTCCTTCGAATGCAGCACCGTCACCGGGACCCGCGTGCCGTCATGGCTTTCGGCCAGCAGGCGGCGGCAGACATAGGCTCCCTGATCATGGCCCGACGGGATTTCCTGTTCCTTGCGCAGGAACCGCGCGCAGGTGCGCATATTGTAATCGAATACCCGGGCCGGCGTGGTCGGCGAGGAATAGGAAAACCGCAGAATATCCGTCTCGAACTCGTAGCCGGGCATCAGCGACAGGTCATAGGCTTCCTCGTCGAAGGCGATGTCATGCTCGGTGCCGTCCGCAAGCGACCGCACCACGATCCGCGGCAGGGCCTGTTCGCGTTCCAGGCGGACCAGCCAGTTACCGAACAGGACGACGGCAAGTATCAGACAGCCCGGCTTGTGCGGGACGAGGTCGGTCCAATTGGCAGGATCGGGATCATCCAACGGCGCCGAGGCAATGCGAAAATCGACCGCATCCCGGTTGGTGCGGATAATCAGCGTCTCTCCGTTATCCGATACGTCGTATGTGACCCCGGTTTCTCGGGCCATTAGCAGGCGCGGCGCCTCCGCAGGTTCGTCCGCGGGGATCAGCCGCACTTCGGTCGTATCCGCGTGATCGTGCGCGTCGATCACTACGAACCGACCGCTCTCGGTCTTGCCGATGCCGAGAAAGAACCCGGGATCGGATTCCTCGTAGACCGTTACGTCTTCCGACGACACCGTGCCAATCGTATGGCGCATTACTCGGCATGGCCGGTGATTGTCATCGAGCACGGTATAGAAGATAACGCGACCGTCCGCCGACCAGACCATGTCGCCCTGTGCGTCGGTCAGTTCGTCGGCCAGCATATCACCTGTCTCAAGATCGCGGATACCGATCTTGCAGTACTCGGACCCGTTGCGGTCGATTGCAGTAGCAAACATCCGGTGATCGGGCGAATGCGCGGCGGCGCCGACCGAAAAGAAGCTTTCGCCCTCGGCCTCTGCATCGCCATCCAGCAACACCTGTTCCCGCGTCGCATCCGGATCTTCCGTCGGCCGGCGGCAGAGCAGCGGATACTGCCCACCCTCGACAAACCGGCGATAATAGGCCCAGTCGCCGTCCGGCGTTGGCACGGAGAAATCGTCTTCCTTCATGCGCGCTTTCAGCTCCGCCGCCAGCTCTTCCCGCAGCGCCGCAATCGGCGCCAGCGCCCGTTCCGTCCATGTATTCTCTGCCTCCAGATGCGCCCGGATATCGGGCTTAAGCTCATCGGGTTCTCGCATCACCCGCTGCCAGTCTTCATCCCGCAACCAGGCATAGGTATCGTCAATTGTCCGGCCGTGGCGTTCGATGGTATGCGGCCGCCGGTCCGCGGCGGGGGGTGCGAAGGGCATGATGTGTCTCTTTTCGTCCGCTAAAGGCGTTGGAAAACGATTTATATATGATCTGAGCTGCAAATAGGGGCATTGTATCACGCCCAAGATCCCGAACCGCCGGGATCCAACTCCATGATCGCGCCTAAGATCGCCGCAGTCTCATCGTCCCAAGCGTTCGCTCGATCCGTCGATCAGTCGATGTTCTGCTGGACGAGCATCGTGTATACCATCGACCCCTTGATTGCGGCGAATGGCGCGAAGAACAGATAGGTAATGACAGGCCTTACAATGCCGCGGTGCGCGTTTACGAAGCTCCCGCTGTCGAGCAACTGGTCAAGAGCATCTAGCTCTGCCGTCCCTCCGATCTATGCCTGCGCGTCCAGCTCCTTGATTTTTAGAAATCGATAGCCACGCGGCGTACTTCGCCGTCGCCTCGCGCATCGCAAGTTCCTGTTGATTTGCATGGTTCTTCTTGAAGCAGCCAAGGACTTCCGGAACGAACGAAGTCCCCAAGCCCAGCAGCGCGCACAGGAGCGCAATCATTGGGTTTGAGAGGTCTCTCCAAAGTAGATCGCGACTTGGCCGCTGAGGCTCATGAAAGCCATATCGAACGAAGGCGCAGGGGAGCGATATATGTTTGGGCAGCGACAATTTTTTAGGTAGGCCTAAATTTTTATGAGCCGCGTAAGCTAAAAAGGTAAGTGCACCCCATGAGAAATCCCTACCTCCAAACCCATACGATTATAGAGGGGCCGACTTAACCGCCATTCTTTTAGCCATGCGCCTTGATTTAAAGTTATCAAAGATTGTGAAGTTCAGAAGCCAAGCTAGAAACCTGCGAATGGACGAAAGCGAGACAGATAGCGTTAGTCTAACTAAAGAAATATTCATTATCAGGGATTGGCTCGGGTAACTTTCACCACCCGGTTCAGAGCAGCTTTGGAGGCCTGATGGATTAGGTAAATAACTACGAACAAAGATAGCAAGTTCCCAGTCATCAGCGAAAAATTTGACTCTTGATAGAAAAGCGGGAGCAACACTGCAGCATATATTCCAAACCCAATCTCTCGTTCCGAACGACGTGACATCCATCTGACCCCAATACCGATAACAACGTTGACAGAGAAGGATACGACGACGGCGAGATAAATGCCGTAAGCGATAAAAAAGTCCACCGCCCAAGGTAGGTTCCAGGAAGTCTTGTTATCATCTGGCTGTAGGATTTTGTATCTTTTGCCAAACTCATTTCCGAGCACCTCCCTCGGTTTGTCCCGCCATAGAAACCTCGGAATGTGATTTAGAAACGCATCGGCCACAGGATTGTGATCCGAAAACGCGACATGTTCGGGGGTTTTCGATAAAGCGACCTCTGTGACGAGAGAATGACTGGATCTGCGCGCAGCGGCGTTAAAGGAGGCCAAAATGTTGGAGGCCGAGAACGTTGGTGAAAATTGATATAGGTGCGGCTGCGGGTCAATTAGCAAAACAACCCGCGAATAGCTTTTTATGTACCCATTCCCCACTACGATTATTGTGCCTAAGAGGAGACTGAGGAGAAATAACTTGAATTTTTTGCAGAGAAGTGATGCCGCCGCAAAAATCGTGCAGGTAAAAACCAACGGAGTGATTAAGCCAAGCTTGCTGTCCAGCCAGAACTTGAATAGCAAAACCAGGCCCAAACCGGCGATCACCCACCAACGCCGCTTACCGGACAATACCCAGTACGAGAGTATTGCGAAAGCGCAGTTCCAGCTGGGTGTTTTAAGCTGCGGCAAGCTCGGTAACGACGAAAGGACTGGAAACGCATAAAACGAAAAATGAATACTCATCATAATCAGGGCTGTAAGCAGGGAGGCTGCCCTGATTTGGCCCAGACTAACTCCCAAATTATCCGACCGAGATAACGCGCCTAAAGGAAGTCTAACCCCAATGACAAGACCCGCGACGACGGCGCCAGTAAATGCCGCTAGGTAGGCTAAAGTCTCGAAGCTTATCTCCTGGGGAAAGGGTAGATGGTCAACATTTGCACCCACATAACTGGAGATAGCACCGTGAAACAGGAAGTAATATGCCCCAACGAAAGAAATAAATGGAAAGCCGCCTGACGCGAGAACTCTTGTCTCCACTTTTACTGTGAGAGCGAACAGGAGAAGAAGGACAATTGTCAGTGAAATCTGATAAGGGTCCATCAACGATCAACACCCTCATGTTGGGGGGGGTAATGGGTCGTTTCCGAGTTTGTCGGCGCATTCGACAATCATTCAGACGACGCCTTTAACACCGGGAAAATATCCAGTCTACGTATTGAATGAGAGCAAAATACTATAAAAAGTTGCGACTCGCGGGATAAAAACGGGCGCTCGAAAAGTCATGAACTGGCTCGTTGCACGTCAGCTCGCAGAGGGCACCGTCGATATGGCACTGGTCACGCGTACTCGCTGGAATGGACACTCGTGGCAATACCGTTAGCGCACCTGCCTACCCGGGCCGCTGTCTACCCCCAAAGTTCTGTGCCATTCCTGATTAGAGTTTGCGGTACTGGCGCTTAAAGTTTGGCGGGTAACACAGATGAAATTCCTGTATGGGTACTGAAAGATGCCCTGGTTTTTAATTTTGCGGACTGGGTTTAGTATTTCCGCCGCCGCTTTCACGCGATCCCGAGGACATAACACGTTTCAATGGGGCCTATATTCTTTGTTCCGCTGTCGGTTTATTGCCGTCGTTTGCCTGCTGCCAAACCAGAACTTTTCCAGTCCTGAAGATTAAGTAATTCAGCTCTTATCGCCAGATCCACGATTAAGGTGTCCTAGGATAAGCCAATGGCTCAAAAAGTAATGTTTGGGAAAAATTACCAACGATCTTCCTGTAGGGCATTCAAAATGGATTGGCGTGATGTCTGTCAGGACTGTTTTGTATGGGGGTGTGAGTAAATGTCGCCACATATTGAAAACATTACATCATTCGAATTTGATCGAGGTGAAGTTATCATCGATGTCAGGTCACCTTCCGAGTTCAATGAAGATCATGTTTCAGGTGCAATAAACCTGCCGGTGCTGAGCGACGAGGAGTTCCAGAAAATCGGGACCATTTACAAAGAAGTGTCGCCATTTGAGGCATCAAAAATTGGGGCAGCCTTTGTTGCGAAGAACATTTCAAAACACTTGGACGAGTTTTTTTGTGACCAGCCTCATACTACAAAATTCATATTTTACTGCGCTCGGGGAGGAAAACGTTCGCGATCGATGGCTCAAGTATGTTCGATGGTCGGATGGCCTACAGGCGTAATTGAAGGGGGTTACAGGACTTATCGACGGCGGATTACGAGCGAAATCGAAGAGCTTTCAAAAAGGCTCAGATTGGTCTTGATCGGCGGAAAAACCGGAACGGGTAAGACCGCAATACTCGATCGCTTAAAATGTAAAGGTTGCAGCGTTCTTAACCTGGAAGAACTTGCCGTCCATCGCGGAAGCCTGCTGGGAGCCCATAAGCATCATGAACAGCCGGCACAAAAATTATTTGAAACGAGGCTTTTCGAGAAACTCAAAAACTTCAACGACGAGGAAATCATTTTTGCAGAAGCGGAAAGTAACAAGATTGGCCGTTTGTTCATCCCCGTTGCGTTATGGAAAAAGATGAAGGAAGCGCCGATTTTTATAATAGAAAATCAAATCGAACATCGCGTGAAATACATATTAGGAGAATATGACCCTCATTTCCTAATGGAAGCAGCAATCCCAAACCTGTTGTCCTTCTTTGATAAAAAATCGAACGATGTCGACACGGAGAAATTAAGAAACTTCGTCCAAGAAAAAAAATGGGGCGAGTTCGTTCAAGATGTTCTCATTCGCCACTATGATCCTTTGTACCAACATGCCATGTCCAAGCGGACAGCTTCGATAATTAAGTGGCTAGAGATCGATCGGCCCGTCGAACACAGTCTTGATTTCGTTTGCAGCGAACTCATCGCATCGTGCAGCACATATTAGCAGTTTCCAAAAAGCGCTTTCTGCTTAATTTTATTTCAGGCGTAAGCTACGGATTCGTTATCTACTGATCATCAACGAGCGGAGATCAGCGATGATGAGACGAAAGCAGCAAAAGCCAGAGTTCAGGGCGCGAAGAGCTGAACAAAAACATCCGTTTCAATATCGCCGCGCCACGCTGATAAAGGGTTATATCGCCCCCCATGGTGGCCCCCCCAGCAAATCGGCGAGATTTCGGTCTCGCCGTTTCACGTTCAACACGTTGTTATTATTGAGGAAAATTGGTCGGGGCGGACGGATTCGAACCGCCGACCCTCTGCTCCCAAAGCAGATGCGCTACCAGACTGCGCTACGCCCCGACCGCAGTTTTCTGCGGTTTTTCAACATTGGCGTCAAGGCAAAAGTGGGAACCAGTGGAAAATAGGGAAAGCGGAACAAAAGTCGCCCTAATTTCTAACGGTCCCTATTTTGCTCTTCCCCGCTTCCAGCTCAGAAACTCCGCACCCTCCTTCAGATCGGCAAACGCCTTCACCATGCTATGCGGCGGTGCCGTTGAGAAAACTAACGAATATCATTCGCAAGCTATACCGTTGATCGTGAAACTTGGACCGGGTAACAAAATCGTAGTGTAGTTTATGATCCCTGGCGCGAGCATAGGTAACGCATTCGCGTTCGCCGTCCAGAAGTTCTTGTTGCGGTATCGCCCGGCTCTGTTGAAGCTAGGAACAAAAATACCCGCACCTTCTGGTCTAATCCCATCTCACAACGTATCTCCAGAGAGGCCCGTTCCAACGATTACTAACCCTCACCGCATTCAAACATCTGTTCTTGCAGGTAGTTGTGTATTCCGGCGCCTTCAATCAGGCTTTGCTGCGTCTCAATCCAGTCAATATGCTCTTCGGTATCGTCTAAAATATTTTCCAATACTTGCCGCGATAGGAAATCCCGTGCGTTTTCGCAGGCCGCGATCGCATCTTTCAGACAGGCCTGGTTATTGGCTTCTGCACCAAGGTCCGCCTCCAACATTTCTGGGACATTTTCGCCAATCTTAAGTTTACCCAGATCCTGCAAATTAGGCAGGCCATCTAGAGTGAGGATACGCTCGACTAAATAGTCTGCGTGCTTCATTTCCCCAATTGACTCTTGGTATACCTTTTCAGCTAGACGCAAATAACCCCAATCTTTAAGCATTCTCGCATGCAGAAAGTATTGATTTATCGCTGTTAACTCATTTTTAAGGATGATGTTTAAGTGCTCAATGACCTTCGGGTCGCCCTTCATGTGTAAATCCTCTTGACATTAAACTCAATGATATTGGACAGGTAGAGTATATGGTAGAATCACGCGTGATTGCAAGTTATTATTTCAATTTTATTCGGTAATGATTATCACTCTCATTAAGATTACTTGGTAATGATTATCACTCTCATTAGATTACTTGGTAATGATTATCACTCTCATTAAGAATAATGCACCTCTAAATGTTATTGACAATCATTCCTAATTGGAAGGATACTTCGATATCAGGGTATAGAGAGCTTAATTATGCTGGTTTGCAATTGTCGGGGCATAAACCAAAAACAGGTCAATCTCGCGGTGAAGGGGGGCGCGACTCATTGGGCAGAAGTCCATACCTGCTATGGCGCAGAACCAGCTTGTGGAAAATGCCGCTGCGAGATCGAACAAGCAATTGCGGCGCATTCTTCTCAAAACAAAAAGGTTGGCCCTGCACCGTTATTCAGCACACCTGCCTTAGCAAAGCCGGCATAATACTCGCAAGACGTCCTCGTCTTCTTTAGCTGTCACGAAAGCTACCTTGATTATTGGAACAAGCGACGTCAGGGTCGCAATCAAGGGGCGGTATCATAGAAAACACTTACGTTCTCTGAGAGACCCTCGGGTCGCGAAACCAAAGCACCTCGGATTGATATTTCGGCGAACTATAGAAGCCGCCTGAAGCCCAATCATACGGCCCTTCGCCCCGACCAGCACCTATTTAAAAAGCACCCCGGCGCCACAATCACAGGCAGCAAACGACCTCGAGGCTGCCCAGAACTATCGGGGTACGCTAGTATCGAAAGCAACTTGCGATATGCCAAACAACTCATCAATATCAAGTTCGCCCATTTAGTTTGCTATCCCCCGCGTCGGACGATGTGACTGGAAAGACGATCTACATTGATAGCGGGCATACGGCTTACTAGAATTCAAAGCAGTCTAAAAAAACAAGAGGTTCACAATGACGATCGTCCCCAATGAAAAAACAGAATCCCGCAATCGCGTCGCCGGCAAGGTAGCCATCGTCGCTGGCGCAGGGGCGATCGGCGACGGCTGGGGCAATGGCAAGGCTGCGGCATTTGTTTACGCCAAGGAAGGCGCGAAAGTGCTTTGCGTGGACAATCGCCTGTCTGCCGCCGAGGAAACCGTCGCGAGGATCGACGATATTGGCGGCCACGCCCTGGCCTGGGAAGCAGATGTTACAGACGAATCCGAAGTCGAAACGATGATTGCCACCTGCGTCGACCGCTGGGGCACGGTGGATATCTTACACAATAATATCGGCGGCCAGGGCACCGGACGGAAGCTGGATACCATTACCGTCGAAGACTGGAACGAAACCTTCACCCGCAACGTCACAACGGCGATGCTTACCTGTCGGGCGGTCGTTCCGGTGATGGAGAAGAATGGCGGCGGCGCCATAGTCAACATTTCTTCGATTGCGGCGCTCCGACATCTGAGCGTGCCGACGGCCGTATACTCAATGACGAAAGGGGCCATGATCGAATTTACCAAGAACATCGCGCTGCAATATGCAGCCGCCAACGTCCGAGCGAACTGCGTCCTTCCTGGGTATATCGATACGCCGTTCATCCAGCGGATCGTCAACGGACGGCCCGCGTACGAATACAAGGGCTTCAAGACAGCCGACGAATACCGCGCTGCACGCGACGCGATTATCCCGTCGGGACGGATGGGAACCGGATTCGATGTCGCCTATGCGTCACTGTTTCTGGCGTCCGACGAGGCAAACCACATCACCGGAACCCATTTGGTGGTTGACGGCGGCGTGACGGCCACCGCACCCGGTGTTTAAATTCTCCTTGTTTACTACGCCTCTACTTCTTTTTTTAGCATCGACCCGTCTTCTGATCATGGGGCTAAGATGACAGATCAACGACCGATCGATCCGCCGTTTCGGCGCCTAGCATCGGCAGTCTTTTGCGGCCAACGTGACCTGTAGAGGCACGTGTCCACTCCGAAACCGGCGACCTTGATGGTGAAGAACTCCACGAAATTGGAGACCTGTCCAACCGTGATGTCGTTCGCCTTCAGGAAAATGACGGGCTGGAGGGCATGACAGACGACGAGTATTGCCGGAATTCGTATTTTCCACATTTGTTCGAAGGTATGGGTAGCCTAGAATTCGACCGCACTGCGGAACAGGGCTGGGACAATACGAACGACAAGGGAGATAAGGTCGGCGACGTAATTGCCAAGCTGAAACTAGTCGTGAAAACGGCTGAAGAGGTGTTAGCAGCAGACTATCGTTTGGAACGCAGTCGGCAGCCATCAGCGTGGCAACGCCTATCGCAATACGCACTCTCGGGCGAGCTTAGCGCATGGAACTATGGCCGTTCGTCCGACGGCATGTTCGCGATCGGTTCAACGAAGCGCAGTTCGGTATCCCACGGAAAGAAGATCCATGTATCTTGGCTGACCTCAGTGATAAAGCTGTCGACCAGCGGGCGGCCTTCAGGTTTCGCGTACACTGTCGCGAAATGGGCCTTGGGAAGCATTTCGCGAACGAATTTCGCTGTTTTGCCGGTATCGACCAAGTCATCAACAATCAGCATTCCGTCCCCGTCCTGTTCGTCCGACACCCGTTTCAGAACTTCCAGTTCTCCCTGATCCTGGTGCTCATAGGAAGACACGCACACTGTATCGATCAGCCTGACTTCAAGTTCACGGGCGACGATCGCTGCCGGGACGAGACCGCCCCGGGTGACGGCGATGACCGACCGCCAAGGGCCGGGTTCAGCAAGTCGCCAGGCTAGCGCCTTGGCATCTCTGTGAAGCTGGTCCCAAGAAACGGGAAAAGCTTTTTGAAACTGATCTGCCATGAAGGCCCCCCTGACGCGTTCTGTTCTTGATTAACCAATACGTCCTGCGGCGGCGCAGCGCAATGTCGGCGGTTCAATTTCACCTTATTAATCGGCCCCTAATGCTTTATTAATCGGCCCCTAATGCTTTTTCGGCGGCAACGATCCGGTAAACTGTGTCCATGGCACATACACTCGAATTTCCAGATGACATCCGGCCTGATTTTCAGGGGTTTTCACCCGACGCCTTTGAATTCCTGACGGGACTGAAAAAGAATAACGACAGAGCGTGGTTCAAGGCTCGGAAGGATACATACGACACTGAGATAAAATTCACGATGGAGTGCCTGTTGGGCGAATTCACGTTTGATAGGCGACCGAAGGGCTTTCCCGTTCGCGGCGACCCGAAGCGCGGCATGTTTCGAATCTATCGCGACGTGCGTTTTTCCAAGGACAAGAGTCCTTACAAGACCCATTGCGGCGCGGTCCTGACACGTTCCGGCAGCAAAGGCGACCCCGGCATCATTTACATGCATATCGAACCGAGAGAGAGCTTTCTGTCGGCAGGTTTCTATTCCCTCGACAAGGATTTTCTCGGCGCGTGGCGGACCCGAATGGCAAACGAACCAGATGAGTTTCTCGACCTGATCGGCCCTTTCACCAAACGGCGTGGAAAGTATTTCCTGCGACATCGCGGCGCGCTTAAAACCATGCCGCGAGGATTTCAACAGCACGCCGACAGCTCCATCGCAGACTACATAAAGTGGAAGCATTTTCTTGTTGGCCGCAAGATCACCGACAAGCAGGCGCAAAGCCGAAAGCTGATCGACCTGGTCGCAGAGCTGGCAGACGTGGCCATACCATTTCTGTCATACGGCTGGGATATCCGGGAAACCGCCTATGAAGACGACCCCCGCCGCCATATGCGGATAAAGGCTTAACCCAAACATACAACAGTGGCGGAACGGATACGCTAGCCGCCGCAATGTCTATAAACCATCCTAGGTTGGCCTCAATCGGTTTTAAGCGGCTCCTATTGGCCAGTCCGATCAGACCAAGGCCAAGAATAATGTGAACTGCCGGCGATGGAACCTCGGGCGTGGTAATCGATCCTTCAAGGTGAAGCCGGCATTTTGAAATCATTGTTGAAGGAAACGCCTAAGGTCTAGTTAGACAAACACAGATCCGCAAAACAATTGTGATGACCCAAGCCCTAGCGTTGGCTGGACCCATGCCCTAAAAGACCAAGATGGCTGAGATAGAGACGACAATGACTTTATGAACTAACTTAGATGTTTTGCTCGCCCCCGGCTTTTCAAAATCACAATCCCCTCTGGATTTTCACTTACCGAGCCAACTTTGTTTTTAAATTTGTGGAGACGCATCCTCGAAACACAAACGCGCTGAGTGTGAAGAACACTGATGCGTATCCCCGGAATGGTTCACGCGCTGTGAGATAACCCGACGCTTCGCACGGGCATCCTGTATGCCATTTATATCAAGGCTGTTTTTCAGGGCCTTTACACCGCCCCAAGGCTCTGGCCGAATTAAGTTTCCTCAACACCGGAAAAACACATGAACTTGGAAACCGGTATTGTGGGCGGTGTCTGCATGGCCCACGCCCCCCAGTTTTTCACACTGCCCCCGACAGAAGACAAAGATACGGTCGAACGGGTGAATTCTCTTGCCATCGAAAACGGTCGGCAACTCGAGGCGTTAAAACCGGATGTTGCAATCGTTATCGCCAACGACCACGCCAATCAGTTTCTGCTGCACTGCGTACCGTCCTTCGCACTTCACCGCGGCGAAAGCGCAACAGGACATTTTGCAGGAACAGATTTCTCGTTCGACGTCGACAGCGAGACATCGACATACCTTCTCCGCTACCTGCAGGAAGAAAAATTCGACCCCGCGTTCTCAAGCACGGCAAAACTGGACTACGCTTTCGGTATCCCGTTGACGTTTCTCGGCATCGACCTCCCAGTTATCCCACTATACGTGAACGCATACGTGCCGCCGCAACCGCGGATCGAACGCTGTTACCATCTTGGCCAGGCCATTGGCCGGGGCCTGAAAGCCCTCGGCAAACGTGCCGTCGTGGTGGCCAGCGGCGGGCTGTCCCATTTTCCGGGAACCGACCGCTATGCCAGCCCAGCGACGAAATTCGACCTCAAACTAATGCGCGAACTCGGCACCGGGAATCTCCGCTGGCTTCTGTCGCTCGACGACCGAATGCTGGATAAGACGGGCAATATCGAACTGCGTTGCTGGGCTGTCGCTGCCGGCATGCTGGGTGAACGCGTACCCGACATGGTCTCCTTCGATCCAAGCTGGCACCATAACTACACCACGTTCGCATGGTGGTCGGCGCAGAACGGGGATACCAATCCCCTGCACTATCCTGCCATCGCCCCGGAACGCGTAACACTTACCGACGCCCTTCACCGGATTGCTAACGACGAAGCCGAACGCGCCCGCTTCTCGGCGAATCGTGCCTCTTTCGCGGCAGGCCTTAATTTGTCGCCCGAGGAAACAGCGGCCCTTATCGCCATGGACGAAAACGCGTTCACCCGGCTGGGCGTCCACCCGTTCGTGCCCTTCATGGCGCGGCTGCAGCTTGAACGGGAAGAATAGTCGTTAGTACCAGACGACCCGCGCTTTTGCGCTCAGCGGTGATTTGACGCCCTTGACCACCCCCCAGTCGACACTAAAGTATTTCCAACAAGGAGTGACCGAAATATGGCGTTGAAACCGGGTGAACGAGTTATCGTGGTGGGCTGCGGCCCGGTTGGCATGGTGCTAACGCTAGCGCTGTATCGTGCTGGAATTCCAGTCACCCTGATTGAAAAGAACGCCGGTCCGATCGACGATCAGCGGGCCGCTGCCATCCAGCCATCGTCGCTGGAGTTACTCGCTGAACTCGGTGTCACCGGCGAAATTCATGAAAAGGGGCTGATCTCGCCGACGTTCCACTGCCGTGACCGCGTGTCCGGCGACCTGGTCGCCGAGTTCGACTTTTCGCAACTCGCCGACATGACGGAGTTCCCGTATGTAATCCAGTATGAGCAATTCAAGCTGGTCAAAACCATTATGGCCGATATCGGGGATACTCCCGATGTCGAGTACCGGTTTTCCTGCGCCGTTACCGGTCTCGAACAGAAAGCCGACGGCGTCACCGTCTCGCTCAATAACGAGGACAGTGAACCCGAAACCATGACCGCTCCCTGGATTATTGGCTGTGATGGGTTCAGTTCCGTTGTACGCGAAGCTGCCGATATCGAGTTCGTCGGGTTCACCTATCCGGAACGCTTCGTGAAGATCGGTACGGATTTCGATTTCGAAGCCGCCGGACAAGCCCTCTGCATTCGCAACTTCTTTTCCGACCCGGACGAATGGTGCAACCTGTTTAAGGTCAACGGCTACGGCCCGCCCGGTATCTGGCGAACAGTGTTCCCTACCCGCGTCGGCGAAACCGACGACGAGTGTCTCAGTCACGAAGGTATCCAAGGACGTCTGCAGAAATTTTTCCCAAAGGACGGCGACTACAACATCATGTATGCGGGGCTCTATCACGTGCACCAGCGGGTCGTAGAGGCATTCCGCAAAGGCCGCGTGCTAGTGGCAGGCGACGCAGCGCACGTCAATAACCCGATCGGCGGTCTCGGCATGAACGGAGGTATTCACGATGCGGTCTCGCTTGGCGAACACCTCTCGCGGGTGATTGACGGCGAAGACGACGCCCTGCTGGACGTCTATTCCCGTCAGCGGCACAAGGCACAAATGGACGGTGTTCAGGCGACATCCATCGCGAACAAGAAACTGATGGAAGCGAAAGACCCGACCATCCGACAGCAGCAGCTGGACGATGTCCGTGCGACAGCCGAAGATCCCGCAAAATCGCGTGCCTACTGCCTGAATGCCGGTCTGTTTACCAGCCTTGAGAAAGCCGCGGCGGTTACATGAGCAATTCTTCTCCTGCGAATCCGAACTGTGTCGGCGCCAGCCCGCTTCGTAAGGAAGATGCGCGACATCTAGCCGGTCAAGCCCGGTTCGTAGCCGATATCCCTTTCGAACGGGGTCTCGAAGCCGCCATCATCCGCAGCCCCGTGGCGCACGGTTATCTGAAATCCGTCGATCCCGGGGATCTTCCGCAAGGGTCCCGAGTTTTTACAGCTGCGGATTTTCCGGACATAAGGCCGATCCGCGCGGTTCCCCGCGTTCCCGGTTTTAAGGCGTCAGACTTTCCTATCTTCGCGACTGACAAGGTGCGTTATGTCGGCCAGCCTATCGGAATCTGCGTCGCGCCGACCGCAGCTTTGGCCGAGGATATCGCACAGCAGGTGATCGTCGAGATTGACGAATTACCGGCGGTCGTCGATACGCGGGAAGCAACCACAAGGGTCGACCCTCTTCTGCACGAAAGCTGGGGAGACAACGTTTTTATCGAACGCGACGTAGACGGCGGCGATATTGAAGCTGCCCGGTCCGCGGCAGACGTTACGGTGACGAACGAATTCCGACTCAACCGTCACGCGGCAATTCCGCTGGAAAACCGTTCCGTCCTTGCCGTGTGGGACAGCCGACGCGACGAACTGACACTGAACCTCTCAACCCAGGGGCCACACCTGATGCGGGTTGGCATCGCGGAATGCCTCGGCCTGAAGGAACGCCAGCTCCGCGTCGTATCCCCGGATGTCGGCGGCGGCTTTGGATCGAAGAACAGGTTGATGCCGGAAGAAGTAATGGTGTGTGCCGCGTCGCTGAAAACCGGACGCCCCGTGCGCTGGCTGGAAGACCGGCGCGAAAATATCACTGCCAACAACCAGGCCCGCGAACACTGGTACAGGGTGACCGCTTATGCAGACGGCCGGGGAATTATTCAGGGAATTGAGGCCGAACTGGTCGTCGATGCCGGTTCCTATTCCATCTGGCCGTCGGGCCCCTTCATGGAAACCGGAATGGCAGCGCGCAATCTGCCCGGGCCATACCGAATTCCAGCATTGAGTGTGAAAACCTGGACTGTTGCCACCAATAAACCGCCACTCGGCCCTTACCGGGGCGTTGCGCGCCCGGGAGCATGCTTCGCGATCGAGCGTACGCTGGACGAGGTCGCGCGAAAGGTCGGACGCGATCCATATGATGTCCGGCGCGAAAACATGGTCGCGCCGCAGGAGATGCCGTTTACAAGCGCGGGGGGCATGCGGTTTGATAACGGCAACTATCCGCAAAGCGTCGAAAAAGCGGCAGAGGCGGCCGGCATGGCGGACGTCCGCGCGCGGCAATCGGCGCGGTCGGAAAATAGCCGGCTGGTCGGCATCGGCTTCGCCAGCTATTCCGAACAGACCGCCCACGGCACCCAAGAATGGAAGATCCGCGGTACGCCGGTAATTCCAGCGTTCGAGACCGCGACAGCGCGCATGCATGCCGACGGAACGCTGGAATTGATGGTCGGTATCCACAGTCATGGTCAAGGCATGGAAACCACTCTCGCCCAGGTCGCCTGCCAAGAGCTGGGACTGTCACTGGACGATGTGGTCGTGCGTTACGGCGATACGGCAGTCGGGCCATATGGAAACGGGACGTTTGCGTCACGATCGATGGTGATGTCTGGTGGCGCGTCGGCGAATGCCTGCCGAACGCTGGCTCAGCGTCTAAAGGCAATCGGCGCACATCTCCTGCAATGCGATGAGGATGACGTCGAATTGCGCGAAGGCGCGGTATTCGGTGGCGGTGCCTCTATCTCCGTGGCAGAAATCGCACGAACGGCGCACCTCCGACAGGACCTACTGCCTGAAGGCGTCAACCCCACGCTGGAAGAAACTACTGTTTACGAACCGGAAATTACATCCGGAGTTTTCTCGTATTCCACGCATGCCGCCGTAGTGTCGGTCGACCCGGAAACCGGTGACGTGGCCCTTGAAAATTACGCCATCGCTGAAGACTGCGGCACCGTCGTCAATCCGATGATTGTCGACGGCCAGATTTGCGGGGGCGTAGCGCAGGGCATTGGTACGGCGTTGTTCGAGGAGATACCCTACGACGAGTACGGCCAACCGCAGGCCAGCACGTTCGCGGATTATCACTGGCCCGGACCTACCTCGCTGCCAACGTTTCGAATCGCGCACATGGTCACCCCAGCGGAAGGCACCGAATACGGAATGAAAGGCATGGGCGAAGGAGGCGCGATCGCCCCGCCTGCCGCGATCGCAAATGCCGTTCGAGACGCCCTACTGTCCGGCGGTATCGATGCCGAAATCGGGGAGACGCCCATGACGCCTCGCAGGATATACAATGCCATACAAGCCGCACGATAAGGAATGCTTATGAGCGACTATCAGACGATTTCCGTCGCGGTCGATGGCCCGGTCGCCCGCCTCTCCCTTGATCGTCCCGAAGTCCGGAACGCCTTGAACCGCGAGATGATCGGGGAGATCACCTCGGCCTTTTCAGAATTCAACGAAAACCCCGACGTCAGGGTGGTGATACTGCGCGGAAACGGTGGCGTGTTCTGTGCGGGTGGCGACCTGAACTGGATGAAGAATGTACTGGGCCAGACAGAAGAAGAGGTTCAGGAAGACTCTCGGCATCTGCTGAACATGTACCGGAGTATCAACGGAAGCCCGAAACCGGTGATCGCAGGCCTGGAAGGCGCCGTAATCGCGGGCGGACTGGGGCTGATTGCCTGCTCGGATGTGGTGATCGCCGAAGCAGAAACGAAATTTTGTGTTTCGGAAGTAAAAATCGGGCTCACGCCCGGCATTATTGCGGCCTACATGCTGCCCCGGATCGGTCTGGGCTGGATGCGCTATCTCTCCAAAACCGCGGCGCTTTTCGATTGTGAAACTGCGCGTACCGCGGGACTGGTCCATGAAATCGCGGCGGATACAGCCGACCTCGATAACCGGATCGCCACCCATATCAAGCTGGCGCTGGGCGCGTCACCCGATGCGATCGCCCGTACCGGACAGCTGATTGATGATTTGGATAATGTAATTACTGAAGAAATGCTTTCTATAGGTTTGATTTATAATGCGAAAGCTCGTCTATCAGATGAAGCTCAGGAAGGCATTTCAAGTTTTCTCGAAAAACGCAAACCGGCATGGGTGGCTGACGGTTGAAACGCCGATGATGTTTAGCTGATGAGCACCGCCCCCGTTTTATAAAGAATTGTGGCCGTAGGGTGTCCTCAGCGGGCGGTTCCTAACGCCGCGGCCTTTACGACATCCCCGGGTTTGATCCCCAGTCTGGACGCTGTCCCGGCATTGAGTTCAAGAACCGCAATCACGGCCCCCCCGGACGCAATCGTTGCCTCCGACAGGGGAACCGTCCTTTCCGCGATTTTAACAATCCTCCCGCCTGGAGCAATAAACAGCATATCGAGCGGCAGATAGGTGTTCTTCATCCACATCGCGATCGGCGCTTCCTGCTTGTAGACAAACAGCATTCCTGCATCGGCCGGCATATTCCGGCGGAACATCAACCCCTGCATCTGTTGTTGATGTGTCAGCGCCAGATCGACCCGGAACTTGTGTGATTGATCGTCCGAGACGATAGAAACCGTGCCCTTGCCAAAAACCGCAAGCCGGCTTGCGGCTTCGGCTTGCAGAACGTTTACGGGTCCGTCGCCGAGGCCGAAGCCAATGGTTATCAGCACAATTGTCACAAGTCTTTTCATGAAGAAGATATAGCCCCACCCGGCCCGGCATTCTAGCATTCCCGAAGTTCGAGCCTTTCGCACTTGCCAAATACCGTCGGCAGTTTCATAATTGCGCCATCAACACTGGGGGGAGCCGGATTGGCCGGCTGAGAGGTCTCGAGAGAGGACGACCCCTGGAACCTGATCCGGGTAATGCCGGCGAAGGGATCAGTGCTTCTCTATGAATACCGGTCTATCTTCCGCAGCGGCAGCGCCATCGATCCATGTACGCGACGCGTCGCTGGTTTATGACAGAACATTCCTTTTCGACCGTCTCGCCCTCGATATATCGGGAAGCGCATGGACCGTACTTCTTGGGCCCAGCGGCGTCGGCAAAACCACCCTGCTCAGACTCGTAGCCGGCCTGGAAACCGGTGCCAGCGGCCAGGTCGAAAGCGACGACGGCGCCGCGCTGGACAGGCGGATTTCCTACATGGCGCAGCAGGATCTGCTGCTTCCGTGGCTGTCTGTCCGCGAAAACGCTACGTTGGGCGCCCGGCTGCGGGGCTCGGTCTCAAACGAACGGATTGCGGCAGCCGACGAACTGCTCGCCCGCGCCGGTTTGACGGCAGCGGCGGACCTCTTGCCGGCTGCTTGTTCTGGCGGGATGCGTCAACGCGCCGCCCTGGTGCGAACGCTGATGGAAAACCGTCCCATCATACTGATGGACGAGCCTTTTTCTGCCCTCGACGCGATCACACGCCTGCAATTGCAGGATATCGCTGCGGATTTGCTGGCCGACAGAACCGTCCTGCTGGTAACTCACGATCCCCTTGAAGCCCTACGCCTCGGATACCGCATCCACGTAATGTCCGGGCGACCGGCCCGTCTCGGCGATGCGATCGCCCCAGTTGGTCCGGCCCCACGGCAGGTCACCGATCCACGGCTGGTAAAACTTCAGACTGAGCTGCTCGCGCAGTTAGCCGAGGCCGCTCGGGAAACCGCCGCATGACCATCGGATCCCTAATACGCCCCACGATCGTTTTCGCAGGACTGATATGTGCCTGGCAGGTCGTCGTAATGGCAACCGCGGTACCACCATATATTCTTCCCGGTCCTTCCAGCGTTGCCAGCGTCTTTCACGAACGTATCGACACTTTGGCGGACAATGCCGGGGTAACGCTTATCGAAATTCTTGCCGGGTTCGCGATCGGCACGATCGTCGGCATGGCCAGCGCACTGATCATGACCTATTTTCGCCCCGCCAGGCTCTGGCTGATGCCGGTGCTGGTGGTCAGTCAGGCAGTCCCGGTGTTCGCCCTCGCCCCGATCCTGACGCTGTGGCTCGGATACGGTATCGAATCCAAAATCGCGATGGCCGTTCTTATTATTTATTTCCCCGTGACTGCCGCGTTTTACGATGGGCTACGCCGCACCGACCCCGGCTGGATCGACCTTGCCCGGGTCATGAACGCCTCGCGATCGGCCGAACTTCGCCATATCAGGCTACCGGCTGCCCTGCCCGCCCTTGGATCTGGCCTGCGGGTCGCCGCCGCCGTCGCCCCCATCGGCGCGGTGGTCGGCGAATGGGTCGGATCAAGCGCCGGGCTGGGATACCTGATGCTCCATGCAAATGCCCGGGTCCAGATCGACCTGATGTTCGCCGCCCTATTTACGCTCGCCGTCATGGCCTGCGTTTTCTATTTCGCCATCGACACGATCGCACGGCGTCTCACGCCGTGGCAGACAGAAATCTCCATCGAAAAGGAAGACCCATGAAACACCTTGCTGCGTCAATTGTTCTGGCGCTTACCGTTCTCGCGTCAGCCCAGTCCGCATCTGCGGAAAAAATGACCGTCCTGCTGGACTGGTTCATCAACCCGGACCATGCGCCGCTCTACGTCGCGCTGGAACGCGGGTATTTCCGCGAAGCCGGGCTGGACGTCGAATTCAAGGCACCGGCGGACCCCAACGACCCGCCGAAACTGGTCGCCGCCGGAAAGGCCGATCTCGCCATCTCGTACCAGCCGCAACTGCACATGCAGGCCGACCGCGGGCTGCCGCTTGTACGCGTCGCTACCCTGGTGGCAACGCCGCTTAGTTCCCTCGTGGTTCTCAGGGACGGACCGGTGAAAACCGTGGCGGATCTGAAAGGCAAAACCGTCGGGTTTTCTGTCGGCGGATTCGAAGACGCAATCCTCCGCGCCATGCTGGAGAAAAACGGCCTGACTCTCCAGGACGTTAAACTCGTGAATGTAAACTTCTCCCTGTCGCCCGCTCTTATCTCGGGCAAGGTCGATGCCGTTATCGGCGCCTATCGGAACTTCGAACTGAATCAGCTCGATATTCTAAAAAAACCGGGGCGCGCCTTTTACGTGGAGGAAGAAGGCGTTCCCGCGTACGACGAACTGATCGTTGTCGCCAACCGGAAGGATCTGGGCAATGCCTCAATCCGGAAATTCGTCGATGCCGTAGAACGTGGCGCCCAGTATCTAGTCAATCACCCGAACAAAAGCTGGAAGCTTTTTATCAAGGGACGCAAGGATCTCAACGACGAACTCAACAAACGGGCATGGCGCGACACTCTTCCCCGGTTCGCACTGCGGCCGGGCGCGCTAGACCGTAAGCGGTACGAAAACTTTGCCGGCTTTCTGAAAAAACAGGGGCTGATTAAGAATACGCCACCGTTATCTGACTTCGCGGTTGAACTGAAATAACGGTTCGACGGGCCTCAAGCCGGTAAACCGATGAGCGAAAAGGCGCTGTTTTGCGGCCTAGATCGGAGCGGTCGCGCGGACGGCCGTCGCCTGCAGGCCTTTGGGACCATCTGCGAGCCGGACCTCCACCGCTTGTCCGGTAATAAGACCGTTCAAACCGGCCTGACGCAGGATGACCATGTGCACGAACACGTCGCCGTCGGTGTCGTCTGGGCACACAAAACCGTATCCTTTGTGCGGATTGAACCATTTGACCGTTGCGGGAACGTACTCGCCGCCGCCGTCCTCCGGAGGATGCGGCATAACGTCGAAATCTGCAGCAGCACCTTCCGTAATTTCTTCGGTCGCGGTCGATGTATCGACTTCTTCGATCGTCAGACACTGCATGCCCTTTGCGCCCTGAACGGCAACGCACTCTATCGTCGAGCCAGGCGGAAGCTGTTCGTAACCAGCCTGCCTGAGCACGCTCATATGCAGAAATATGTCCGACGAACCGTCTTCCGGCGACACAAACCCGTAGCCCCGAACGACGTTGAACCACTTTACGATGCCTCGTATTCGCGTTGAATCGACGGATTCCGGGCTGACTGCGGCTTCGTTCAACATCTAAACTCCCCACAAACTGAAGCTTACGATGGAGTCGCTTATAGCATCGTGTCTTGACAAATGCTTAATATTTTTTCGACTTTTGAAACAATGTTATCAAATTGAAATATATGGAAACATTCACAGTAGATATGTTTGGTTTGACGCTTCCGGGGACTTTGGCTGTCTTCCAGCGTAAAAAACCCGCTGGGAACCGGACGGCTGATTTGGCCCACAGAAAATCCTGCTCGCAAGCTATTGAATTGCGCCCAAGACCCTTATAGCTTGGCGATGATCGTTCCGCAGGTTCGGTCAACAGGAGGTTGATCCACTTAGACGGATCCCAAGATATAACAAGAAGATCGAGGCGTCGCGTTGGTTCACGCGGTTTCATTAGGGCTTATTCTCTTCGCCACCTGGCTCTTGATGTCCGGGGTATACATTCCCTTTATCCTGTTGCTGGGCGTATTCTCCTGCGCGGTGGTTGTATTAATCGCCATGCGCATGGACGTGATCGACCACGAAGCGGTCCCGCTGCACATTACTTTCCGTTCGCTGCTCTATTGGCCCTGGCTTTTGTGGGAAATCGTTAAGGCGAATATAGACGTGACGAAACGCGTTCTCGGCCTTGCACCCATCTCGCCGACCATGACCCGTCTGCAAGCAACACAGAAGACAGATCTCGGCCTGGTTATCTTTGCGAATTCGATCACGCTGACGCCGGGAACAATATCGATCGATGTCGAAGAAAACGGCGAAATACTCGTTCATGCGATTTCCCGCGAGGGTGCCAAAGGCTTTGCAGATGGCGAAATGGATCGCCGCGTGACCGAACTGGAAGATGCCTGAGATGTTCGCTGCAGCCGCCGTCGCAATAATCGTCGCGATGGGCCTAGCGCTCATTCGAGCTTTTATTGGCCCAACGCTGTACGACCGTATTCTCGCCGTCAACATGTTCGGGACGAAAACGGTGCTGATAATTGCCGTCCTCGGCTTTCTGATGGGCCGCCCCGATTTTCTAGATATCGCCCTGGTCTATGCGCTGATCAATTTCATCGGCGTGATCGCGCTGCTGAAGTATTTCAAATATGGCAACCTTGCTATTGGCCCCGGCGAAGAAAACGACACTAACGGTTCCACTGGCGGGGATAAATCCTGATGGAGCAGGTTCTCGACATCCTTTCGTGGATCTGTCTAATCGTCGGATCGTTTTTCGTACTTGTGGGCGGGATCGGCGTGCTACGAATGCCCGACGTTTATACACGCAGCCATGCCGCGGGCATCACCGACACCATGGGCGCGCTGCTCATTCTCGTGGGGTTGATGTTTCAGGCAGGCCTGACGCTGATCACAGTCAAACTGGTTATGATCCTAATCTTTTTGCTGTTCACCAGCCCTGCCTCGTCGCACGCCCTTAACCACACGGCTTGGGCAAACGGCCTGCGGCCCAAGTTGGAAGACGACTCGCCGATAAAACCTCTCGGCAAAACAGACGGAAGGGAATGAAGGTGATCACCTGATGGAAGCTTGGGTAGACATCTCGATTCTTGGTCTGATGGCGTTAACAGCAATCGCGATCGTCATGCTGCGCAATCTGTTGGCAGTTGTGATGCTGAGCGGGATATACAGCCTTCTGGCGGCATCGATCTTCGTCGTGATGGACGCGGTAGATGTGGCCTTTACGGAAGCCGCGGTCGGCGCCGGCATCTCTACGATGCTGTTTATTGGCACGCTGGCTCTGACCACGCGCATCGAAAAGAAGCCCGCCCATACGCCCGTTCTGCCTCTCATCGTCGTCATAATTACTGGTGCGGTACTGATTTTCGGTACCCTCGACGTTGCGGTTTATGGCGACCCGCTCGCACCGGCGATGCAGGACGTCGCACCCTATTACCTCGAAAACACAAAAAAGCATGCCGGCATTCCTAACGTGGTGACCGCTGTTTTGGCCAGCTATCGGGGCTATGACACGCTTGGCGAAGTCGTCGTCATTTTCACCGCAGGCATCGGCGTGATACTGCTTCTCGGTAGCTGGCGCCGGGGACTGCCCAAGATCGCGCCGCACAAGGATGACAAAGCATGAAGGAATATCTTGTCCTTCGGGTGATCACCAAGCTGCTTCTGCCCTTCATCCTGCTGTTCGGTCTATACGTTCAGTTCCATGGCGATTTCGGCCCCGGCGGTGGCTTTCAGGCAGGCGTAATCTTTGCAGCCGGATTTGTACTATACTCGCTTGTGTATGGCGTTGCCGCGGCGCAAAAAGTACTACCGACCGGCATTCTCCGCGCAGGCCTCGCCGGTGGGGTGTTAATATACGCTCTGGTCGGCGTAGCCAATCTGATATTGGGTGCGAACTACCTGGAATACACGCCGCTCGCCGACACGATGAAGGAAGGCCAGCATCTTGGTATCTTCCTGGTGGAACTTGGTGTCGGCTTGACCGTCGCGTCCGTCATGATGACCGTTTACTTCACCTTCGCCACTTGGCGCGAAGACTAGGGGCGGCACATGGGCGACTGGGAATTCATTGTCGGGCACTACAACTACTGGATAGCCATTTTTTTGGCGATGACCGGTCTATATATCGTTATTGCGCGCGGCAACCTGATAAAAAAACTGGTTGGCCTGAACGTTTTTCAGTCCTCGGTCTTCATTCTGTATATCTCCCTCGCGAAGGTAGAAGGCGGCACCGCCCCCATCCTGGCTAGGGGTATCGACATCTATTCCAACCCGCTGCCACACGTGTTGATCCTGACGGCCATTGTCGTCGGCGTAGCAACGACAGCCCTCGGCCTGGCGTTGGTGGTTCGTATACGCGGCGAGTACGGAACGATTGAAGAAGATGACATCCACTCTCAGGATGAGAGTATGTGATGTTGTTAGCGCATCTTCCGGCCCTAGTTATCGTCATCCCACTCATCTGCGCGCCGCTTTGCGTGTTGCTGCGTGGCAAGGACTGGGCTTTCATCGTCGCGTTGCTGGCCACATGGGCGTCCTTTGCCTGTTCCGTGTTGCTCACAATCCAGGTCATGAAAGTAGGCACGATTTCCTATGCAATGGGTGGCTGGGCTCCGCCCTACGGGATCGAGATCAGGCTCGACGCGCTAAACGTCTTCATCCTCCTGATCGTCTCGGGTATCGGTTCGGTTGTCGCGCCCTACGCACGTAACTCCCTGCTTCTCGAGCACATCGAAGAGCGCGCCTATATGTTCTACTGCGCGTATCTGCTGTGCCTTTGTGGCCTGATGGGTGTCGCCGTAACTGGCGATGCCTTCAACCTATTCGTCTTCCTCGAGATTTCATCGCTGTCATCATACGTGCTCATCGCCCTCGGTTCGGACCGACGGGCGTTGACCGCAGCATACCAGTACCTTGTGATGGGAACGATCGGCGCGACGTTCATCGTGATCGCGGTCGGACTGTTGTATCAGGCAACGGGCACGCTGAATATGGCCGACATCGCAAACCGTTTGCCGGAGGCGGGCTACACCAACCGAACGGTTATTGCGGCGTTTGCCTTTATGGTTATCGGCGCCGGGCTAAAGATCGCCATTTTCCCACTCCACCAGTGGCTTCCGAACGCTTACACGTACGCTCCGAACATCGTTTCCGCGTTCCTTGCCGCCACGGCGACAAAAGTTTCTGTCTATATTCTGCTGCGCTTCGTCTTCTCCGTGTTCGGCGTGGAGTTTTCGTTCGTGTCACTGCCGACGGCGATACCATTGCTCGTGCTTGCGGTGCTCGCGATGTTCCTGCCGTCGATCGTTGCCTGTTTTCAGACAAACGTTAAGCGGGTTCTCGCCTATTCCTCAGTTGCGCAGATCGGCTACATGGTCCTTGGCCTCGGGTTTGTTAGTGTCGCAGGACTGACGGCGAGCATTCTTCACTTGTTTAACCACGCCCTCATGAAAGGTGCTCTCTTCCTCGTGCTTGGCGCCGTTTTTTATCGTATTGGGTCGTGTAATATTGACCGGATGGCGGGACTGGCCAAGCAGATGCCATGGACCATGGCAGCATTTGTAGGCGGCGGACTTAGCCTCATCGGCGTGCCGTTGACTGCGGGGTTCATTTCCAAGTGGTACCTGATCCTAGCGGCACTCGAAAAGGGGTGGTGGTACATCGTCGTGCTAATCGTCGTAAGTTCGCTGATTGCCGTCGTGTATGTATTTCGGGTAATCGAAGCTGCCTATTTCCGCGATGCGCCGGACGATCTGGTAAATGTTGCTGAAGCGCCGATCAGCCTTCTAGCACCAGCGTGGATACTGGTTTTCGCCAATTTCTATTTCGGCGTAGAGACGTCGATCTCGGTCGGGATCGCCGAGCGCGCTGCCCAGTCACTGATGGGGGCCGGTTGATGGACACGCAGGATTTCATCGCGCTGGCCATGCTGCTGCCGCTAATCGGCACCGTCATGATCTGGATGTCAGGGCCACGCCCGAACCAGCGGGAAGTTGTCACGGTCGTTACCGCGATCCTGACATTCCTCTGCGTTCTCCAGGTTCTGCCACCGGTTCTGGCTGGCGAAAACCCAACCCTGATCATTGCCAATATCCTGCCAGGATTACAGTTCGCATTCGTCGTCGAACCGTTAGGCATGATGTTTGCGTTAATCGCCTCGTTCCTGTGGATCGTTACGTCGTTCTACGCCATCGGCTACATGCGCGGGCACAACGAACCCAATCAGACGCGTTTTTATATGTGCTTCGCCATCGCGATTTCCAGCGCGATCGCCGTGGCCTTCTCGGGCAACATGTTGACGCTCTTCATTGCCTACGAAGTTCTGACGCTGTCCACCTACCCCCTGGTGACGCACAATCAGGACGAAGAAGCAAAACGCGCGGGCCGCACATATCTTGGCATTCTGCTTACGTCTTCGATCGGACTGCTTCTGGTGGCAATCCTGTGGACATGGTATGCGGCAGGAACGCTTGATTTCACCAAGGGCGGCATCCTGAAAGGCAAGATCGACGACGGCCTCGTGATCGTCATGCTATTCCTTTACATGTATGGCATCGGCAAGGCGGCACTAATGCCGATCCACCGTTGGCTGCCCGCCGCTATGGTCGCGCCGACCCCGGTCAGCGCCCTACTGCACGCCGTGGCGGTCGTCAAAGCCGGCGTGTTCACCGTGCTGAAAGTCATAATCTACATTTTCGGCGCAGATTTCCTGACCGAAACCGGTGCCAGCGTCTGGCTAATGTACGTCGCCGGCGCGACGGTTCTTCTCGCGTCGCTGGTCGCGCTTACCAAGGACAACCTAAAAGCGAGGCTTGCCTATTCGACGGTCAGCCAGTTGTCTTACGTCGTTCTCGCCGGAGCGCTGGCGACGTCGTTCAGCCTTGTCGGCGGCGCCATGCACATCGTTATGCACGCGTTCGGCAAGATCACACTATTTTTCTGCGCGGGCGCCATCATGGTCGCGTCGCATAAGACCGAGATCAGTCAGATGCGTGGTCTTGGCTGGCGGATGCCCTTCACGTTCGCGGCCTTCCTGCTGGGTGCGCTGAGCGTGATAGGTCTCCCGCCCCTCGGCGGGTCTTGGAGCAAATGGTACATCGCTCTGGGCGCCGCAGATGCGGAGCAGCTTATCTTTATTGCGGTCCTAATGATTTCGTCGTTGCTGAACGTTGCGTACCTGATCCCCGTCTTCGCACGCGGATTTTTCGGCCCCCGCGACGAAGAAAGAGCACAGATCGCCGATACCCATCATCACGATCACGACCACAAATCGGCCGACCATGCCGCATACGGTAGCCGTATCGTCGAGGCACCTTTGTTCTGCGTCGTTCCCCTCTGGGTGACTGCGCTGGGCTGCGTGGCGCTGTTCCTATATGCGGATCGTCTCTACGCCATGCTCGAACCAATCGTTAAGTAAGGTGCATGTGATGAACGGTCCAAAACATACCTCCGCATCATCGTCGTCAGGCGAGAAGCAATCCTGGCTCGATGACACGCAGAATATCGACAAGATCTTCTGGGGTGTGATTTTTCTGAGTGTCATCCTGATGTTGTTGGAACCGTTCTATTACAAGAAACCCTATTTCAGTTTCGAAGGCAGTTTCGGCTTTTATGGATGGTTTTCTTTCCTGGCCTGCGCGGGTCTTGTTCTGGTCGCGCGGTCGCTCGGCAGAGTTTTCGAACGCGGCGAAGAATATTACGACGCCGATCGCAATTCTGGAGAGGATAACCGCTGATGCTGTGGGGGATCCCGCCCGGCTTGCTGCTGATACTCGGTGTTTTACTGGTGCCGTTGCTTCCGGGTGCTTGGCGCAAAGCTTACATGACCATCCTGCCACTCGCGGGGCTCTGGGCCCTGGCCGGTGCAGAAACAGGTGTGTTCTACACGTTCACGTTCTTCACATATGAAATCGCACCGGTACGGATCGACGGCCTCAGCCTCGTCTTCGGATATATATTTCATATAGCCGCAATCCTCAGCGTCGTGTTCGCCTGGCACAACAACGACACGGTCGAACAGATGGCCGGGCTCGCATATGCTGGGTCGGGGATTGGTGCAGTCTTTGCCGGCGATCTGATTACGCTTTTCATTTACTGGGAAGCTATGGCGACCACGTCCGTTTTCCTGATTTGGGCCCGACGTTCGGATTCCGCATTTCGCGCAGGGATGAGGTACCTGATCATCCAAGTTGGCTCCGGTGTACTGCTCCTCTCGGGAGCTATCCTGATGGCCCATCAAACGGGATCGGTCGCCTTCGATAAAATGACGCTTGGAAATCTTGCCACCTGGCTGATCCTTATCGCCTTTGGTATCAAATGCGCTTTCCCATTTTTCCACAACTGGTTGCCGGACGCGTACCCGGAAGCATCGGTCACCGGGACGGTGTTCCTGTCGGCCTTTACCACCAAATGCGCGGTATACGTCCTTGCCCGTGGCTTCCCTGGTACCGAATTGCTAATCTATGTCGGTGCGGCGATGGCCGCCTTCCCGCTATTCTATGCGGCAATTGAGAACGATCTGCGCCGAGTACTGGCCTATTCCCTGAATAACCAACTGGGTTTCATGGTTGTGGGCGTTGGTGTCGGATCCGCCCTCGCGATCAATGGCGTCGCGGCCCACGCATTCGCGCATATTTTGTACAAGTCGCTGCTGTTCATGGCGATGGGAGCGGTTCTCTATCGGGTTGGCACAGTAAAGGCCTCTGAACTGGGGGGACTCCACAAATCGATGCCCCTTACGACGATATTCTGCATTATCGGTGCGGCATCGATTTCCACGCCGCTGTTTGCTGGATTTATCGCCAAATCGCTTACGCTGTCCGCGGCGGCCAAGGACGGATACCCGGTCATCTGGCTAATCCTGATGTTTGCATCGGCCGGCGTCTTCCTCGTTTCAGGCGTGAAGATCGTTTATTTCGCGTTTTTCGCAAACGACGGCGGCAAGCGCTGCAAAGAAGCTCCGCTCAACATGCAAATCGCTATGGGACTGACAGCGATCCTCTGTGTTGTGATCGGCGTTTATTCGCCGTGGTTATACAGCCTGCTGCCAAACGATGTCGCCTATGAGCCTTACACCCTCTCCCACGTAATCAACCAGCTCCAGACCCTAATATTTTCCGCGCTGGCCTTCGCGCTGCTGATACGGTTTAAGTTTTATCCGCCGGCGGTGAATTCGATATATCTCGACTTCGACATCACTTACCGCAAATGGCTGCCCGTTCTTTACAAATGGATAGTATCATTGGTTAGCCCTGGATGGAAAAGCATGCTGCAGGATCTGCGCAACGGTCTGCACAGAATGGTGGCGTATATGTTCCGTCATCACGGCCCGGAAGGCATTCTGGCCCGGACTTGGCCTACTGGTTCCATGGCGCTTTGGGTTGCGCTGCTTCTGGGCGGCTTCCTGCTGATCTATTATAGCTGACGTCGCCACGGGACGCCCCACACTCTCACCTTGGGGCGGCTCAAGAAACGAAAATCAAAGACGGTGATCCGAGCGTAGACGGGGTCGCCGTTTTTTCTTGCGGCTGCAACGCCGCTGGAAAGACGATACAGTCGTATCAGGATTTGCCTCTCCATCGCAGGTGGTCCATTTTAGGCAATCGGAATCCGAACATATTACATCGGCGGAGGAGAGTGCGATGACGGACTATTGGCTTAACAAGCTGATATTCGAATTACAGGGACCGGACGGCAAGGATCAATGGACCAATCACCGCCCGGAGGTAATTGCGAAATACGAATTGTCACCCCGGATCCGCACCGCGCTCATGGAAGACGATATCGGAACGTTGCTTCCATTGGTTAACCCGTATCTGATGAGGTTTTTCCTACTGATGTTGGGATATGACGACGATCAGTCGATCGCAGTGCTGACCGAATTCCAAACGGACAAAGATAAGGAACGGGTAAATGGCTAAAGTCGTTGGCAGCTTCGCAGCATCACATGCACCAAACATCGCGCGCGCATGGGACAATCTGTCGGATGATACGCGGGAGTGGCTAACCACGCGGTACGGTGAACTGGGCGATCGCGTCAAGGCGCTGGAACCCGATATCCTTGTGTTTCATTCAAACGATCACTGGATCAATTTCTTCCTCGATAATATTCCCGCTTTCCTTATCGGCATTGGCGAGTTGCACGACCCGCCCCCCGAACCATTTATGAAAGGTCTGTTCCCGCAAGAAAGCCTCGCCGGACATGCCGGGCTAGGCCGGTATTTGCTCGAATACGCAATGAACGCCGATTTCGACCCGTCCTATTCCCACAAGGTGAAAATCGATCATGGGATTGGCATTCCCATCTGGCGGATGGCTTTCGATAAAGTGCCGCCCGTCGTTCCCGTGTTCATCAACCTGGTCGAGAAGCCTTTTCCGACACCGAAACGCTGTCTGGCGTGGGGGCATATGATCCGCAAGGCAATCGAAGCCTATCCTGAAGATCTTCGTGTCGTTGTGTTCGGCACAGGTGGACTGAGTCATTCCATCGGCGAGACGACGATGGGATGGATCGACGAAAAATTCGACCATGCGTGCATTGAATTATTTAAATCTGCGTCGGACGAGCATCTCGCGACCGAACTTGACCGGATGCTGATCGAAACAGGTAATGGCGGTGCGGAGTTACGGTCATGGTCTATTGCCCATGCAGTTGCCGGCGGCGAGGGGTTCGATCTGATCGATTATATTCCTCAGCCCGAAACGCTTATCGGTTGTGGACTGGCCGAGTGGAAAATCGCCGCTTGACCCGAGAGACATCCATTTGCGACCCAAAAGGAAGTTACGGAATTACATACAACCGAGCGTAAAAAGCAACGTTGGTAAACCCTTTATTGATTACTTAAATGCGTATTAGCCCCTGCCAAAAGCATAACTTTGCGCCCTGTGGTTGCAACGGTTGTATTGATCCTGAGATTTTCATCGCAGTTGCTATAATGATCTGAGTGTTGCTGCGCTGCCGCCATAGATGGTTACAAACGGGTTCCGTTTGTTAGTTCTTAACATCAGCGTTCAATCCTTCAAAAAACAGGCCAACGGAATTCGGCGGGGTCTGTACAAAAGCGGTTCTTTCGGCGTTCAAATCGTCTAAACCGTCGTATTCATGCACATCAAACGGTTGTCAGTGAAGGAAAAAACTGCAATCTCTCGAATAGCACTGTCCATCATGCGCTAATGCGGAACCAAGATAAGAATTCAGGCCATCTCGCTCGCCCGCTGTCCCAGATATACCGCCTTGAGAAGTCTCCTAGGACCTTCAGGAAGACCTAGACAGCGATCTCGCATGATTAGTCATTACGCCGGTGGCGGGCTGTTTACACCCCGGCGGCAGGCGCTCTACCAAATTTATCTCCGAATAACGAGGCAATCCCTTGCCCCCCCTGAGCCAACGCTCTAGTTTCTGCCAATGCGCTCAGCGTCAACGAATTGGAGAAACTTGCAATGGAAATGACCGGAGAATACAAGATTCCGGCCGAACGAGACAAAGTTTGGGATGCTCTGAACGATCCAGAAATACTCGCTAAATGTATTCCAGGCTGTCAGGAACTTAACAAGGATTCGGAGACGGAGCTTTCGGCGACAGTGAAATCCAAGGTGGGTCCAGTTTCGGCCACGTTCAAAGGTAAGGTCTCGATAAGCGAGATTGATCCACCCAACGGATACCGGATTTCCGGAGAAGGTTCGGGAGGTGTCGCGGGCTTCGCCAAGGGCGGCGCCGAAGTAAAACTTGCTGAAGATGGCGACGCCACGGTCCTTACGTATGTCGCTGATGCGCAGGTCGGTGGAAAGCTCGCGCAGATCGGTTCACGCCTCATCGATTCGACCGCAAAGAAGATGGCAAACGAGTTTTTCGGAAAATTTGCAGAGGAAGTCGGCAGTCCTACCGAGGGAGCACCCGCAGCAGCGGAAACACCGGCGGCAGAGCCAACCGCAGCACCCGAACCTGCATCCGACACAGCGACTGCAGTCCCGGAATCCAGTGGCGGCGGTATTAGTCCGGCCATCTGGGTTGGAGGTCTGATTGCAGTGGTTGTGGTCGTTCTTTTGATCGTGGCAACCTGATCCGAAATTCGACCCGATAGTGACGTTCAGCGCTTGACCTGCCTATTTCCGGGCGGTTTACTGCGCCTACAAGGGGGTTCCGATCGAACTCGTAATCCACGTCCTGTATGCCAAGCAAAGATAGGTTTGGGCGTTCAAAATTGCTGGGAACTAAGTGTTTTCAGGCTACTAAGGAGAATCCTATGGAGACAACCAATGTCTCGATGACGGTGAATGGGAAGCAGTTTTCGGCGAATGTCGAGAACCGCACGCTTCTGGTTCAGTATTTACGGGAAAGCCTCGGTCTCACCGGCACACACGTAGGCTGCGACACCAGTCAGTGCGGGGCCTGTACAGTGCATATCGACGGGTTGCCGATCAAATCATGCACCATTTTGGCTCGACAGGTCGAAGGTAAAGACGTCACCACGATCGAGGGTCTAGCCGATGGTGATACCCTGCACCCGATGCAGGAAGCGTTCCGCGAAAATCACGCGCTGCAGTGCGGGTTCTGTACCCCCGGTATGGTCATGAGCGCGATCGGTATCGTCGACCGCAACCGAGACGAACTGGACGAGAAAACAGTGCGGCACGAACTTGAAGGCAATTTCTGCCGATGCACGGGCTACCACAATATCGTCAAGGCAATCTTGGCCGCGCACAAGGATATGACCACGTAACACTGTCGAAAAGCCGGTAAACGGCCTGCGGCCCATTCATCCCAAAGGGTGCGGCAGTCACTTCAGCAAACAAACGGTTAAACGGAAAAGTCACAATGTACGATTTCAATTACAAGCGCGCGTCGTCAGTAGACGAAGCTTCGTCGAGCGTCTCAAACGCGGACGAAGGTAAGTTTGTTGCCGGTGGCATGACACTTCTGCCAACCCTGAAACAACGCCTCGCCATGCCATCGGATCTGGTTGACCTGGCCGATATCGGCGAATTAGTTGGCATCACTGTCGATAGCGGGTCCGTAACCATCGGCGCGATGACACCGCACGCGTTGGTCCACGCCTCCGATGACGTCAAGAATGCCATCCCGGCACTGTCCAAGCTGGCCGGCCTGATCGGCGATCCCATGGTTCGTAACCGGGGTACCATTGGTGGGTCGATCTCCAACAACGATCCGGCTGCGGATTATCCCTCGGCGGTTGTCGGCCTGGGCGCAACAGTTCACACGAACAAGCGCGAGATTGCCGGAGATGATTTCTTCACCGGGATGTTCGAGACAGCGCTGGAAGAAGACGAACTAGTTACAAAGGTCATCTTCCCTACTCCCGAAAAAGCCGCCTATATGAAATTCCCAAACCCCGCATCGCGCTATGCCGTAGTAGGCACTTTCGTCAGCCAGGGTCCACAGGGTACCCGAGTTGCCGTCACAGGCGCGGGTCCGTACGTGTTCCGTCAGTCTGATATGGAAGCAGCTCTTGAAGCCAATTTTGCGCCGGAATCCGTTGAAAGTATCAAACAGGACGACGCGGATTTGAACAGCGACATTCACGCCAGTGCGGAATACCGTGCTCACCTCGTCACCATCATGGCGAAGCGCGCCGTCGCGGAAGCTAACGGCTGAAGCATCCGCGGTCCGGCGACGTGCTGGGCCTGGCCTCTTCCTCGGGGAGATCAGATTTTTCTGGTCTCCCCGTCGTTTTTGGATAGTTTGCAACGAGTAAGAGCAAAACGGTTGCCCGAATGACTGATACACTCCCCTCTTCCGTTGATGCTGCGCTCGAGATGCTGCGTAACGGCAATTACGTCGCGGACCGGTCGCTCTCGACCGCCCTTTATCTTGCATTAAAGCTCGGCCGCCCGCTGTTTCTCGAGGGCGAAGCCGGCGTCGGGAAAACGGAAATCGGCAAGGTTCTCTCAGAATCGCTCGGGCGCCGGCTTATCCGCCTCCAATGCTACGAGGGTCTGGATGTCGCATCGGCAGTGTACGAATGGAACTATTCGATGCAGATGATAGATATCCGTATCGCCGAGGCATCCGGTCAGGGCGACCGCGAACGTATCGAAGAGGATATTTTTTCCGAAAAGTTCCTGATCAAGCGCCCCCTCTTGCAGGCGCTGGAGGAAGACGAAACCGGCGAACCGCCTGTCCTGCTGATCGACGAATTGGACCGTACGGATGAACCGTTCGAGGCATTCCTGCTCGAGGTGCTCTCCGATTTCCAAGTCACCATTCCCGAAATCGGCACCGTAAAGGCGAAGAAACCGCCAATCGTGATCATCACCTCAAACAGAACGCGGGAAATTCACGACGCCATCAAACGCCGCTGTTTCTACTTCTGGGTCGATTACCCGGATGCAAAGAGGGAACTCGAAATTCTGAAGGTGAAGGTACCGGATGCACCCGAAAAACTGACCCAGCAAGTGGTCGAATTCGTTCAGCACCTCCGCAACCGCGACCTTTTCAAACAGCCGGGCGTCGCAGAAACAATTGACTGGACGAATGCTCTGATCCAGCTCGACAAAATTGATCTCGATCCTGAAACCGTCAATTCGTCACTGGGCGTGTTGCTGAAGTACCAGGACGATATCGAGAGGGTTCAGGGTTCAGAGGCCGCTCAAATCCTCGACGAGGTAAAGGCGGGCATCAGCGCGGGGTCCTGACCAAGAATGCCCGAAACCCCGACCGATACAGACCTCACACCGGGTATGCAGTTGCTGGACCGGTTGGATGACAACAAGCTAGCACCAAATATTATGCATTTCGGGCGGGTGCTTCGCGCCGCTGGTCTTCCGATCGGGCCGGGCAAAATCATCGACGCGACCAATGCGGTCATGGCGGTGGGTATTCAGAGCCGATCTGATTTTTACTGGGCGTTGCACGCGGTGTTCGTAAACCGACATGACCAGCACGAGTTGTTCAATCAAGCATTCCATATCTTCTGGAAAGACCCGAAACTTCTGGAACGGATGATGGGCATATTGCTGCCCAGCGTTGATGGAGGTGAGGAGCCCCCTCCGGAAGATCAGCCATTGCGTCGGCTGCAGGAGGCCCTCAGCCAAAAGGATGATGACCGGCCAGAATCCCAGCAGGAAGAAGAACAGGAAGAGGAAATCGAGCTGGACGCTGCCATGACGGTGTCGGAACGAGAATTGCTTCAAACCATGGACTTCGAAGAAATGTCCGCCGACGAAATCGATGCCGCAAAGCGCGCGATCGCGAAAATGCAGCTACCGATCACAGAGATTCCGACCCGCCGCTACCAGGTCAGCACGCGACAGGCCCGCGTCGACATGCGGGGAACCTTGCGCGCGGCTCTTCGGTCTGGCGCAAACTCCATACCGTTGAAATACCGTAAACGGCGCTCCCGCCCACCACCGATCGTTATCCTCTGCGATATATCCGGATCGATGAGTCGGTATACCCGCATGTTCCTCCATTTCATGCATGCCGTAACCAATGATCGCGACCGGGTGCACACCTTTCTTTTTGGCACGCGGCTTACCAATGTCACCCGTTACCTTCGAAACAAGGATATCGATCTGGCCGTGGAACAGGTGACGGGGGCTGTGGAAGACTGGTCCGGCGGCACCCGGATCGGCGAAAGTCTCAGCGATTTCAATCGCTTCTGGTCCCGCCGCGTACTAGGTCAAGGCGCTGTCGTCATCCTTATTTCGGATGGGCTAGACCGCGATGCCGGACGCGGACTACACACGGAGATCGAACGGTTGCACAAATCCTGCCGGCGGTTGATATGGCTCAACCCACTACTTCGGTTCGACGGATTTCAACCAAAGAGCCAAGGCATCCAGGCAATCCTGCCATCCGTTGACGAATTCCGTCCGGTGCATAATCTAGTGAGCTTGGAAGAACTGATCGACGCGCTAAACCGCCCCAGCGGTCCGCGCAAACAAGGAGTTCAGGAATGGCTGATGGAAATGTAGCAACCGGGCTGTCGCAGGACGACGACGTACTCAACCAAGCCGCGGCGTGGCGCGCAGACGGCACGAACGTGGCGTTAGCCACCGTCGTATCCACCTGGGGCTCGTCCCCCCGTCCCGTCGGCAGCCATCTGGCAGTCAATGAAAACGGCAAGCTCGTGGGCTCCGTTTCAGGTGGCTGTATCGAAGGCGCGGTTGTGGCCGAGGCGATGGAAGTCATGAAAAATGGCAAACCAAAGGTCCTGGAATACGGGGTCACGAACGAACTTGCCTGGGAAGTCGGTCTTGCCTGTGGCGGATCGATCCATGTTTACGTCGAGAAAGTCGAATGAAACAGGAAACACTGAAACAATTGCTGGAAGACCAGGTCGCAAAAAAGGCCGTTGCGCTCGCCACCGATATCGACAGCGGCGAACAGACACTGATCTATCGCGATGCCGCGAGCGGTCCTGACGCCGAGCATGGTGAAATTCTGTCGATAACTCGGCAGTCTATCTTGGACGACCGAAACAAAGTTCATGACGTAGGCGGACGACGGATATTCATAGAGGTTTTCAATCCGCCGCTTCGGATGCTGATTGTAGGCGCCGTGCACATCGCGCAACCGTTGTCGCGCATGGCATCAGTCACCGGTTACGACGTCACAGTGATTGATCCCCGTGCCTCCTTCGCGACCGATGAGCGGTTCCCCGGTATCAGCCTTAACGGCGAATGGCCAGACGACGCTATGCGGGAACTCGATCCCGACCGCCGCACGGCAGTCGTCACCCTCACCCACGATCCTAAGCTGGACGATCCCGGGTTGGAAGTCGCGCTGAAATCGGACGCATTCTATATTGGCTCACTCGGCAGCCGAAAAACCCACGCGGGCCGCGTTGAAAGGCTATCCGCCGCCGGCTTCACGGAAACGGAGATTGAGCGGATCCACGCCCCGGTGGGCCTCGACATCGGCTCCATATCGCCGGCAGAGATCGCGGTTTCGATCCTGGCCCAGATAACGGAAGTTCTCCATCGTAAGATCGAAGGGCGGGCGGCTGCGTGACGGTTCCGGCCTGGGTGGGCAGATGAAATTCGGAGATGTAGCACTGAAGGACGCTGAGAATACGATCCTCGCTCATTCAATGCGTCTCGCCGATGGCCTTCTACCCAAAGGCCGAGTTCTCGATAAGGATGATATTGCTCAACTGGCTGTCGCCGGCATCAGTTCGGTCGTTGCGGCGCGGCTCGAGGATGGTGACCTAAACGAGAATGAAGCGGCGCTAACGATTGCAAAAGCGTTGCAAAACAAGAATTTGGTGGCGTCCGGAGGCAATACCGGGCGCGCAAATCTCCGTGCCGAAACCGCTGGCGTCGCGCTGATCGACGCCGAGACTGTACATCGACTGAATGCCGTCGATGAAGCAGTAACCGTCTCGACCCTCCGACCGTACGATACGGTCTCCAAGGGCCATGTAGCCGCAACAGTAAAAATCATCACATTTGGTGTCTCCGGCGACACGGTGAGAAGATGTGTCGCAATCGCAAAAGAGAATGATCCACCCGTTCGCGTGTCTCCATTCGGAACTTTGAAAATCGGATTTATTCAGACCTTGGTACCCGGATTGAAGAAAAGCCTTGTGTCGAAGGCAAGCAGTGCCACGGCGGCTCGCCTGTCTGCCATGGGCCTCGATATTGCCGACGAACGCCATTGCGAACATAAAGAGGCAGCTGTAGCGGAAAACCTCAGCGCTCTGGCCGCCGCAGGATGCGATATCGTATTAGTTCTTGGCGCATCGGCCATCGTCGACCGACGCGATACAGTGCCAGCGGCTGTCCTCGCGGCAGGAGGCGAAATCGATCATCTTGGTCTGCCCGTGGATCCGGGAAACCTACTTCTCTTCGCGAAGATGGGAGACACGCGTGTGTTGGGGATTCCCAGCTCCGCCCGCTCTCCCCGGCTACATGGCTTCGACTGGGTGCTTCAAAGGCTTGTCGCAGGTGTGGACGTTACGCCGGAGGACCTGACCCGCATGGGTGTCGGGGGCATGCTGAAAGAAATGCCCGGACGCCCCGTATCACGCGATCAGGAGGAACTGGACGACTTGACCGATGAGGTCGGCCCTGCCATTGGCGGCATTTTGCTCGCCGCAGGTCAATCCCGGCGGATGGGATCAGCCAATAAGATGCTGGTCGATGTCGACGGCGTACCAATGGTCGTTCACGCGGCCCGCGCGATGCTTAACAGCAACGTATCGCCAGTGATTGTCGTACTTGGACACGAATCGGAGCAAGTAGAGAACGCGCTTAAAGAGATGGATCTCCGCTTCGTCCGCAACCCCGATTACACCGATGGTCTCAGTACATCCCTCCGGGCGGGATTATCTGCCCTGCCCGCTATCTGCGATGGCGCTGTGGTCGCATTGGGAGACATGCCTAGCGTTAGAGCGGGCGATTTAAACATTCTGATAGACGAATTCGACCCGGGTGCCGGCCAATCCATCATCGTTCCGACACATGCTGGCAAGCGGGGGAACCCTGTGTTGTGGGCTCGACGGTATTTTGAAGAAATTTCATCGGTGTCCGGAGATGTCGGGGCGCGCCATCTAATCGGTGCCAACGCGGATCAAGTGCACGAAGTGTCGACCGTAAATCCGGGGGTCCTGATCGACCTAGACACGCCGGAAGCCGTTGCCTCCCACAACGAAAACAGTGACGGCTAAAAGAACTGCCAGTCTGCGTGACTGCGACTCAGTTCGGTGCGCTGATTTTCACCGCCTAATTCTCGTTATAAAACCTCGTTCAACAGTACCCCTATCATCGCGTTCTCCATGGCGACGACACAATTTGGGTCTCGGAGCAACGCATGACCTTGCGAGAGGTTGCAGAAGCATCCATCCGGACCCACGAGTGGAACCATAAGAGTTCAAGCTGATAAAAAAGGGCGAGCCGAATGGCCCGCCCTTCACGAAATAATCTGCGGTACTTGGCCTAAGCGGCGACGGCTTTGCGGCCCGCCTCCGTCTCGAGATAGCTTTTCGGCAATTCACGAAAATCGGTGAGCAACGATCCGAAACCCTCTACGATATCGTCCATGCCGTTAGCCCGCATTGCATACCAGTAAGTTGCGGTATTGATCGCAACTACCGGTTTTTTCAGCCAGCGCTCTGCCTCACCTGCCAAGCGCGCCATAGCAAGATTGGTCCCGACCTGAACGATTGCGTCCGGATTGTGTTCATTAAGCTCTACCAGGCCGTCCATCAACTGCGCCTCTGTCACCTGGGCTATATTGGCCGGGCTGTCGCATTTTAGGCCCTTGATCGCCAAAACTTCAAAACCGCAATCCTCGAAGAACTTTTTCACGTTCTTATCGCCCACGGGCCAATACGGCGTTATCACGCAGATCTTTTTAATGTCGCCATAACACCTTAGTGCGGCCTGCGAAGCATCCGATCCCATGGCGACACTGCGTCCAGACAATTCCTTAACGCGCTCGCGGAGCCGAATAGACTCTTCCAAACCATCCCAGAACGTTTCTGCCGACATACCCATAACGATATAGTCGGGATTGCAGGTCATTACCCGTTCAATGGCGTTGTCGAATTCGCGACGGATATTGTCCATCAGCTCATTAAATTCCTCATCAGAATTTACCGGCTCGTCGGGTATCCAGATACGGACAGTATGATTGGTGACACCACGTGGTTTCATGTCTTCGAATTCGGGCTGAACCGACGTATTTGTAGACGGGACGATGACACCCCAATTGGCTCGATAACCAAGTGAATCCGGCATTTCTTACTCCTCCTTTTGTACGATGTTAGCCTGCTCGGGCGCCAGCCGGTCGAGTTCGTCTAAAACTTCCTCCAGAGACATCACATCGCCGTATTTCTGATCAATGTCGAAAAGGTTCGCTTCGTGCGGGCCGTTTGCACGGTCACCCGAACATTCCCGCGGAACGATCGGACGGAACCCGTTCGACATGGCATCAACGACTGTCGCCCGGACGCAACCAGACGTCGTGCAGCCGGTCACGATCGCTGTGTCGACACCACGCTGAGCAAGCCATCCCGTCAAATCTGTATTGCTGAAGCCCGAAGGGTAGTGTTTTTCGAGTACACGCTCTCCCGGGCGCGGTGTTAACTCTTCCACAACCTCCACTTCCTTGGTGCCGCGTTTGAGCTTGGCGAGGCCGGGAGATTTCAGGTTGAAAACGCCATCTTCAGACCCGTCCTCCGCATAAACATGACTGGTGAACACGATCGGCAAATCCATATGCCGCGCGACAGCCAGCAGTTCCGCCGTGTTGTCGATCGCATCCTGGATATTACCGCCGCCGAAGGCATCGGGATCATTGAACCCGTTGATGAAATCTATGACCAGCAACGCCGGCTTTTTTCCAAAACCGACCCGATTACCGAACCCCTGTTTCTCATAGACGGCGATATCCTCTGCGTCATGCGGGTTGTCGGTCATTTTGTTCTCCCTTTCCTGCCGTCAGAAGCGATACATGAAGCCAATAATGACATCATGCGCGGTATAGGTATCTGCCTTAATTATAGTCCCGTCGATATGCGGACCGCTCGAAACTTCTCCTAGGTTGATATACCGGTACTTGAGTTCAAGGTCCCAGTTTTCAGCAAACGACCAGATAGCGCCCAAAGCTAAATTCCAGGCGAAATTGTCTGTTTCATCCGTCCGGTCCGTTCCGGTCGCCGCACCAACAAGCGATGTACGAGTGACATCCGACACATTCTGCGCCCAGCCGACCCCGCCGCCACTGAACAAAGCCAAGGTATCGCTTAACTGGTAATCATAATATGCATTCGCCAGCAACGCGTGTGTGGAAAGCTGGTTCCCGTAACCCGCGGTGCCGATGACGCGCGTGTCAAAATCGAACCGCACACGGTAGTGATATTCGATTTCCGACCGGATCGGGATGCCCTTCTTGGCCCAATTGTAACCTACCACGAACCCGGGCGCCGCCGTGGTATCATCCGTATTCCGTTCCTGCAGAGTACCGCTTGATGTCGTGACATCGTCGAGTTTCGCAACACTGCCGATCATCAGCAACGATATGTAATCGCCAGTATTCGATGATGTCGTGCGAGCGGAATCTGCGTAAACGTTCGCAGAAAAGGCCAGCACAGCGGACACCGCCATGCCGGTCACCATTGCCGGAACCTTCATCTTGTCGCTCCCACCACGCGTTTGATATGTCGTATCCCCTCGACAGAGAAATGTCCAGAAGATGTACCCGTTCAGGCCGCTCCGACCGAGCGTTGCAGTGCCGGATAGCGAAGTCCCAGTGTAATCCCCCGCGCCCCCATGAAAATCAAAAGAGAAGCCCAAAGCCCGTGATTTCCCCATGCCGGGACAAAGAAGAAACAGGCAACGAGATAGGTTACCAAAGACGCGATCATCGCATTGCGCATGGTCCGTCCGCGCGCAGCACCCAGGTAAACACCATCGAGAATAAAAGGAAACACGGCGATCAACGGCATTACTACAGACCAGGAGATGTATTCCCGTGCCGCGTCGCGAACATCGTCGATCCCTGTCAGAAGGTCGACGATCGCACTACCTCCCATCAGGTAAACAAGCGAAAACCCGATAGCCACGATCGTTCCCCACAACATGGAAACTCGCACGGCCTCGCGAAAAGCGTCGCGGTCCCGGGCGCCGATCGCCCGCCCTCCCATCGCCTCGACCGCATATGCAAAACCGTCGAGTGCATGCGCCATGAAAGTCTGAAAATTCAGCAACACTGCGTTGGTAGCGAGGACCACGTTGCCGAAAGCGGCCCCTTGCGCTGTGAAATAGGCAAACGCAGAAACTAGGCAAATTGTGCGGATAAAAATATCGATGTTGAGTGCAACCGTTCGCCGGATCTTCTCGCCTTCCAGAATTTTTTCGCGCACGAACGCGCCACCAAGCCGTCGGAGGATGGGCAGCGCCAGCCACAGCCCGAATGCGACCGCCGCCACGTCGGCCATCGCCGTCGCTGCTGCCACACCTGCGACCCCCCAGCCAAACCCGATGACAAAGACGAGATCGAGTACGATGTTTACTCCGTTCAGGATCAATTGGTGCCACAAGGCCGCTTTCGTGTTCTGTACGCCGATAAACCATCCCAGCAACGCGAAATTCATCAGCGTCGCTGGTGCCCCCCAGATCCGGGTGTAAAAATACTCCTCTGCGAGCAACTCGACTTCGGTAGTCGCCTCTAAAATAGAAAACGCGGCCCACGCGATGGGCGCCTGCAGAATAATCAGGATCAACGCGACGGGGATACCTATGACAGCGGCCCTGGCGAGACAGGCGCGGATCTCGTCGGCGTCTTCCGCGCCAAACGCCTGTGCCGTCAAGCCACCCGTTCCCATTCGCAAGAACCCGAAACCCCAGTAAATGAAGGTAAATACCAGGGCGCCCACCGCAACACCGCCTAGATACTTCGCATCCGGAAGGTGTCCCATCACGGCGGTGTCCACCGCCCCTAACATCGGAACCGATATGTTCGAGATAATGATCGGCCCTGCGAGCTGCCACATCTTGTAATGAATTTCCCGTGTCATGGGATGTCACTGAGCGTATTGCGCCAGTAGGTCAAGAAAAGGCTTGGCCCGACGCTGTCCGCCGAACATATTTTCTGCACGCAAAACAGCGAGGCATGCATGGCGGGACGGCTGAAAAGAGGATTGAAAAGAGGCACCGACGGCAAGATACGGTGCTTCTGGCCGGATGAAACGCCGGACTATATGGCCTATCACGATGACGAGTGGGGCATGCCGGTCGCGGACGACCACCGCTTATTCGAAAAGATCTGCCTGGAAGGATTTCAGTCTGGACTGTCTTGGCTGACCATTCTGCGTAAGCGCGAAAATTTCCGCGCTGCCTTTTCCAACTTCGACTACGAAAAGATCGCAAAATACGGAAATCTGGAAGTCAACCGCTTGCTGAAGGACACCGGTATCGTCCGTCACCGTGGCAAGATTGAATCAACGATCAACAATGCGAAGCGCGCCATCGAAATGGCCGAAGAATTCGGCACCCTTGGAGCATTTTTCTGGCAATACGAACCGGATGAAAAAGTACGCCCCGAAAAACTCGACTACAAAACAATACGCACGCTTGTAAAAACGACAGAATCAACCGCTCTTTCAAAGGAACTGAAAAAGCGCGGCTGGTCGTTCGTCGGACCAATCACCGCGTACGCTTTCATGCAGGCGATGGGGATGGTCAACGACCACGTAGACGGTTGCGAATTCCGCGAGACGGTCGAGAAGGCACGCACGAAATTCAAGCGACCTTCATAGGGCCACTATTTCGCCTCAACGTCGGCGGCAACGCGCATGGTGACGATTTTGTCGGGATTAGATACCGATCCGTTTCGGGCTTCGTCACCCTTCTTGATCTTGTCCACATGTTCCATGCCCGACGTAACTTTGCCCCAAACCGAATATTTATTATCGAGCCATTCGGAATCTCCAAGCATGATGAAAAACTGGCTGTCGGCGCTAGCCGGACTCGCTGCGCGTGCCATCGAGACCACTCCGCGTACATGCTTTTCGGACGAGAATTCGGGCGGCAGGTTCTGACCGGATCCGCCAGTGCCATCACCATCCGGGTCACCCGTCTGGACCATGAAACCGTCGATCACCCGGTGGAACGTTATCCCGTCATAGAATTTCTGACGCGCCAGCTCTTTAATCCGAGCAACGTGTTTAGGTGCAAGATCGGGCCGCATTTCTATGACCACCCTGCCATCCTTGGTTTCTAAATAAAGCGTGTTTTCAAGATCCGCAGCCATTGCAGCCCCCATCGTTGTGGCGAGCAGCAGCGCGCAGATGCCTAACGCCCTCAGTGTTATTCGTTTAAACATTCGTCGCCTCCTTACTGTCAGCGCCCTACCGCGGAGGGTTGTCCGTTATCTAGCGCATTCGGCGCAGCGGGGAAACTAGGGATATCGGCAATTCAGATTACGAATTCCGACATTGCCTCCGGCGCATAAAGGTCTTCCGGCGCGAGTTGCCGGTGAGTAACACCCTGCTCGTTGCAATACTGTAGAAACGCCTCGATCGTGGTCCGGCTGGATTCGATCCCGTAGGGCCAGATTCCATCGTTGCCGAATATTGTTTCGGCGGTTCGTTCAGCGTTCACATAGCCCCACGGCACCGGAATCTGCGAAGCGGTGACACCCGTAAGGCGAGCCACCGACCGGTCGCGCGCCTCTTCGAACGCGGTCATCAGGTTACGGGCAATCCATGGGTATTCCTCGTAAATATCACGCTTTATCGCAACGGTGTGCATGATGGGATAAATACCGGTGTCCTTAAAATATGCCTCCTCTACTTCACGGTAGTCCGACATCAGGCGCACGATATCCCCGTTGCCTTCCTCAAATTCATGCGGTGGGTGGGCTGAGATCATGCAGTCGATTTCGCCGGAAAGAAGCATCTCGACCAGCGATTTGTCTGCGACCTGCGTATAGCTCACGCCCTTCGGCAGGTTCAGGTTTGCCATTTCTACCCGGCCCGGCGCGTTGACGCCTGCCTGCACCCATTCAACCTCGTCCAACTTCGCGCCACCCTGATGATGTAGCCAGCCGCGAGCATATACAGTTGCCGTCTGCGACCATTCCGGAATACCGATCCGTTTCCCCTTAAGATCAGACGACTGTTTGATACCCCCATCGCTCCGGATATAGAACGCCGAGTGCCTAAACACACGGCTGATGAAAACGGGGATACCGGTGATCGGCGGATTATCCTGTGACATGATCGAACAATACTTGGCAAACGACAGTTCCGAGACGTCCCACTCAAACGACTTCGCAAAACGGTAGAAGATTTCTTCTACTTCCATCTGCAAGTGAGTGATCTCGATCCCCTTCGGCTTTACCAGCCCGGACGCAATATCTCGGACGTGATCATAATCCCATGTTGCCATGGTCAGATGGATATCGTTATGCATATGGGAACTCCGTCAGCTAAGTAAAAAATTATACAGCGCATAGTCCAGACTGGCACCGACAGCCAAAATGGCAACGGCGACGCAAATCAAGAATTAAATACATGCCCAGAAGGTAAGCCGTCGCCGGAGCTCCGTCTGGAGCTTCATGTTTACCTCTCGCGCAGACATGGGCGCAAGATACCGGTAATGACAACAGAATTAAAATTGGGGAACGATACCGCATTACGGCAGGGATCGGCCGATCTTCTATGCATGCGATGTTTTTCACCGTGAAGTTCGATGCGCCCGCACCGCTGAGCCAAACCGTCCGTCCTCCCGAAATCGCCTTGATTAATACGACCGAGCCCTTCACCGTCCGGACATCTAAAAGCTGCGTTCAGGTCTTGATTAAGCCCGAAATCGGCATCGTTTCCGAGACCGCGATGCGATGTTTAGCCATTCGAACGAATGACGCGTTTCGATTTGACCGTGTCAACACTCCACGTGACAGCAGGCCGGTGCGGCGGGCAAACGGGCTTATCTCCTCGGAGGCGGACCCCAGCGGGAAACGAGGCGACGGTTCCCGCACCGAAGACGTATTGGCGACCTGCTGGCAGCCGCCCCGCAGAAATTCCTGCCGCACAACCTCTCGAAAAGACCGCAGAACAGCTACGACGAAGCCGGGATTGACCCTTGTTCCGTCAAACGCGTAGAAGAATTCAACGATCTGCACGCGGACAAAAACTCTCGTTTTCGGGATATGATGGCGGTTGCCGGCGTCAGCGAACGGACGCTCTGTGTCTGTTTCTGCAAATGGTGCGTCGTGTCCGCCAAATCCTATTTGAAATCGGTCCGGCTCGATTGTGTTCCGACGCAACCTCTAGGGCTCTCCTCCAAAAAACCTGAGCGTTAGTGAAATTGTGCGGGAGTACGGATTTCGCCATATGTGCAATTTTGGTGAGCACTACAGCACGCGGCTCGGCGAAAAAAACGCTCTGAAATCTATCGGTTTGGAAATGCCGGTCCTGACTAGCATTCATTTCTGCGGCACAATGGATGTCATGCCAGTTTTTTTGGATAGTGAGTGACATTTAGGCCATATACCTATGGCGAAAAATAGCGCTATTTTCTGAAATTCTAGAATCTGCCGTAATGCAGCAGGAAAAACCCATGAATGCAGCAGGAAAAACCCATGACTGTAAAATCCGATATAGACCCCCAAGAAGCGAAAAAAGCGATCCTAGAATACTGTCTGAAAAAAGGCGCTCTGATTGCCGGCGTTGCGGATATTGATGCGGTCAACCGCATCGCGCCGGAGGGACATCGCCCATCGGATTTGTGGCCGCGCGCAAAGTCCATTATATCGCTCGGAGTCGGCGGACAGACGCAGGGCGCTTGGGCAGTTCCTGCAAAAGCGTTAGGTTATTTCGGTTCGACAGAGGTGCGGGCCTACACCGTAGCCTACGGCGCCGCGTTCTACATTGAAAATAAATTTGGTAAACGCGCTATTTACTGCCCGCCGGATATGGATACCGAAGCCGGCCCGAGGGTGCCGTTCCAAAGCCTGAAACTGCACGCCGAAATCGCCGGGATCGGTGCTCGGTCACTGGCGGGTGATATCCTGCTGCATCCCGAATTCGGGTACATGTATTTCGCGTCGGTCTTTACCGAACTGGAGTTGCCGCCGGATCAACCCATGCAGGAAAACCCATGCCCAACCACGTCCTGCGTCGATCTGTTCAGTAGATCTGGGCAAACACCCTGCATGAAATTCTGCCCGGTGCAGTGCCTGTCTGGTGACATTGACGAAGATGGTAATCAGGCGGAAATGCGCTACGACATGGCGTCCTGCGCAGAAATGACCCAGCAGTTCGAAGCAGTTCCCGGGGTACTCGCAGACGCCATCCGGGCGGAGGACGAGGAAGAACGAGAAGACCTGTTGTTCGACGCGGAAAACAAAATCCTTTGGTACAAGATGTCCGTTGGATCCGGCGGCCTGCTTGGACAGTGCTTCGAATGCATGCGGGTATGTCCAATCGCCAATCAGTCGCCACAGGCAGATCCTATTCGCCGCTACGAGACCCGGATGGCGGCAAAGGCGGAGGCCGAATAGTGACCCGCGGCCTCAAACGCAGCCAGATCGGTATGTCGGAGGAGATGATCCAGACATACGGCGAGTCCGTCTTCGAGATGAGTCACAACATACAGGTGCGGCGTGGCGATGCGGTTCGCGAACTGGACTGGGAGCAGATCGAAGCCACGCGTGCGGATCGCGGCATGTCCGATGCAGAACTGGCCCGTCAATTCGGCCTGACCCAGGACCAGGTAACCTATATCCGAACCATCATGGAACGCCGCAAGTTCAAGCGGCACAATTACCACCGCCTTTACGACCTTGGCGGCGGCCGGAGATTTCGCAGCGATCGCTTTATCCCCCATGCGGAGCGGTTTGAATTTCGGGCCGAAGCGATCGAATTGCGCAAATCGCTCGATTTCGACCCACGAATAGCATCGAAACACCTACGGATGGGAAACTGGAACGGCGATACCGTCACTGACTGGCTCGACAAATGGAGCAAGGAGACGCCCGACGCGATCGCGGCCATCGGCGGCGGCGAGGAAATTACGTTCGCCCAGATCCGTGAAAACGCGCTGCGTCTCGCAAATAGTCTGCTCGAACTTGGTATTCGCAAGGGCGACGTTGTTGCGATCCAGTTGCCCAACCAGATCGAATTCATGACCGTCTACTTCGCGGTCTGCATGATGGGTGGTGTGTTATCGACGATACATATGCCCTATCGCGCCGGCGAGATGGAACCGTTACTGAAACACGGCAGTGCCCGCGCAGTTATTTGCGCTCCCGCGGCCGACAGTTACGACGCGGCAGCCGCCATGCTCGACATGTGTACCCGAGTGGAAACGCTGGAACACGTCATTGTTGCGTCGGGCAGTGCACCTGACGGCACGCTGTCCCTGCCCCGGCTAATCAAAGAGGGGACCAAAGACCAGATCGAAAACCCTCCAGTCGCGTCGGATCCGGTGATCCTTTGTTTCACATCGGGTACGTCTTCGGCCCCCAAGGCCGTCGTACACAATTATCAGACTATGCTGGCCAACAACCGGATTGCCGGGCCGATATACAATATGACGCGCGATGATATCGTGCTTGGCGGCCCTCCATTCACACATGCGTTTGGTATCTGCGTCCTGAACCTGACATTGATGGTGGGTGCGGCCAGCCTGCTGATGCCAGCCTTTACAGCGCCGACGCTGATAGAGTTGATCGAAGCCAGCAAACCGACCGTGATGTTCGTCGCCCCGGCGCATGTCGCCGCATGCCTGAAGGCCGGACTTCTGGACAATGGCGACCTATCGTCGGTTCGCATCGCGACGATATCTGGTTCCGCCTGTCCTCCGGAAATCGCCTACGCACTGGAAAAGGCAATGCCCAACGGGTCGGTCGGTCAGATGTGGGGCATGACCGAATGCTTCATGGGCCTTCACACTCCGTTCGATGGCCCTGCCGACATTCGCTGCGAAAGCCTCGGCGGCTCTACTCCAACTTTCGAAGCCCGGATGATCGACGATAAAGGATCCGTCGTCGCCGACGGAGAAGAGGGCGCGCTTGAAATCCGAGGGTGTTCAATTATTGCAGGCTATTTCAACAACGACGAAGCCAATCGGACGGCATTCACCGGTGACGGCTGGTTCAGGACAGGCGATCTTGCCTGCCGCGATACGGACGGACTAGTTCGTATCACAGGGCGCGAGAAGGATCTCATCAATCGCGGCGGCATCAAGATCAACCCTACCGATATCGAAGCCGTTATCGACAACCATCCCGCCGTTCTGATGTCGGCCATCGCACCGGTACCCGACGACGTCCTCGGAGAACGTGCCTGCGTTTACATTCAACTACAACCTGACGCATCGGTGACCCTCGGAGAAATTTGCAACTGGCTTCGCAAAAACGATGTCGCGAAAATGAAGTGGCCTGAACGGCTCGAGATCGTCGGACAAATGCCAATGACGCCAACCCGGAAAATCATAAAGGGCGCGCTGGCACCCGGCTGAAATACTAGGTCCGATTACGGTCATGCGGTTCGGCGCGGCGTTCGCTGACGGCCTTTTCCAAATGTACTAGGTTTTCCGGTGTAGGTGGCGCGTGGTGTAAGGTATCGCTGGCAGACGCACCCGACTCGCCATCGGATCGAATAGCTTCGGAGACCCGTATAGTGGGTTCAGACCGTCTGTATTTCATACCATCCGGCATGTATTGTAGCCAGTATTCCCTAGTTTTTTGGGACCATCATGCTGATGAGACCTGAACAATCCGTTAAACCTAAAAAGTCCGGTATTTAGCCGAAAACGTCGATAATGTGGAAAGAAGCCTCTGATGTCTCTAGATTTTTTACCCTGGGTTCCGCCATCCATCGCCATCCGCAATAGCAGCGACCGGTTTCCGGTAAGGCGGATCTATACTATCGGACGAAATTACGCCGATCACGCCGCCGAAACCGGGCTGGGACAGAAGGCCGGTTCGGTCCCGGGCGTTTCGCTAAAACCAGCGGACTCTCTCATTAATGATGGCGACACGCTGGTATATCCTCCAGCTACCCAGCAACTGGACCCGGAAGTCGAAATGGTTATCGCTATCGATAGAGCAGGCGAGAACATCTCTGAATCGAGCGCGCTGGAGCATGTATTCGGCTACGCAGTCGGATTCGATATGATCCGCCGGGATATCATGAGAGAGTGTATCGCAAACGAGCATTCTTGGGATCTTTGCAAAAGTTTCGCGGGGGCTTCGCCGGTAGGGTCAATCACCCCGGTGTCAGAAATCGGTCATCCACATCGCGGTGCCATAACGCTCAGCGTGAACGGAGACACGCGTCAGGTCGGCGATATTTCGGACTTGATCTGGGGTGCCGCGGAGATCTTGTCGCGCCTATCGCATTATAGCGCTCTACACCCGGGCGATATCGTCTTCACCGGCACGCCAAAAGGACCCAGACCTGTCGAAAAAGGTGACACACTGGCAGGCGCAATCGAGGGCGTCGGAGATCTGACAATCGGGATCGCTTAACTCTCCCGAGGTCGGGGTTGTAGTGTCAGAATTTTTGTCAAATTACCGTTCGAACAATTCGGTGATGCCCCTTCCTCATTGATAAAAAGATGCAAAATCTAATTGCACGATAATCGCCTATTTATCCCAGATGATAATGCTTTTAGCGCTTGGAGTGTTCGGCCGCGGTTACCTACGACAACGGGGAACCAGGCTCCCCGGCCGGCGTTGGTAACGCGAGCGGGCGGAGCCTGACCGGCGCTCACGGCCATTTAAGCGCCATCTCTTATACAGCCCTCGTCCTGAAACGATGCGAACTGGCAAGGAAATGGTATTACGAAAGAAGTTATCGTATTCAAGGGCCTCGGTGTAACGTCGAGAGTATCCCGCGTTATCCTTAATTGCGCCCCTACATATCGAGTTCGCGTTTCTGATCGATACGCGGGAACGGTGGCGACAGCTATACGTTTTACTCAACGAACTCGCCCCGCCTCGATTACCTCAAAACGATTCGATTTTTCGGGTGTTTGCCCATTGCCGCAGCAACAATAAGGCAGTGAAATGGGGTATGAACCAGTCCCCCGCTGCTATCGGCTACATAATTGTCATCATCGGTGCCCTCGCCTTCGCGGGGAACAATGTGTTCGCTGTCTTTTCATACGAAAGCGGGACGACGCCGTTGACCCTCATCACAGGGCGCATGATTTTTACGCTCGTCGCGTTGTACCTGATCATGAAATTTTCGCGCCTCGCGATTCCCTTACCCAAGCGGGAGCGATATGCCGCGCTTGGGCTCGGCGTGCTCAACGGGACCATGGCGTACTGTTTGATGTCCGCCTTCAATCACGTCGCGGTCGGCCTCGCGGTCTTGGTATTCTACCTTTATCCGATGCTTACCGGTCTTGGCGCCTGGGCCACCGGACAGGAAAAACTCAATCGCGGCCTTGTCGCCGGACTTGTTGGCGGCTTCGCAGGACTAGCGCTCGCCCTCGAGATAACGGGAGATTCTGCAAATGCCCTGGGTGTCGGTTTTGCTGCATTAGCCTCGGTTTTAATGGCGGCGACGGCCCTCCTTAGCGCCCGCGTTCTCAAGACCGACAATGCGCGGTCGGTCACACTTCACATGCATATTTCAGCTGCGGCGCTGTTCGTGATCGCTTCTGTGGTCGTCGGCGACCTCAGTCTGCCGCAAACAACCCACGGCTGGGTAGGCTACATCTGTGTTCCCGTGTTCTACACCGTCGCAGTCGCCTCTTTTTTTGCCGGTATCGCCCATATCGGGGCGGTAAGAGCATCGCTCGTTATGAACCTGGAACCGGTTGGAAGTATCGCCATGGGATTTGTTTTGCTGGGTCAGGTCCTTACGCCACGGCAGCTTTTGGGTGCTGCGATCGTTATCGGCTCCGTCACCGCGATCAAGTGGTTGGGCGGCAAAAAACAGGTAGAAAAAGTCAAAGCGGACTGACCATCGCCCATATCGGTCGAGAAAGGCTGCTTATTCGAGCTGTCTCTTTTCCGCCCGGCCAGCTTGCGCCCCTCCCCCATAGATTCCACACTCACGGTCAGGAACTTACTTGGAGTGTCTCATGAGCAAGATCATCGAACACATCCACTGGCCCGATGCACCGGACATGTGGATGCCCTACGCCCCAGCAATCAAGGTTACAGGCGGTACACATGTCCATCTGGCGGGCGTTACTGCGGCGCCGGTGTATCATCATCACCCCCACCGGCCAGAGGAATTCGACGATCTGCCGATAAATATGCGCGGTCAGACGCGGGCGGCGCTTGAAAATCTCAAAAAAGGTCTGGATGCGGTGGGTGCCACATTCGAAGATATTGTGACCGCTTCGCGATACGTCACCGATCTATCCGATCAGGATGCGATGAACGAAGTCTGGGCAGAATATTTTGGCGATGCCAAGCCTGCGACAACGACAGTCCAGATTGTCCAGTTAGCGACCGATCCCCGCTGCATGATCGAAATCAACGCTATCGCCGTTGTATGATGGCCCGGACGGATTTTAGCCGCGTCTGGCCGAAAGATTGGTTCTAATAAAATATCCGGGACTATCGCTATTATGATTGAAAGCCGACACACCGACATCCACGGTTACGACGTTCACTACTGGGAAGGCGGCAAAGGCTTTCCAGTGCTGATGTTACACGGCGTCGGACCAGGTACATCGATCATGGGGAATTTCGAACCCGCCATCGCGCCGCTGACAGACCGCTATCACCTTTTCGCCTCCGACCTGATCGGTTTTGGCGGGTCGGGCCGAAAATCGGATATGCCGCTATTCGATATCGATCTCTGGATACGCCAGGGCGTTGCGTTGCTCGATCTACTCCCCGATGGGCCCTGTGGTATCGCTGGCCATTCGATGGGCGGAGCATTATCGATGAAAATTGCTGCCACAAGCGATCGTGTCACCCATGTGTTGACAAGCAGCACCGTGGGCACTTCCTATCCCCTGACCCCTGCGCTGGATGCCTTCTGGTCCCTACCCGCCGACCGCGACGAACTGCGCGCCGCCATGGCGGATATGTTCGCCGACCCCGCCGCCGTCAGCGACGCCATGATCGAAGGACGCTGGGATTTTCTTGCGCAGGATGGTTACGCGGAATATTTCGGCAATATGTTCGCACCGCCCCGCCAGCAATATATAGATGCAGGAAAAGTCAGCGACGCGGAGTTCGATGCGCTTAACGCCCGCGGCGTCCAGATCTCCATGATCCATGGCACGGAAGACAAGCCCTGCCCCGCGGAACAAACCACGGTCGAGCTGGCAAGGCGTCTGCCGAACGCAAAAGTGACCCTGATTGAGAACTGTGGTCACAATCTTCCGCGAGAAAATACCCGGGAATATCTCGCCGCCGCATTTGACCTATTCGGATAAGGAGCCCCAACATGACTGACAAGCCAGCCATAACCGGAGACATCATCGAAGACACTACCATCGCCGCCCGCGCCGGATGGAGTCGCGTCCTCAAGACGGGTGAGATGATGCGTATCATCGACCTAAATGGAAAACAGGCGGTCGATTTCCTGTGCTGGAACGCCGACGACCATGATGACCGCTATGCTGCCGCCGATACGATGAAGATCAACGAAACCGGCATTTTTCTTTCCAAAGGCACCACGCTGTATTCCGTAGGGCTGACACCGCTGCTGACAATCGTCGAGGATTCATGCGGCTTTCATGACACCATCGGCGGATGCTGCTCGGCAGATCTGAACAAATATCGATACGATGTTGATAATCAGAGCGGCTGCCGTGAAAACTTCCTCGCGGAGATGGCCAAATTCGGTCTCGGCAAGCGTGATATGGCGGCAAACGTTAATTTCTTCATGTATGTACCGGTCGGCAAGGACGGCGACATGGATATGGGCCCAAGCATTTCCAAACCCGGTGACTTCGTCGACCTGCGCGCTGAAACTGACGTCCTTACGATCATTTCCAACTGCCCCCAGATCAACAATCCGGTGAACGACTACAATCCGACACCGGTGCAGGTAACGATCTGGCGACCTGCGTGACACTCCCGACACAGATTGCACCTGTCCTGCCTCACTGATAACTTTCGCAATATACCGAACGATCAGGGATATTCCCTGTCAATTTCTGTCGGCCAATCATTTAGGGGTATGTCGCCAGATTGCCGGGCATTTCCCGTGCAGGAAAAGGAGACATTCGATGGCATCGGCAGCCAACGGAAATATCGTTCGTATAAACTACACCGGTAAGCTGGCCGACGGCACCGTATTCGACACATCGGAGGCCGAGGGCCGCGAACCGCTGGGCTTCCGCCTCGGCGAAAACCAGGTATTACCGAAACTTGAAGCCGAGATCATCGGCATGGCTGTCGGCGACAGGAAGACCGTCGCGATTGAGGCCAACGATGCCTACGGCCCACACCAGGAAAAGGCGATCCAACAGGTAGAACGTAGCCAGATACCAAACGATGTAGATCTGACCGTCGGTAACCCGCTACAAGCCACTGGGCCGGACGGCCAGGTCGTGCCCCTGCGCGTGATCGCCGCGGACGACACCACGGTAACGCTGGATGCAAATCATCCGCTGGCTGGACACGATCTGACATTCGATGTGGAGTTGGTCGAAATAGTGGAGGAAGATTGCTGAGGTCCACCCACAAATAGTGCCTTATATTCGGCAATCGGGTGATGCCGTAGCTAGGAAACCAACATACCCTGAATCGTAGGCATGGAACCTAAAGAAGTTCTGATCAAAATTACTCCGCCGCGCGGGCTGAAGCCGCTAGCGTTATGTGTGGGGGTCCCGATCACCACCTGCCGCAGCAAAAGGGCGAATGGAGAAAGACCAAAACCCGTCAACAGGAACGAGTGCGAAGTATCGCTAGTTGAGCATCAAAAGGTCGGACCAAATTTCTCATATAATCACCCTACTTCGATCCACTTGCGAAATTAGGAGTAAAATGACTGCCCAAAAAGATAAACTAATTGGAAATTGCGAAACGACAGAAAAGGCCCCTCGAACAAAGCTCAGCATCGTTGAATATTGGATGCAAAACGCCGAGGAATCGGGGCTTGAGGAAAGCGACTTTGCACACCCTAACTGTTTTGCCTGCGGAAAAATCCCCATTGAGAATTTCAGTGAGGCTGCAC
>MDTD01115910.1_pt1 | contig 74408 bp, 59 predicted proteins | sample 811221 | NCBI WGS metagenome assembly MDTD01 (sample SAMN05326646, study PRJNA326480) | marine metagenome | isolation source: seawater | place: Pacific Ocean: South West | collected 2011 | reverse complement strand
CATAGCCTGGCCATTGCGCTGGATTGCTAATCCAGTGGTGTCTCACCTCGGGAGTTCGAATCTCCCCTGCCGCGCCAATCACTCAAAGAAGTCGTCAAATTCGTTCATTGCAGCGACGCTGTTGCGCTTTCGTGCTTCAAGAACTCGCTTGAGTCGCTTTCGTCGCTTGAGCAGGAGCGGTAGGAGCAAGAAGTTGAGCACGATGGTGGCGAGCAGAACAAATCCAGCGGTTTGGAATTCAGACACTTGTGTCGCATCGTTCAGTTTTTGCAACCAAGGGATGCCCAGCGGTGGTTCGGGGGGTTCAGGCTCAGGTGGAATGAGGTGCTGGTTGTACGCCCACCAGTCGTCGTTGATGTGCATGCGCTCAATGTTCGGATTCTCTGCATTTGGATTAGGGTCGTAGTTGGCGACCATCAACTCATTGCCCACGCTGTCTATTGGGGCGAAGATGTAGTAGTAGGTCCGGTAGGGCTGGATGCCGTCCCGATCTAGGCCCGTTTGAACCAGTGTTCCCGTCTGCCCGGGTACGCCTTCGAGGCCTTCAATCATCGGCTCGATGAATTTCAGGTCAACGTTGTTTGGTTGTGTTTCAACACGGTAGATGTTCCATGTCACGTTGCCCTGAACCTCATGGGCGGGCCACGTCCACGTCAGTTCAGCCGTGTAGCAGACCGACCAATCTTGTTGCTCTTCGAAACAATCCGAGTTGTTGGTGAACGCCCACGTGTGCGAGAGGTCTTCCAAGGTAATCGATGGTGGAATGGCGTCGCCGCAGAGTTGACCTGCAACGCCGTTGACTCGGGTGATGTTGGCCATTTGGAGGTTCGGATTTCCTTCACGGTCCATGGGGATGATGGCGTAGGAAGCGCATATGCCCGTTTCGAGGCGGTCCGGGTCAAGCCAGCTTTGGGAGGAGAGGGGAAGGGTGGCAACATGACTTTCAAAGGTTAATTCCTCCCAAATGTTCTCGTTCACGCCGTTCGCCGTTTCAGGGAACACTGTGGTTCCTGAAATTCCTTGGATTTTGTAAACATTCCATCCGCCGACATAGGGGTTGGTGGTGTCACCATTGGGCGTCCAGTCAAGTTGGATTTGGCCGCCCTCAAGTTGGGTCCATTCTACGTTTTCAGCAGATACATTGGTCGGTGGAAGTACGCCGATCAACAAGATAACACCGTCCTTGGTCATGGAGATGTCCACCTCTTCGAAATCAGGTCCGAAGGTGTAACTGTTCACGCCGTCCAGGAATTCCCATGCCACGCTCTCGGTGGAGGGAAGGTACCGGATGTCGAGGGTGGTCAAGTCAATGCTCTCAGGCAAAAGAGCGGTCAGATTGAGGGTCATGTCCAGGCTTCGCAACCCTTCGTCCTGAGCCGTCAGCGGTTGGACATCAACCGAGACCATCATGAGGGGCGAATCGCCTCCTCCAATACCGTAGTTCTTCCCGAGGTGAGGCAGGAGGATGTTGTGTGTAAACGAGGCTTGTTCCTCCGTGATGGCGATGCCGGTGAGGTAGGGTTCTACCGTCAAGTCAATGGAGTTGAGGACATCAAATTCCACATAGGCGTATTCGGTTTCTCCCCACGGGTCAGTGACCTGCAGCGTAATGTTGTGGTGGCCAAGTCCGAAGGCTTCTCCTGTTCTGTTCAGGACTTGTCCATGGCCCCAGACATAGAAGCCTTCACGCCAAGTGTAGTTGAGCGGTTGGGAAGCGATGGCGTTGAAACGGCCCACCAGTTCCACATCATCGCTGGAGAGGAACACGTTGTTCTCAGAGTTGGTTTGGACGGAGGGGTTGATGGCGCCAACCTGGACATCGGCGTTGAGTGAATACAGGTTGTCACTCATGCGCACGTCTTCTCCGTTTTGGTAAATGGTGGGCAGTTGAACACGAATCAACCGATTGTTTCCCGTGGTGGTCATGTTGAAGGTGCAACTGGCCGTATCGCTGGGGTGCATGACGGCAATATCGCAACTGTCCTCGACTTCGAGTTCGTATTGCGTGTTGTACACTTGATACGAGACCGTTATGTTCTCAACCGACATGTTGCCGAGGTTCGCAAAGGTGGAAATCACGCGCTCATTTCCGTAATAGAATTGTGTGGATTGTGCGTTGTGGCTGGGATAAACGTCCATCACCTTGATGTCAATGCTGTCGTTGAGGACGATTTCGAACGTGGCGAGGTTGTTGGACGGATTGAGGTCGGCATAGGGGTTGCCTGCGCTGCTAAAGAGTCCAAATTTCAGCATGTAGCGTCCTTCTTGACCGAAGTTGAAGGCGGGGAGGTTGATGTTGTAGGGGTCGTAACCGCCCCAGGCAGGAAGGTTTTCGACCGTCTTGTAGGCTTCCTTGAGCATCATGGTTTCATCTACATCCCAAAGTTGCCATCCGAAATCACCGGAAAACGTGCACAAACCGCACAGGGTGGATTGTCCCTTTGCCTTGAAAACATAGTCCGTGTCGGTGTTGAGGACGCTCTCGTCATCGTAAACTGCGAGGTTCGGTAGATGTTCGATGGGGTTATGGGTCGTATCGGCGATGACGTCGACGAAATCATTGGTCAAATTGATGGTGAACAGGTACTCGTCATCGGCGGGGACCTGGTCGTTCTGACTAAAGGTGTAGAGGATGGTGAAGATGCCCTCTGCACTTTGCCCTGGGACCCAGCTCTCGGATGATACGACGCCTTCGGTGGTTTGTCCGGGTATGTTGCCCATGTTGAACTGCCCAGTTTCCTCGTAGACGGATTTGCAGGCTGACGATGTCACTTCGCCGTCGCAAGCGTACCATGTGAGGGTTCGAGCAGAACCGGATGGGCTGGCGTAGTAGTTTGTTACCTCGGCTTCGAAGTTGATGGTATCAAAGGAGGAAAACCAAGCACCTGGGGTTGGTGACGCACTCCCCGAAATGCCAATTGAACCTGTTAGGTTTGCACTGGAGGCGGGGACGGTTGCGAGCACCCCCAACGTGGAAAAAAGGAGCATAACCACGAACCCAAGACTGGTTCTGCGTTGGGTAATCTCGCGTTGCTTTCGCTCGGTCATCGTAACCTCCTTCCATCCGTGATTCAAAGACTCATCGCTTCCAAGCGGCCTAAATCGCCCGTTTGATGCCACCCAGAGAAACGGCAACTGTGGGCCAGTTGGGCGAGTTGGGATGGTTTCATGCGGCAACCTCTTGAATTGCGCAGCCATGGTGAGGCCATGCGGCGAACCCTCTCCCATCGTGAGCGCGATGAAGGGGGCTTGACGGCCGTGATTGAATTTCTTTCAGCGTTCACGTTGTTCTTGATGATTCTAACCGCCTTTCTCTCGCTCGCTCAACTGCAAATGGGTTCCAATGACCCAAACGTTGACCGACTCGACCGAGCCGCTTCTTTGGGCCTTGACCGGCTCACGTCCGGTGAGGGATGGTTCGTTCCCGATGCCGATGGTTTGGATTACGCCAACGCCACCGCCGATTGGCACGTGGCGACGGCTGATGCTCTTCACGAGGGACGGGTTCAGCCAGGGCTGGTGTTGAATCAGCGGTTGGACATGGACCGGGTTGAGGCGCTTCACAATGTCACCGAAGACGGCATGGCAGCCGGACTTGGCCTCGACGGCGACATGAGCCTCCATTTGACCATCATGGTCGCGGAAAGCACGCAAGAAGGACGGGCTTCAACCGTTCTCTTTGAAGGCGGTACTGAGCGGGGCACGGCGCCATCATCCTCAACCTCCTATCGCTCCTTCCAGCAAGACGGGGAATTGATTCGGGTGATTTTGGAAGTTCACGACGGCGGTCGAAAGAACAACATCCTTCACATCACAGAGGTCATGGCTCGCCCCTCTTCAAGTGGCCCGGAATGGATTGAGGTCGAGAACCCCAACGACTTCGCCGTCGCTCTGAAGGGTTGGTCTTTCAATCACACCTCGGGGAGCAGTTCCACCAACCTTCTCCTGCAGTCAGGTGTCCTCTCAGGCCAATCCCTCTCGCTGTTCACCGGCGATGTTTCTTCGCAAACCGTTGGCAACGCCACCCATGTCATCGATCTCGGGTCGCTCGGTTTCTTGGGCGTGGGGCAGTTGGACGGCTTGGCCAACGGTCAAGGCAAATTGAGCCTTCGGTACACCCAACTGGATGAAATCACACCGGCTGATGTCATGCGGGTTGAGTGGGGTGGAAACACCCAGTTGTTCATGGTGACCGGCCAATCCTTGGTTTGGGACGAAGAAGACCGCTTTGCTTCAGCATCGTGGGCTTTGGAGGATTCACCAACTCCGGGCGAAGAGAATGGCTGAATCGGTCCAGACTCGTCGTCTGCTTTCCGCACACTTCATCAACCCAAGCCTGTTCCTTCCGCTTGGTCCCCATGCAACCGACGAGCGTTTACACCCGAGACCGATGCGTGACGGGCATCCACGGATTGGATGAGATTCTCCGCGGTGGCATCCCCTACGGTTCAACCGTGTTGGCCGCAGGAACCTGTGGTTCAGGAAAGACCACGCTCGGCATGGAATTCCTGGTCCGTGGTGCTTTGGCGGGCGAGGCGTGCGCTCACTTTACGGCAACTGAGCCTTCTGTGAAACTGCTCGAGAACATCCGCCAATACGCCTTCTTTGACATGAATATGGTGGACTCGGGGCTCATCAACGTCTTTGACATGGACGTTCTCTACTCGTGGTTGGGTTTGGAAAAAGCCTCTTTTGACCTCGATGACGTTCACGCCCTCATCAAGTCCATTGTGGACATTGTCAACACCATCGGTGTAACCCGTTTGGTCATCGATTCGGTCACCACACTGTGTTACAAGATCAAGTCGGAGCAGTTGATTCGTGACTTTTTGTTCACCCTTGGAAAGAAGTTGGCCACCCTTGGTTGCACCACCATCTTGATTTCAGAAATCACCTCGGCCACCGAAAACGCCCACTGGTCATCGTTTGGTGTTGAGGAGGCCATCGCCGACGGCATCATCGTCATGGGGGATTCAGAGCGAATGGGCCACCTGCTGCGATTCTTGCAGGTCGTGAAAATGCGAGGTACATCTCACAGTCGGGCAAAGCATGCCATTGAACTCACACCACTTGGCGTTATGCTCATTCCGATGCTCAAATGGGGCGCTTCAGCCGATAAAACATCCAGATGGGGGCAATGAAGATGTTTGAACTTGACCAACAGATTGCTGAACAACTGACCCAGGTTTCACTGGGAAGTTCGGTTCAAGTCCGAATGAGTGCCACCAACTCCTTTGCCGTCACGGCAAGCACCATGATCCCTCTCATGCAAATGTTCGAGATGGGGGGCGTCTACATTTCCGCCAGCCGAGGTGCGGTGGAGATTATCCAAGCTTTCGAGTCAATTGGCGTGGATGTTTCCGGCATCCATTTCCTCGATTTGGTGTCGTCTGGCGTGCTGGGTGGGACCGACGTGCCCTATTCCAACATCACATTCATCGACAGCCCCATCATGCTGGAGAGTATTTTGTTGCGCACGCTTTACACGCTAAGAACGGTTACCAATGCTCGAAATTTTGTCTTCCTTGACAGTGTGAATGCATTGGCCATTTACAACGATGACAGGATGCTCGCCGAGTACCTTCACACCTTCATCAACACCTTCCGACAGCGTGAGGTGCTTTCGGTCATGCTCAACGTACCCGACCAAACACCGCCGCTCGTGCTCGCAAATTTGGACACGTACTGTACGGATTTGGTTGACCGTGGACAGGTGGTCCTCCTCTGAGGTGATGATGCATGGCTCGAAAAATGACATTTGACCCAGAAGACGAGGAGTTCTTCGGTTCCGTTGGCTCCTTTGGTGTGCCGAAATTTGACAACGAAATGCGAGGCGGTGTGCCACGAGGCTTCACCATGATCGCCTTCACTGAAACGGGTTCAGGAAGTGAACTGTTTGCGAAGCAATTCACATCTCCTGCCGAGGAGCCCGAAAACACCCTCTACATTGCGACCGATGAAGGTCAGCAAGAAATCATTCGAATTTTCAAGAAATACGACTGGCCACTGGACATCAATGTCCGCACCATCGGTGAAGAATACAACGCCAACGTCTTGGAACGAGAGTTGCTCGCCAGCCGTTATCGCCTTGAGGGCTTTCAGCTGGCCGATATCCAGCGACTCGCTCAAACTCGGTTTGTCGATGACAGCAGCCAAGATTACCTGACCGAAGTCACCAACGAAATCATGGGTCTTGGCCCCTACTTCAGGGCTGTTTTGGACAACCTCGATTTCTTTTTGCAGCGAGAAGACCCCGCACGGGTCATTTCCATGGTCCGTATGCTTCAGGCCCACGCTCAAATGGTGCGAGGCCTGCTCATGATCTCGGTCTCAACCGACGGTCTGGACCCTGCCATTAAGCAGGAATTGTCGTCCATCGCTGACATGGTCCTCTCGTTCAAGGTTCGAACCATCGGTACGGACTTTGAAAACTCCATGATCGTCTCAAAATTCAGAAACGCTCCAGAGAACCTCAAAATTCTCGTGTTCCGAGTGACGCCCGAAGAAGGCATCACGCCAGAAACCGTGGAACGCATCGCTTGATACGCCCTGTGGGGCAAACGACATGTCCAAAACAGTCGGGCGTGCGCCATCCACCATGGGGAAGCGCGCTGCGACCGGAGGATACGACCCGTCCGGTATTGATTCAGACGCTTGGGAAGAGCTTGAGGGGCAACTCGAAGCGACCATCCCCAATTACGACCGGGTCAACAAATGGATGACCTTTGGTCAGGACAAGCGCTGGCGTCGAAACGTCCGAAACCATGCAACGCCCGGTATGAAGGTCCTCGAGGTTGGGTGCGGTCCCGGTTCATTTGCTGAGGACCTGGTCGGCATGGACCTGACGTGCCTTGACCCATCTCCGGAAATGTTGGCCACCGCCCAGCCAAGGGTTGACGGCGCCCGCGCCAAGCGAGGGGAGGCGCCAGCAACCTATGTTGAAGCCATTGCCGAAGACATTCCGTTACCCGATGACGCCTTTGACATGGTCTTCTGCCTCTTCTCCTTCCGTGATTTCAAGGACAAAGAGCAGGGCCTCCGTGAAATTTACCGCGTGCTGAAGCCAGGCGGCCGATTGGTGATTTGTGATGCGGGCAAAGCCAACAAACTCCACGGTTTCTTTGGGTATCTCTGGATGAACAGCGTGGTGCAGGTGATGGCGAGAATCATCACGAAAGAAAAGGACCATCCTTGGAAAGGTCTCGCTCGGAGTTACACACACTACGGAACCAACGGTTACTATCGGAAGATGATGGCTCGTGTTGGTTTTCAAAACGTTCAGGGGCGCCTTCTCTACCCGTTTGGGATGGCCAGTCGATTTCGTGGCACCAAGCCCGAAAATTGAGGCCAACAACGCACCCCGTTAGACTCTTAAACCCCCTTTTGCTGGGATTTTCAACAGGTGTTCTACATGGGTATGTCTGAGGTCCTCCGAAGCATCAAAACCGCTGAGCAAGACGCCGAAAAGCGCCTTACTGAAGCCCAAGAAGAAGCCTCGAAAATCGTGGCTGATGCCCGCCGAAAATCATCCGAGATGGTTCAGAACGCTGCCGACGAAACGGTGGCCATGACGCAGAAAATCTTGGACGAGGCCCGAAACAAGGCCCAAGGCGAAGCAGACGAGGTCAAGGCGGCCGGTTCCAAAGAAGTCGCCAGCATTGAATCCAGTTCCACGAGCAACCAAGACTCGGCCGTCGAAATGGTCGTCAACGCACTGTCATCCGAATGAGGCGATTTGATGTTTGACACCGTCGCCATGTCCCGTCTTACGGTCGCAGCACCTGTTGGCCGTATGAGCGATGTGTTGCGAACCTGCACGGAGCTTGGTTGTGTTCACATTGAATCCTACACCAACTTCGAAGAAGGCGTCAAGGTCGGTCAAGCCAGCACAACCGACGAGGCCAATCACGTGAGTTCCCTTCTCGCTAAAGTGCGTGCAGCCATCTCGGCCTTCAAGCCCGTGAACGCCGACGGCCCGGTCCCTCTTCGACGAGTAAAGGAATTGCTTGAGGGTTCGTTCGCTGAGGAATTGCAAACGGGCCTTGACCTTCTTGACACACACCGTGATTCAGAATCCGAGTTGGAGGTGCTTGACGAGCAAATTCACCTTTTGCGACGCCTCGCCCCTCTCAACATGGACCTGGAACTCCTTGCTGGCTCAGACCGCGTGGAAGTTTACGTTGCAGAAACCAAAAAAGCCAGCAAGGCACGCTCAGTTTTCGGCCCCTTGTCCATGAAAGTCGAACTTGCTTCTGCTCCAGGCATCGTCGCTGTCGCTTGCCTGCCCTCTGAAGGCGCAGAAGTGCAGATGGCCATCGGCGAGTTGGGCGGTAAACCTGTTCAAATCCCCAACATGAGCGGCTCGCCCGATGAGGTCTTGAAGCAACTGCTGGCCAAGCGCAGCAAGGTCGAAGGCACCATGTTCTCCGCTTCTGAAGATGCACAGCGATGGGCCCGAAACAACGGCCGCAACATCCTTGCCATCCACGAGTACTTGACCAAGGAAGACGAAATTCACACGGCGCCCACGCAATTGGCCGTCTCCGGTCAAGCCTTCGCCCTTGATGCGTGGGTTCCAACCTCCAAAGCGGGCAGTGTGAAATCCGCCCTCAAGGACATGGCTTCTCACGTTGAAATTGAGGCCTTCGTGAACGACCACCATCATCACGACGACCACGACGATCACCACCACGAGCCCACGCCACCGGTTGCGCTGGAAAACGACGCCGTCTCACGCCCGTTCGAATTGATGGTGGGCTTGGTCGGCCGACCAACGTACGGGACATTTGACCCGACCTTCTTCCTGATGCTCACCTTCCCAATGATTTACGGCCTCATTTTGGGCGACTTTGGCTACGGCTTCATCATCTTCCTTCTCGGCCTCTGGCTTGGAACACAATCCTTCGCCGCCGACCCCGTTGCTAAGAACGGCATCACCATCCTCAAGTGGATGGGCGTTTGGTGCATGATTTGGGGCTTCCTCTTCGCAGAAGGTTTCGGCTTTGTGTGGGACGACACGGGTCAAATGGGCGACGCCTCCCCGTTGGCTGGAATTTACGCCTGGACCTACGACAACATCACCTTCCCAGCCTTTGTGACGGAAACGCTGAACATGAGCTACATGCACATTCCGTTCCACCGAGCCACTTCTTCGCTCAGCGAATACGTCCTCCTCTCGGTCTATTTGGGCGTGGCCCACCTTATGTTCGGGTTCATTCTCGGTTTCATCAACGTGGCTCGAGCACACGGCATCCTTGCAGCCTTCTTTGAGAAGGGCAGTTGGATCATCATCCTCGCCGCTGGAACGCTCCACATCTATGGATTCCTGACCACCGATCAGGGCGTCTTCGATGCAACGCCTTACGCCATCGCTACCCTTGTTGGTGTTGGCTGCCTCATCATCGGCTTGGCCGTCTTTGAAAAGTTTGGATGGGCTGGCGGTTTCATCATGGGTCCCATCGAGACCTTTGGCCTGCTCGCCAACACACTGTCCTACCTTCGTGTGATGGGCGTCGGCGTTGCCGGCGTGAAGATTGCCGAAGTCTCCATCACCATGGGCTGGGAATTGATGTGGTCCGGCGGCGGCGTCGTTTCCATCGTCCTGGGTCTCGTGCTGTTCCTCTTCATCCAAGCCTTTGCACTCGCTCTCGGATTGCTCTCACCGAGCATCCACGCTGCCCGTCTCCACTTCGTGGAATGGATGGGCAAGTTCTACGACGGCTCCGGTCGGGTTTTTACCCCGATTGGCGGTCGCACCCTCCACACGGAGGGGCAATCATAGTCCCATGGACACAAAACTGGAGGTAGAAAAATGAACAAGAATACCCTAAAAATGAGCCTACGCACACTGATCGTTCTGGCAACGCTCGCCTTGGTCGCCCAAGGTGTCGCTGCTGCGGAAGACGCATCGACCGATTCGAGTGCAACTGACGGAATGACCGGCGACGTTGGTGTCGGACTTGCCCTTGGCCTTGCCGCCATCGGTGCAGGTTTCTCCCAAGCCGCCATCGGCAGCGCAGCTGTCGGCATGCTCGCCGAAGACGGCAGCAAGTTCGGTGTCGCTTTGATCTTCACCGCTCTCCCAGAATCCATCGTGATTCTCGGTGCCCTTCCGCTCTTCCTCAACTGAGGACGACGGTTGACCGTTGGGCTCTGCCCAGACCTGAACGACGAACAATGGAGACGATACGATGACCCTAGAAACACTTGCCAATGACATCGCTGCGGCCGCTGAAAGCGACGCAAAAGCGTTGATTGCAGACGCTAAAGCCGAAGCCAAGCAGTTGCTTGCCGACGCCGAAGCCAAAGCCTCAGCGCTGCGCGAACAAGCCCAGCAGCGTGCTGAGAAAGAAGCCGAGCAAATTGCCCGAGAAACCGTGGCAAGCGCCCGACAATCCAACCAGAAGGACGTTCTGATCGCCCGTCGCAAAGTGCTCGATGCAACCCTCGAGGCTGCACGAAGCCACATTGCTGACCCCGGCATGAAAGGACGAGCTGCTCTTCTGAAGTCCCTGCTGGCCAGTTCCAAGAAACTCGCCAAAGGCAAGTTTGTGATTCGTCCCGTAGAAGTTGACCGCGCCGCCATTTCGAAGGAAGCAGGCGACCGCAAGGTTGGCGAAAGCGTGGATGGACTCGGTGGTTTCGTTTTGGAAGCCGAGGATGGCTCCGTTTCCTTTGACATGCGATTTGACAACATGCTTGAACGAGCCTGGTCCAACCAACTCGCTGCTGTGAACGAAACTCTGTTTGGATGAAGAAGGTGAACACATGATGCTCGGAAACACCCCTTATGTCGTCTCACGTGCCAAGGCACGACGGCAGAAGTTGGCAGACCGAGCTCGCCTTCGTCAACTCATCAACCAATCCGTTGACCAATTGACGGTGGCGGTGGGTGATATTGGATACCGAACTGAAATCGACCTGTACGCCGGAAAACTCTCCGGTGGCGACTTGGTTGAAGCGGCGTTGACGCACAACCTCGAAGGTGAATTGACCGAGATGGTGAACATGGCCAACAGGACCATTCGCCCGCTCATCGAGATTTACACGTCCCGATTTGAGTACCAGAACGCCAAGGCCGTGTTCCGTGCCATTCACAACGAAGTCTCGGTTGAGGAAGTTGGTAACAGCATCCTTCCGGAGATCAACGATGTCAACACGCCATGGCTGAAAGTGGTCGAAAGTTGCGACGACATGAAATCCGCTGCTGCCTTGATGCGACGAAAGTCCTTCGGCTCAGCGCTCGCCAAGGTCCCTGAAAATGGTTCCTTGGCCGACTATGAAGACGCACTTGACCGCCACTACTACGCTGCGTCACAACGAGCGTTGCTTCTCTCCAAAGGAGCCCCTGCCCGGTTCTTGTCCAGGTTGTTTGCCGCAGAAATCGATCACAAAAACATCGTTAACATCCTGGAAGCCAGTTCGGTTGGCATCTCCAACGAACAACTGGTGACCTTGTTGATTCCAGGTGGACGTCTCGTTCCAAAGCGTGCGTTCTCAGCGATTGCCGCTGGTGGGAAGGATGCGATGCTTGACCTGCTCCGCGCAGGCGACCGGTTTGATAACGCTGCGTTTGAGGCGGTGCTCGAAGAGGCCGAAGCCACTCGCAGCCTGGACCCCGTCGTCACGTGGATGAAGGCCAGAGAATACGCCATGATGCAACGGATGAGCTACCTCCATCCAGTATCGGCTCTCCCCATCATCCACTACATCGCCATGAAGGTCCAGGAAGTCTCCGATTTGCGATTGATTGTACGGGGTCGCTTGGCCGGCCTTTCCGCTGAAGTGCTTGAGGCGCACGTCCTCTGAGGTGAAATCATGGATATCGCAGTCGTTGGTTCACCCGCGTTTACCCTTGGCTTCCAGCTCGCTGGACTGTCCAATCTTCATAATCCCGAGAGCGATGACGAATTGCATGCTGCACTTCGCTCGCTCCTCAACAGTAAAACCGTTGGTATCGTGGTGGTCGACTCCGCCGTGATGTCCACGCTGCCCGACCGATTGAGAGATCAATTGTCGGCGTCCGTTTCTCCCACCGTGCTCGGCATCGGTACGGAGGAAGACACCACCTTGCGAGACACCATTCGCAAGGCCATAGGAGTCGATTTGTGGAAGTGATGTTCCAACCAAAAACAGGAGGAAGAAAAAATGAGCAATGAAGGAGTGATTTACCGAATTTCGGGACCTGTCGTAACCGCTACGGGCATGAACGCTGCAATGTATGACGTTGTACGTGTTGGCCATGAAGGTTTGATGGGAGAAGTGATTGAACTGCACGGCGAAAAGGCTGTTATCCAGGTGTACGAAGACACCTCGGGTATTCGTCCCGGTGAGCCCGTGCTGAACACCGAAGAGACGTTGTCCGTTTCCCTTGGGCCTGGCCTCCTAACCCAGATTTACGACGGTATTCAGCGACCTCTTGCTTCCCTTGAGGAAGTCATGGGCGTGTTCATCACCCGTGGTGTTGACGCCGACGCCTTTGACATGGAAAAGACCTGGACCTTTGAGCCCCAAGTCGCCAAGGGCGATGATGTGGTCAGCGGCCAAGTGATTGGCCACGTCCAAGAGACCGAGACCATCGTTCACAAGATCATGGTCCCACCCGGCAAAGGCGGCAAGGTCAAGTCCATCGAATCCGGTGATTTCAACGTCACACAAACCGTTTGTGTGCTTGAGGACGGCACGGAGTTGCAGATGATGCAGAAGTGGCCCGTCCGCTCCCCACGCCCTTACACGCAGAAGTACGCACCAGACACCCCATTGGTGACCGGTATGCGCATTCTGGACTTCCTGTTCCCACTCGCCAAGGGCGGTGCAGCAGGTATCCCCGGCCCATTCGGTTCCGGAAAGACGGTCACACAGCAATCCCTTGCCAAGTATTCTGACGCTCAACTTGTCGTTTACATCGGCTGCGGGGAGCGTGGCAACGAGATGACCGAAGTGTTGGACGAGTTCCCTCACTTGATCGACCCGAACACCGGAAAGCCGCTCATGAACCGAACGGTCATGATCGCCAACACCTCGAACATGCCTGTGGCCGCTCGTGAGGCTTCTGTGTACACCGGAATCACCATCGCCGAATACTTCCGAGACATGGGCTACGACGTCGCCCTCATGGCAGACTCGACCTCCCGCTGGGCAGAAGCCATGCGTGAAATTTCGTCCCGTTTGGAAGAGATGCCCGGTGAGGAAGGCTACCCTGCTTACCTCTCATCCCGTATCGCTGAGTTCTATGAGCGAGCCGGTCGTGTTGAGACCCTCAACGGCGACGACGGTTCAGTCACCGTCATCGGTGCTGTGTCGCCGCCAGGTGGTGACATCTCCGAGCCGGTTTCCCAAGGTACCCTCCGTATCGTGAAGGTGTTCTGGGGTCTTGACGCCGGTCTGGCTCGACAACGCCACTTCCCCGCCATCAACTGGTTGAACTCCTACTCGCTTTACCCGCAGAGTCTTGACCAGTGGTTCCGAGACAACATCGCTCAGGATTTCCCAGAAATCCGTACCCAAATCAGTGGTCTGCTGCAAATTGAGGCCGAGTTGCAAGAAATTGTCCAACTGGTCGGTTCCGATGCCCTGCCTGTTGACCAGCAGTTGACGCTGGAAGTCGCCCGCATGATTCGTGAGTTCTTCTTGCAGCAAAACGGATTCCACGATGTCGATGCCTACTGCGACATTCACCTGCAATACCACATGGCCAAGGCCATCCTTTCCTTCCAAGAAGCAGCAAAGGGCGCCATGGCTGACGGTGCACTGCTCAACGATGTCGTGAACGTTCCTGCCCGCTCAGACCTGATGCGTGGTCGCTTCGAAAAGGGCTACATTGACCGCATTGAAGAGATGGTCAAGGAGATGAACGAACAAATCGCCAACGCCGTGGAGGCCAACTGAGGAGAGGATGAAGATGACTGGAAAAGAATACCGAACCATTACTGACGTGAAGGGACCTTTGGTCTTTTTGAACAAAACCGAGCCCGTTGCGTTCGGTGAAATCGTTACCCTCCGCCTCGCCAACGGCGACATCAAGAACGGCCAAGTGCTCGACACCTCTGATGACCTTGTCATCGTCCAAGTGTTCGAAGGCACGGCCAAAATCAACCGAGAAACGGGTGTCACCTTCATGGGCGATGTGTTCAAACTCCCCGTGAGCACCGACTTGGTTGGACGAATTCTCGATGGTGCTGGCCGTCCTCGTGATGGTGGCCCTGAAATTGTCGCTGAAGAAAAGGCAGACATCATCGGTGCGGCCATCAACCCGTACAGCCGACAGTCGCCTCACGATTTCATTCAAACTGGAATTTCAGCCATTGACTGCTGTACGACGCTCGTCCGTGGACAAAAACTCCCGATCTTTTCCGCATCGGGTCTACCCCACAACGACATTGCTCTGCAGATTGCCCGTCAAGCAAAACTCAAGGATTCCGATGAGGAGTTCATTGTTGTGTTCTGCGCCATGGGTATCACCGCTGAAGAATACAACTTCTTCCGTTCTGACTTGGAGCGAACCGGTGCTCTCGAAAACGCTGTGTTGTTCGTCAACCTCGCTGACGACCCGGCTGTTGAGCGCATCATTACGCCTCGTCTTGCTTTGACGGCTGCCGAATACCTTGCCTTTGAGAAGGACTACCACGTGTTGGTTATCTACACGGACATGACAAACTACTGCGATGCGCTGCGACAAATCGGTGCAGCTCGTGAAGAAGTTCCAGGACGACGTGGCTACCCCGGATACATGTACACCGACTTGGCTATGCTTTACGAGCGAGCAGGTATCGTGAAGGGCAAGAAGGGTTCCATTACCCAATTCCCAATTCTTACCATGCCCGGTGACGATATCACGCACCCAATTCCGGACCTTTCCGGATACATTACTGAAGGCCAGATCGTTATCAGCCGTGAACTTCACCAGCAGGGTATCTATCCGCCCATCAACGTCTTGCCATCACTGTCTCGACTGATGGGTTCCTGTATCGGTGCCGAAACCACCCGTGAAGACCACAAGTCCGTTTCCGACCAAATGTACGCTGCTTACGCCCAGGGTCGAGAACTCCGTGGGTTGGTCGCCATTGTTGGTGAAGACGCACTCAACGAGCGTGATAAGCAACTCTTGGACTTCTCCGGCGTGTTTGAGGACCAGTTCCTTCGCCAGTCCCGAGACGAAGACCGCTCCATTGACGAGACCCTCGACTTGTGTTGGACCTTGATGTCCTCCATCGACACGAAGTACCTCGTCCGTCTTGACCAGAAGTGGATTGAGAAGTACCACCCTGACAACCGAGAGTGAACGCCCGAGGATTCGCAAAGAGGAGGTGAGAAAGCATGGCATTGGACATCAAACCAACCCGAAGCGAACTCATCAAGCTCAAGGCTCGAATCAAGCAAACCAAGAACGGTTACAAATTGCTGAAGATGAAGCGAGACGGCCTCTTCCACGAGTTCAGAACCTTGCTCTCCGAGATGATCGAAGCCAAGCGAGACTTGACCGCTGCCTACCGACTTGCCAAGACCCGTATCGACTTGGCCAACGCCATTGAAGGCGGTTTGGCCGTGCGTGCCGCTGCCATCGCCAACTCGGCTCACCCTGAGGTTGAGGTTGAACGCCGCAACATCATGGGCGTGGTCGTTCCAAGCGTGAGTGGATCCAACCTCAAGTCCACGTTTGCGGAACGAGGCATCGGTTTCATCGGTTCATCGCCTTACATTGACGAAGCCAGCGACTCCTTCAGCGAACTCATTGAGAAAATTGTCAAGGCATCGGAAATGGAAGCCACACTCAAGCGCCTGTTGGCTGAAATTGAAGCCACCAAGCGCCGTGTAAACGCTCTCGAGTTCAAGGTCATCCCGGAACTTGAAGAGGCCAAGGTCTTCATTCAACTCCGCCTTGAAGAGATGGAACGTGAGGAAACCTTCCGTCTCAAGCGATTCAAGAACAAATGATTCTTTCTCCACTCCCTAACGAGGGATTCATGGAGGAGGGCCCACACCACGATGATAAGGGGGGTTGACCATGAGCGAAGATTCGTCAGCAACCCCTACCGGTTTGCCCCACCACAAGAACGCCTGGACGCAACACGAACTGCTCGGCTCTACCTTGCAGTCCTACTTCACCGTCCTGCGAAAAAATGGCGGCCGCTGGCCCTCATGGTTTGTCGCGCCTCGTGAGGATGACGTTCATGGCGATTTGATGGCCCTCAACGCTCACCTTGACCGTTTGGGCTGGATGGCAAAACTGACGAAGGACGAGGATTGGGTCGTCACGGTTTTCCCCGCCCCCGAGCGCCAATTCCCGCGAGTCAACACCATCGTCCTGTTTTGGGTCCTCTCCTTCCTCACCCTCACCCTTGCAGGTGACCTTTGGATGGCAGGTGCACGTTCAGCGGAGGGGTGGTTTCATTCCTCTTCCTTGGTGGATGCCCTCATTGGATATACGCTGCCTGTTATGCTGGTCATTTTTGTCGCATCGACCATCCAGCGCCGCATATCCGCGCGTTTTGGCGTACGCAGCGGCCACATTCTGCCGGTTCCGGATTTCACCATCGCCTTGTATGCCCTCGGCCTTTTCCCCTCTTCGTGGTTGGTTTGGCCGTTTGGCATTTTGCTTCTTCCAACCATGCCGAGGATGGATGCTCGCCCTTGGCCAAACAGAGCATCGCTGGGGTACACGGCGTTGAGCGTCCCGCTTGTTCTGGGCGGAGCTGGTGCAGTTCTGATGTTCGCAGGGCTTTCCATGACGCCGGAATACTTGGTTTCCTTGACGATGCCATTGGTCTCTTCGCCTCCTCTTTTTCTTTCGATACTCGCTGAGGCATTCAGCCATGACGACGCCTTTGTCCGTATTCTGTGGGCCCACCCTTGGGTTCACGTCGGTGGCATGTTGATGCTCTTTGCTTGGATTTCACTTCTGCCGGTGCCCACCTTCCCCGGCGGTCGTCTTCTCATCGCCCGAATGGGTTTGCTCGACGCCCGCAGTTCAAGCACCCAAAGTCTCATTCTTGTGCTCGGTTTGTTCACCGCCTATGTCTTTGGCGTGTTTGAGCAGTTCTCTCTTTGGTTCCTCGTGTATGCCTTGTTGTTGCCCCTGTTGTTTTTCTTCGGCAACGACCTCCGCATACCGCTCATTCTCGACGAGACCACTGGCTTGAGTGAAACCGAACACAGTCGGATGGGCTTGCTTCTTCTCTTGGTATTCGTGCTCCTTCTCCCAGCCGGCCAACCCGTGATTCATGAAACGGGCTGGGACGACCCCTTGACTCACCAGTTGGTCGCTCCAGAAGCAGCGGTCCTCCAAGAGGACGGCACGTGGCTTTCAACCACGGAGGTTCGTGTGGTCAATCCCTCGGCCTTGATGAAACCGTTCGCCGTTTCTGCCTATCTTGAACACCCCGGCGAGGGATGGAGCATTTCTTGGGACTGCGACGGCGAAGACGCATACGCCATCGATGGACAGGGATGCGGTTCGGACCTTCTTCCGAAGCGAACAGCGTTTTTCTGGATGAACTTGACGTGGACAGGGACCAACCAACCGACGATGGCCAACCTCAGTTATGTTGTGGCCATCAATGGAGACCACGAAGCCGTTCCAGTGCAGGTTCGTCCCTCGCTTGAGGTCGTTCCTTCCTCTGCATGGTACGACGTCCCAGCAGGCGCCTATGTCCATCGGTGCATCGATTTGGATGGGAATTTGATGAATTCCACCTCGCTCAACATCAGCACCGGTGCCTCTTCGCTGGACGGGATCCAGACATCACTGGTCAGTGTCTTCGGTGCTTCGGGAATGGAGGTAAACTTGACCGAAGTTCCTTCGCAATTTTGCCTGTCTGGCCTTGACCCCTTGGTGTTTGACCCCTCAATGGCCATTCTCCACCTCAACAACCACACCTTCGCCCCTTCACTGCCCGAGCGACGACCGCTGATTGCCTACGCACCAGTTGAAGGCTGGCACATCACGTCTGAGGAGGTCACCGGATGGGGTGCGTTGTTTGATGGCGAGGGTCATTTGTTGATGGACAGCGAGCATTGTCCGCTCAATGCCAGCCTCAGCACACCGATTCGACCGGAATCCGGCCCGTGGATATGGGACATGAACCTGCGGTCGTCCGCCAAACTCCCTTCAATTCAAGCCACGCAAAACTTGACCGTTCTGATGCCCGACGGGGCGAACATTTCCCTTTGCAGGGATGCGTTCAACCCCTATCCTGACCTTTCCTTTGAGGTTGTTGAAGGTCCCGAGTTGATGGTCTCGTGGATGAATTCCACCTCCCGGTTTTGGACCACGCCTTGGGCCCTTTCCACCAACGGGACCGTCCTCAACAGTGGAATGACGAACTTTACATTGCACAACCCGAACAACGCTTCTGTTCCATTCCGACTTGACCGCGGGGGCAGTTTTGGTGAGGATTGGGGTCATGATTGGGACGGCCAGCCGTTGGCTCCTGGCGACACCTCGTTCACACTCACGCCACCCAACGCACCCCTTGCCACCATGTGGCTGACCTATGAGGCAGGAACGGTTGTCCTGCATCTTTCAAGTTATCAGTGAGGTGATGAGGTGCGTGTATCCGTCTTGGGCGTGGGTTCCATCGGTAGCATCGTCGCCTCAAGTCTGGCCACAACCGCTGCAGAAGTCCATCTTCATGTTCGAGGAGAACGTGGAGCCAAACACATGCTCGAAGGGCTGCGAATTGAAGGTCATAGAGGCCTCAATTTTGAGGCTGAGCGCTTTCTTTTTTCATGCGAAGAACTTCCGCATGAAATCGCATTAAATCAGGGTTCAGACCTCGTTATATTGGCTTGTAAATCCTATGACGTGGCTCATATGGCTCAACAAGCAACCACTTTTCTCAAATCCGATGGCATTGCCTTTGCGCTTTCCAATGGACTGGGCCATGTCGAGACCTTGGCCCGGACACTGGGTCCCGAACGGGTGCTTGCCGCCAGCACCACGCACGGGGCCTTCATGCAGGCGGATGGGCCCACGCGGTGGGCCGGTTTTGGAGCCCTCTCCCTCGCCACGACACCGCTCGGTCCCTCCTCGGCACAGGTCGCAAAGGTTGCCGGTCTGCTCAACGATGCCCAATTGAACGCTGTTGTGGAGTCCGACCCAACCGCATTGATTTGGAACAAAGTCATGCTCAATGTGGCGATCAACCCGCTGGCTGCACTGGGTGGCTTGAAGAATGGCGAATTGCTTGAACCTGATTTGTTTGCCTCCTGCATGATGGTTTACCGTGAGGCATCGGCAGTTGCGATAATGGAACGAGCCGATGTTCCCGATGAGCATGAGTTTGAACAGCGCCTCAGGACTGTACTTGAGCAAACCCGAGAAAACACTTGCAGCATGCTTCAGGATGTGAAGGCCGGCCGTCGAACCGAAATTGAAGCCTTGAACCAAGCGGTGGTTGAACGAGCTGAGCACCACGGATTGGCTGCGCCCATCAATCAAATGCTGGCTTCGTTGGTTCGGGCTTGTCATCCTTGAGCAAGTCCACATTGTAGTGGAGGCCTCTGTTTTCCGTTTGTCCAAGTGCATCCTCAACCACCAGTTGTCCAATCAAGCAAAGGTTCCGCAGTTCAACGATTTCCCTGGTTGGCAGGGAGGCTTTCCACATCATGTCCACCTCCTTGTGCAGGAGGTCCAAGCGCCGCTTTGCCCGCTTCAAGCGTTGATTGGAGCGAACGATGCCAACTTCTTCGGACATGGTTCTCACCAAACTGGTTCGGTCGTTGATGATGGGGGCGTGTTCCTTCAAAGCACCCAGGCCATCTGCTCGCCACGAAGGGTGTTTTCCAACATAGGGGGGAGGTGGGTTATCAATGAGGTGCTGAGCCACGCGTTCGGCGAAAACCACCGCTTCGAGGAGGCTGTTTGAGGCCAGTCGATTCGCACCGTGCATGCCTGTGCTTGCGACCTCGCCGATGGCGTAGAGATGAGGCATCACATCGCCTTGGCCACGGACAAAAGCACGTCCAATCTCGTCAACTCGGATTCCACCGACCATGTAGTGGGCGGCGGGCACCACCGGGATGGGGTCCACGCCGAGTTTCAATCCCTCTGTTGCTAAGCGACGAGCGATGGTCGGGAATTTTTCATCCAGTGCCTCATCCAAATGGGACGTGATAAGGTAGACATGGTTCGTCCCGTGTTTCTTCATTTGCTGGTCGATGGCACGAGCGACGATGTCTCGGGTGGCCATGGAACCTTCAGGTGTGTACTTGAGCGTGAACGAATACGAATCCGGGGCTGGCTCCTCCTCACCTTTCCTTCGTGCCTCTTCCACGGCTTTGTTCCACCGCGAGAGCCCTTCTTGGTCAAGCAAGACGGCACCGACGCCTCGCACAGCTTCAGAAATCAAAAACGGTCGTACAGCATCGGTGGCAAGTGCGGTTGGATGGAACTGGATGAAGGCGAGATGTTCAACGCTAGCACCTGTTCTATAGGCCATTCCCAAACCGTCTCCTGTTGCGACATCGGGGTTCGTGGTCTCTTTCCAAAGACGCCCAACGCCCCCCGTGGCCAGCACGATGGCGTCGGCTTCGATGTTCACGACCTTGTGCGTCACTTGATCCAAACACCAGACACCAGCGACGCCCATCGATGCCTCGCCGTGCTGGCGTTGAATCAAATCAATGGCCAGCGTGTTGGGCTTGAGGGTGATGTTGGGATGTTGGCCGGCAAAAGCGGTCAAAGCACGCTCAATCTCTCTGCCAGTCGCATCTTTGGCGTGGAGGATTCGCTTGGTTGAATGACCACCTTCTCGAATGAAGGAATAGGTGCCATCGGTCGTTTTCTCAAATTCAACACCGATGCGAATCAAGTCCCGAATTCGGTCACCAGCTTCGCTGATGATCGAACGAACCACCGCTTCGTCGCACGCTCCATCGCCCGAGCGAAGCGTGTCTTGAACGTGAGCTTCCATGCCTTCTTGGTTGGTTTTGTCCAAGATGGCAGCGATACCGCCTTGGGCCCAATTGGTGGAGGAATCCTTGGGGCGCTGTTTGGTGATGACGGAAACCTGGTGGCCTGCTTCAGCCAATTTTGAGGCTGCGAACAATCCCGCAATACCGCTTCCGATGATGGCGATGTGAGCCAACGACTCCCCTCCTGTGGTTTGTCCTCCGCTTCCACCTTCTTGACCATGATGGCCTGTTCTCACGACATGCTTCTCGGAATCACTATGAATGAGCGAGCGTTGGAAAGAACGAGGTGCAAGCGTGTTCCGTCTCCCACTAAGGAAATTACTCACGCTGTTCGGCCTCTTGATGATGATATTCGTCGTCGTCAATGTCCAGTTTGGGAGTGTGGCTCCGCAGGTCATTGACGGTGCAGAGGGGTACAAACTGGATGCGTTCCTGATGTTCGAACCAAGTTGTACGTTTGAATTGGTGGAAGAAGAACTCAAGGAAACGGGAACGTCGTACTGCCTCGGTGAGGTTGGCCAATGGTCTGGAGCGGATGTGCTGATGCTCATGGAGGGTCTCTTTCTGTTTGTTTACGGGTTTGAACTGCCGCAAAACAAGGGCTGGGCTCGCCGCCTTCGAAAGTTGGGCTTCATCATGGGCTCCGTTCTTTGTTCACTCGCCGTCCTCGACCGATTTTCATTGCTGCCCACTTCCGCAAGCTCCGAAGGTTTGGCCACACTGTTTCCTTTCCCTGTCCAGCCATGGGTTGTTCAGATCATGTTCGCTGTTCTCGGCGTCATCATGATTCGTGGACCAAAATACTGGGAGGCCGAAGCGGTTGCACAAACGCGGGACAAACTTGAGCGTCGTCGAGAGAAAGCCGGCGTGTTTCGTTCTTCGTTCTTCAACGCTGAAAAGCACGACAAGCGCACCATGGAGCGGGTTGAACGCTCTCGCTTCCTCCAATCGGACAAAAACCTCGCCATGAGTCGCCGCCGCAGCAAGTTGTTGGTCATGGCAACCTGCCCATATTGTCAGGGAGCGGGCTGTAAGAAGTGCAACCACAACGGTGTATTTTGAACCCGTTTCGGCGGTGCAAATCCACCACCAAAAACCGAGGCACTGAGCCGTTGTTTTGGGCATGGTTTAAATCCTGTAAAGCGCCGGTGCCGAGAAAGTAGTGGAAGGAAACTTCCATTGCACGAGGGATAGGGATGTACCTAAAATCACTTGAAGTGCTGAATTTCAAATCGTTCAAGGGCGAGGTAACCGTTCCATTGGACCGCGGATTTACCGCAATTACCGGGCCGAACGGCTCTGGTAAATCGAACTGTGGTGATGCGATTCAGTTCGTTCTTGGGCCCAAATCCAACCGGGTGATTCGTGCTCAAAATTCCACCGACCTCATCTTCAACGGTGGAAAGAATTCCAAACCAGCACGCGAATGTTCGGTGACGCTGGTGTTTGCTAACCCGGTCATGAGCAACGGGCGCCGTCGTCTTCCATTGGATAAGGAAGAGATTCGCATGTCCCGAAGCATCCGCTTAACCGCTTCCAATAACCCAGTAACCACCTACAAACTCAACGGCGAAGACAGCACGCAGAAGGTGTTCCACCGTCTTCTCGGGGCGGCCAATGCACGTCCGGATGGCTACAACATCGTGCTTCAGGGCGACGTTACGAGCCTCGCGAAAATGACGGCAAACGAACGCCGCAAGGTGTTGGACAACGTTGCGGGTGTCACCTCCTACGACGATGAAATCCGCAAGGCCAACAAACAGAAAGAGATGGTGGAGAACTACCTTGATCGCATCGGTTTGCTCGAAAAAGAACAACTTGAACGACTCTCAACCCTCGCCAAAGAGCGTCATGTCGCTCAAAAGGCCAAAGAGGTCAGTGACGCCATCCAGATGACCAACGCCATGCTCCTCCAATCTCGCTACGCCACGATGAAGAACGAGTTGAAGTTCCACATTGAGCAGCGACAAAAATACCTTGACGAAAGCCAAGACCTGTTGGATGACCATAAGGCTACGGAGAAGACCCTCTTGGAACTCGACGACAAAATTGCTGAAATTCAAAAGGAAATCAACCTCCTCACCGGAGGAGAAACATCCGAACTCGGTCAGGCGATTCAAGCCCTCCAGGTCGCCATCGAACTCAACAACGACCGCCTGCAAGAAGCGGCTCGGGAAGAAGAGGAAGAAGAGGAAGAAACGCTGACAGTGAACGAACAACTCAACGAAGCAAACGCCGAGCTTGAGGCCTTCATCACCAGTCTGCAAACAGCAAACCAAGCACTTGCGGATGCGCTCAATGAACTCAAGGAGGCTCAGGATGAAGAGCAACGCATCAGAGAAGCATTGGCCACCGCCGGTGAAAAAAATCAGCACTTGACCGAGGCATTGGCATCCGCAGAAGACCTCGTGCAAACTCACGAACAACATCGCCAAGAGGCGCAAACAGAGGTTGACAAACTTGCGGTTGAGGCTGATTTAGTCGGCGACCAATTGGCCAAAGCACAGCAGGAGGGTGAGGAGATCCGCCTGGCACTTGGCGAGTTGGATATCCGCTTGCAAGAGATGGCCGAGCAGGCTCCTGAGTACGACCGTGAAACCCTCGCTCGTCAATTGACGGAGGCTCAACGGGCCGAGTCCCAACTGGCCGAAGACCGCACGCGCATTGAAATCAAATTGCGAGAAGCCGAACGTGCTCTCTCCCTGGCCAAGGCTGAGATGGAGCAGAAATCCGGCGCAAAAGGACTTGCAGGCGGTGCCAGCGCCGTCATCGCCGCCCGAGACAACCAGCAATTGAAGGGCATCATTGGAACCGTGGCCGAACTCTGTGCGCCCAAGGACAGTTCCCACGAGGTGGCGTTGGCCACCGCTATCGGCGCAGGCATGGCCTCTGTGGTCGTGGAAACGGACCAGGACGCCGCCAACGCCATTCGATGGTTGGCCGAAAACCGTGCAGGTCGAGCCACCTTCCTCCCACTCAACAAACTCGCCAGTTCTCGTGCCGGTGGAAAAACGGTCATGACGGCCCGAAAGGACGGCGTCCTCGGATTCGCCCACGAAATGATGGACTACGACCCCCGCATCGACGTCGCAGTTCGCTTTGTTCTTCGGAACACGCTCATTGTTGAGAACTTGAGCATCGCCCGACAGTACATGGGCGGTACTCGATTTGTCACGCTCCGAGGAGATGTCATCGAAGCCGGCGGTGCGATGGTCGGTGGTGCTAAGCGCAAGATGAACATCGCTTTTGGCGGCCGAATTCAGGGCGCCAGTGAAGTTGAGAAATTCACCGCTGAAGTTGAGAAATACCATCTCATGGAGGCCACCGTCACCGGTGCACTTCGTGAGGCTCGCACCAATCAACAAAACATTCGGAACAAGATCAACGCCATGGTCGATGATTCACATGCGACCGAGTTGCGTGAACTCAAAGCCGAAAAGAAGCAAGTCGGTCTCGCTCACAAGAAAGCGATGGAGGTTGTCGCTGGTCTGGAAGAGAAGTTGGACGAGGTTCGCATGAGCGCACAAGATGCGATTCGTGCACTCGATGCCGCCGACCGCACGCTTGGCTCCTCAAAGGAAGCGCATGAAACGGCGAAGGCCGCCCTTGAGGCTGCAAGTCCCGAACATCTCCGTGAGCGCATGCACGCCGCAAATATTCTCCGCGTTGAGGCCACGGGCAAGAAAGAGAAAGCCGAGGAGGTCATTGCCAGCGGCGCAAGCCATCAAACGGTGCTTCAGCGCAGAGTCGACGAGACTCAGCAGCGGTTGACCACGCTCCATGAAAACAAAGAGGCCAGAATGGTCAGAGTTGACGAACTTGAGGCGACGTTGGCCACCGACAGGGTGGCTTTGAAAGCCAAGAAGGACGAACAAGCCGTGTATTTGGAAGAAAATCAAGGCCTTGAACAGGAGCGGCAGGAATTGACCGACCAGCGGGCAACGCTTCGTGTTCGAAACGAGGAACGCCTCAATCAGGCACAGAATCATCGCCGTTTGGCAGAAGAGTTGATGCGCACCATCGGCGAGAAAGAAGCCGAAGTCCAGTTGATGGCGCAGGAACTGATTGAAGCCGACCTTTCGTTGGAGGATTTGCCTGAGGACCTCAAGAATGTAGGCGAATTGGAGCGACAACTCCGTGGCCTGCAGCGCAAGATGGAGAACTTTGGAAATGTCAACATGATGGCGATTGAACAGTATGACGAGTGCCAGGCCCGCTTGGACTTGATGAAGGATGAATTCGCCACCCTGCAAGCACGCCGAAAGCACCTCCTCGAGGTCACTGAACAACTCGAATCCCAGCGAAAGGAGCGCTTGCTCAACGTGTTGGAAAAGGTCAATGAGAACTTCAAGAAATCCTACCACGAACTGTCCGATGGTGGACGGGGCGAACTCTTCCTCGAAAACCCGGATGAGCCGTTCAAGGGCGGCTTGGAATTGTGGGCCCAACCACGCGGAAAGTCCTCCAAGGTCAGCCGTCAGCAACTCTCTGGCGGAGAGCAATCCATGGCCGCTCTCGCCCTGATTTTTGCCATTCAAGATTACGACCCAAGCCCGTTCTACTACTTTGACGAAGTCGACCAAAACTTGGACGCCTACAACGCCGAGCGCATCGCGAAGATGTGCCGAAATCGCAGTAAGCGGGCGCAATTCATCATGGTCACCTTGCGAAAGGTGTCTCTCAAACTTGCCGACCATCACATTGGCATCACCCACGGCGGTGATGGTTGCAGTCGACGCATTCTCGACTTTGACAGGGAGCGAGCCATCGCTTTGGGCGAAGCGGCCCTCAAAGAAGCTCAGAAGGACGCAGCGAAGAACGAGTCCCGTATCATGGACGCCGTTGCAGCCGCCGAAGACATGCCATCGGTCCCTGACCCGCTTGCAGTGCCCAAGAGTTTGGGCGGTTTGCTCGCTCACATGCACGATGACGAATCCACGAAAGAAACGTCCGAAGAAGCCTCGTTGGGTGGTTTGATGGAGCGAACGCAAGAATTGACCGAAGACATCCATGAGCGAGCAGAAGTGGCCTCCAAGATCGCCGAAGAAGAGGCGCACGAGGCCGAAACGAGCGAAGTCACCGAGGCAACGGTCGAATCTGAAGAACAGTGAGGCGATTTCATGGCAGAACAACAGAGCATGCTCGACCGGTGGTTCCTCCAGCAGGAGGTCATCGACCAACTCCTCGGACAGGGTGAGGAGCGAGAGGATGCCGTTGAGTTTGGCCAGCGAATCGCGACCATCGCCGCTACCGAAGAGGCCGAACACCAGAGTTTACACGACCCGTTCGACCGTTCAGTGGCGTTGGTTCTGTCCCTGGTTCGAGAGGAGGAATTCAACCCGTGGGATGTTGACCTTTCTGCGTTTTTGAACGTGTTCGCAAAGCGAGTGAAAGAAGGTGAAAACCTCGATTTGCCTGCCTGTGGCCGACTGATTCGTCTTTCTTGGGAAGTTCTTCACCACCAATCTGCAGTCCTTTTTGACAAAATCCAGCCGGTTGAAGAAGAGGTCTGGGAAGATGACGGCGCTTTTGGGTGGGAAAGCGAATACGATGACGAAGCCTTCTTTTTCACCCAGTCCGTATTGGATGGCGAAGCAGACGATGTTCTGTCGACCTTGTTTGATGAACGCGTCCGTCGGGACGAAGGCCGACCGGTGACCTTGGCTGAATTACTCTCGGCGTTCAAGGACGCGGCGGATGATGCTGAAGCGCTCAAACAACGAGAAATCAATCGCTTGGAGCATGAAAAGGAATTGAGCGAATACCTCGATAACGTCGGTGGTCGCATGCACAATGAAGATCTCGAAGGGGACATTGAACGCTGTTGGGTGGCCCTCAAGTCAACCTGTGCTGAAGCCGGTTCTGCAACCGTTCCACTCGTCGATGTCATCGCAAAACTCAAGCCCGTGCTCAAAGCCACCTTTGGCGACGCCCTCGATGACCCACAAAGTGAAGCCTTTGTCGCCTCGTTCATCGCCGGTTTATTCCTGACCCATCGGCGGATGGCCAGCATTTCACAAGAGGGCGAAGCCGTTGAAAACATCATGATTGAAGACCTCTGGCCCCAACTATCGTCATTTGGAGACGTGTTGGATGCGGTTGAGGCGCTGATGGCAGAGGACGCCGAAGCCTTGGACGGGGAGACGACGGGCTCTGAACATCGGATGGAAGCCATTGCAGAGCGAGCCCGACTCGCCGAGGAGCGTGCAGCCCGTCGTCAAGCCAAACTGGAGGCCAAAGCAGCCAAAGAAGCGAGCGAATCACCAGCCGAAGCCGCTGAAGCGGCCGAAGCGGCTGAGGTGGAGATCAATTCGTCCACCGAGAGCATGCTTGATGAACACGATTGGTTGGTGGAATGAGGAGGGAAGAAAATGGCAGAATTACCGTTGGAATCCCTGATTGAAGCCACCCTCTTCAGTTCAGGGAAATCCATGTCTGTGGAGGAACTCTCCACGGCGTTGGGCTACGACGAAGACGAGATGTTGGATTGCCTGGGCTCGCTGCAGGCCACGCTCAAGCGAAGGAAAGGTGGCGCCCTTCAACTCGCCGAGGTTGGCGACCGATGGGCCCTCGAGGTGAAACCAACCATCGCCGAACACCTGCCTCGTGAGACCAAGACGGATATGCCTCCAAAATTGCTCAAAGCTGCTGCGCTCATCGCTTATCACCAACCCATGCCACAATCCCGTCTTGTGGAATTGTTGGGTCAAAAGGCGTACGATTATGTTCGTGAACTGGCCCAACACGGGATGATTGACCGTCGTAAAGACGGCAACACCCGTCGATTAGCCACCACCCGTCGCTTCTCCGAAGCCTTTGGCTGCCCACACACCGAACGAAAGAAGGTCAAGGCGTGGTTCAGAGAACAAGTTCAATCCAGCGGCCTCTTGGATGAGTTGGGCGACCGTAAAGAAATCCTTCGAGAAGAATCCGACGGCACGGGAACGGTCCAATCCTCTCTTCCCGTTCAAGAAGTCGCAGCCTCTTCCGTGAGCGAAGAAGAGTGAAATCAAGCCTTTCTCAGCTCTTCAAGCCACGTCTCGACCAGGCTTTGTGAGCGGTGGCCTTCGTGGGCTTGAAGACGAGCCGCTAACTCGTCAACTTCTTCACCAACGGCTCCAGCGCTGACGGCCATGTTCTTGGCGTGTAATTTCATGTGGCCGGCTTGAATGCCTTTGGTTGAGAGCGCTCGCAAAGCCCCCAGGTTCTGTGCAAGTCCAGCACAGAGGATGATGCCGGCGAGTTCCTGAGCCGTTTCGACGCCCAAGATGGCAAGGTTTGCCTTGGCTGCAGGATGGACTTTGGAGGCGCCACCAACGATGCCCACGGCCATCGGGAGGTTCATGGAACCCACCAAGTTCCCGTCGTCATCGCATTCCCACGAAGACATTGAGGTGTAGCGCCCATCGGCCATGGTGGTCCATGCGTGGCAACCAGCCTCAATCGCTCGCCAATCCTGGCCGCAGGCAAGAGCAACGCTGCTGATGGCGTTCATGACGCCCTTGTTGTGTGTCGTGGCCCGGTACGGGTCTTCAACGGCAAAGGCGTGGGCCTCGAGGATGCCTTGAATGACCGCTTCTCCGTCTTCCTTCGTGCCGTCAGAGGACATCTCTTCGGGAGAGAACACCGCTCGAACACGTGCTAAACGATGCCCTGCAAGGTTGGAGAGGATGCGTAGGTGGGCTCTTCCGCCGGAGAGAGCTTCCAAGCGAGGAGCCACACGCTCGGCCATGGTGTTGACGGCGTTGGCGCCCATGGCGTCCCTGCAGTCAACCAGCAGGTGGGTCACCAGCATTGTGCCAAGGGGTGTGGTCAGTCGGCGAAGTTCAATGTCCTTGCAACCTCCTCCAAGGGCGATCATTCGCGAGGGAACATCGTTGCAAAAAGCCATCAAATCCTCTTTATTCTCAAGAATGGCCTGTTCTGCGGCGTTGAGGTCCTCGATATCCAGCAATTGAATCTGGCCGATCATGATGGGCTCGTCGTTCTCTGTGGTGAACCCGCCGTGGGCCAGGCACCGTTTTGCCATGTTGGAGGCAGCGGCGACAACGCTTGATTCCTCAAGGCAGAAGGGGATGAGGTAGTGTTTGCCGTCGATCACGAAGTTGGTGGCCACGCCAACAGGCAGGGACATGGTTCCGATGACGTTCTCAATCATGCGGTCAGCAGCCGTTTCGTCCAATTCTCCGTGCTGTGAGAGGGCGGAAATGTGCTCTTCACTGAGGTTGGCGGCCTGTGCGACGAGTTTTCGACGTTCATCCACGCTCAATTTGTACAACCCTTTGACCCGACTGTTCTCGACCGGCATGGTGCTTCCCGTGCTAACGGTGGAGGATGCGTTCCTTGAATCAATCGCTGCGAAGGTGTCCAGGGTCTGCCTTTGTTAACGGGATTAACGCTTTCGTTAACGCGTTAATTATGCGTTAATTTGCTGTTAATTTGTACATAATTATCCACTCGGCTTTCGTGTTAACGCCTCGTAACGAGTCTCGTGCTTAGGTGGATTCGCTGAAACATGATATACCAGAACTTCGTTTGGATTGCATGGTTCGAGAAACGTACGCTTACGGCCTACCCTCATTGAACGTCAACCCGTTTTCCATCCGCCCGCTTGAATCGGGGGAATCGGCAAAACTCGTCGGAAGAACGGAGGTCTTCGCCCGACTGAAGACCTATCTTCAACTCGGCACCGCTCGAAAAGTCATGTTGCTCGGCCCCCTCGGCTCGGGCCGTACGTCGCTTGCTCGCTGCTTGATGCCCTATGCAGGGGCCTCGGCCACCATTGACCATCTACCTGCTCAAACGCCTGCTACGGCCCTTTTGAGCATGTGTTATCGCCAAATGATTGGGGGCGAGCCGCCCATCAATCGAACCGAACTGGTCAACGACCTGGTCAACGAAATGTACAGCCATCCCAACAAACTCCCCATGATCGTCATTGACGTGCCCGCCAGCGACCTTTCGGTCTTGGAGGTCGCCCTTCGGGATGCTCACTCCTCGCTGGAACGCCTGAATGCACTTCTTGTGCTCGTTTGCGACATCAAAGAACGCCATCATCTTCCCCAAACGGTCATTGAAGGGTTTGAAGTCCAACGTCTCTCGCCGTTCAGTGCGCACGATGTGCTTTCCTTGGTTCGTCAACGATTGGCCTCAGTGGGCGTGATGGACAGTGAATTTTCGATGCACGACGCAAGCACGATTCTCGAGGAATGCGACGGTTTCCCCGCCCAAGTCATCACCAAACTCCGAGATGCTGTGGATGGTATCCGCATGCAGAATCCAGAGGGTCTGCCGGTCCAATACGTGGACACATCGGCGAAAATTTTCCCGAGGGATGAACCCGATGCGCTGTATCAACTCATGGAGGGCAGCGTTTCAACAGAGGAATCTCAAGTTGCAGAGGCTGATTCACCAACCGAAACACCAACCGAAGCACCCACGGAAACCATCCCCCATACGCCTGCAGCATCATCCGCCCCAACCGAGCCACCTTCTGATGTTATCGATGCATCCATGCCTTGGACCCAGCGACCACCACTTCAGCCTCCACAGGCTTCAGCGGAGACTTCGCAGGGCAATGTGCACGCCACTTCAGAGGAAGACCTGCCCGACCTCAATTTTGAGCTGGACATCGGTTGGTTGGATGAAGAGAAAGACCAAGATAAACCGCTTCAAGAAAGCCCGTTCAATCCCCCCATCATCGATGCCGATGCCGCCGCTGCTCGCTCAACCACGCAACTTTCTGGGATGTTCAAGGGCCTTGCTCAGCGAGGTAAGGATGCCAACATCGGCGTGAAAGACTTGACATCAAAAAGCGATAAGGATCAACAGGAATTGGTGGCTGCTTTCGACGGTAATGAGTACTGGGTGGACGGTTCTCTCTTCCCTCCAACCCCAGAGGAACCCGTTCTAGAAGAGGAATCAGCCGTCCTCCTCCACGATGAAGTTGGCTTGGCAGAAACGCCATTGCTGGACGATTTACCTCCTGAAGCCGATATCGTTGACGAACCAACACCCCTCTCCTCCGAGGTTGGCGGTTTGACGGATTCTCATGTTCTCGAGACGCTTCAAGCGATGATGGCTTTGATGCAACCCTCGGCACCTGCTTCAGCCCATGAATCGCTGCTTTCGTTCTTTCAAGAGCGATTTCAACAACGGGTCGGGCCAAAGGTTGTTCACGGTCTCAATCCCCTCGTACTGGGTTCGTTGAACCCTGCCGAGGGCTATGTGGTGGCCATCGCTCAAGAGCGGGATTATTCGCCTTCGGACGCTTCCATGCTTCAACATCTGGGCGTCAAGCGGGCACGTCTTTCCCAAATCAGCAACCGTTTGCTGAAGAACGGCATTCTCCAGGCAAGGCAGGTCGGGCGTTCTCGTAAGTTTTCACTCACTCAAGCGGCTCGGGCCCAATTAATTGCATGGGGTGCCCTCAAGGCAGGTGATGCGCAATGACGTGGAACGTGGCGTGGTCATGGCAGGCCGAAGGGCGCATCGCCGCCTTGGCTGCCGTGGAGGGTGGGCTGCTGGTCAGCTCGGGCCTTCGTTTGCAACTTCTCGAAGCGGACGGTTCGACCAGGTGGGCCGTGGATGTGCCGTTCAAGGTTCATGCCGCATGTGCTTCTCAAGGGAACATCGGCATGCTGGCAGCTCACGGCTTCTTCTTGCTCAACACCAGCGATGGTTCCATGGTGAACGAGGGGCGCAGTGCTCCGGGCGGTTTCAGCGACCTCCGCCCTCGGCCAGGTGGTGGTTGGGCCTTGGCTGGGCGACGTGGCGAGATTCACCTCTTCTCACAACACGGTCGAGGTATTCGCCGCGTTGAAAGCGGGCCTGTTCGCCGGCTGGTTGGATGGCTTGACCGAGAACACCTGCTATGGCAGGACCCAGAAGGCCACCTTTGGTGCGGTCGTTTGACAGGCGACGACCGCAAGCGTCGGCTTGAGGAGCGTTCCTGGAGCTGGTGCTCTTCGCTCACCGATGGGCGTTTGCTCTTGCAGAGCAGCGATGGTGGCCTTTGGGAAGGTATCCCTCATCCATTCGGTTGGGACGCCATCAACCGCTTAGAATACGACAGCGTTGAACCGATGAGTGCCGTGAGGACCGGTGATGGTTGGTGGGTCTTGGGCATTGAAGGCCACCTTCTTTCCATGACTGAATCGGCGGAGGGCGAGGATGAGAAGCCGCTTACTCAGGGCATGAACCTCGGTGATTTGCTCGTTTTGTGCACCCCCGATGCGATGGCAACGGCGACACGAGATGGTTTGGTGCGCCGATGGACAGCGCCTCACCTCGCTGATGCTGAGCGCGAAGGACGGTACAAGGCGGCAGCAGAGGCGGCCATGGCTCGCAATTGGGAGGAACGCCGACAGATGTTCTTGCGGGCCCAAGAAGCCGAAGACATGGGTAAGTTATCGTTGGCGATTGAACTCTATGAGGCACTTGGCAGGTCAGAGGATGCTCGACGTTTGTTGAAGCGACAGAAGGAGGGCGGCGAATGAGCGAGGAGTTGCACACCCTCACGCCTGAACGAGTCAATGCCTACCTTGACATCACTCGTCGAGCCCGGGCCAAAGCAACCCCTTTGGTTGATGCTAAGAGCCCCGAAGGCAAGCATCTAGCGACCATGATGAGGATGGCCGATGATTACGCCTCGGATGCTCAGCATTTCTTGACTTCTGGCGACCTTGTCCGTGCTTTTGGGGCTATCAATTACGCCCACGCATGGATCGATGCTGGAGTGAAAATCGGCTGGCTTGACGGCCACGGAGACGATGTCCTGTTCACGCTTCCTTGACTGTTCTATAGAGAATCTACGAGGTGCATGTGATTGTTTTGACGGACCTCCAAAACGCGGAGGTTGGCCTCATACAATCGGTGCTTGAGGTGGGTGTCGACCGTGAGGGTGGCCCAGTTGTTGCTTTGGGCACATGCAAAGAGGTCGTCATCGGCATGACCGCTCTCTTCAACCGGATGGTGCAGGGCCCGGCTTTGGAGCAGGTCCAGCAACAAGGGTTTCTTCTTTCCCCGCTCGATTGAAAGGCGGCGCAGTTCACGCTCAACGCTTGGAAGCAACACCCAGGTGCAGGGACCTAACAGCGCTTCCATGTCGGCTTGGACATTCAGTTGTGCATCCATGCAAGCAACCCAACCGCAGGCGTCGATGAGCACGTGCTGCATCGCCGACCCTCACTCGATGGTGCCGTAGCCAATCAGTCGCCAGCGAGAACCGACTCGGCGGGAAAGCGAGATGCGCTGACCTTTATCGGCGCAAATGGGCAGACGCAATTCAAGGTCAGTGCGTCCTTTCTCGGCGTTTCGGGTGGTTCCAACCGAAGTGGCGGTGGCCACGTTCAACATCAGCATCTCGTTGTTTCGCAGCGGTTGAATCTTTTCAGGAGCCTCTCCATCGCCAGCCGCCATGTGCGACATCAGATTGACGCTGATGGAGACTTTGCTGTGGACTTCAGGGAGGTCGCCTTTGCGAGCGACAACTTGACCGGACAGATTGTCGGACGTGGTGATGGAGGGGTCGAGGAAGGTGGCCATGCCGCACAAGCCTCCAGCATGCATGGTCTCGAGGTTCAATCCGCCGCCCTGCATGCTGCTGACAACAGCCTCAATGGGCTCCCAAATCGCTTTGTTGCCCTTCTCGATTTTTCGTCCAGGGCCAATCACGATTTCATCGCCTTCCGAGAATTCACCTTCGACGATGCTTCCACCGATAACCCCGCCTCGCAATTTTGCGGGACGGGTGCCGGGCCTGTTGATGTCAAAGGAGCGGGCAACGTGCATGATGGAGCGCTTGTCCTTGGACCGGTCGGGGGTTGGGATGGTTGCTTCGATGGCTTCAATCAAGACATCAAGATTCACGTCGTGGTGTGCTGAGACCGGGATGATGGGTGCGTCTTGTGCGATGGTGCCCTTCAGGAAGGCTTTGATTTCAGCGTGCGATTCCATGGCACGCTCCTTTGAGACCAAGTCAATTTTGTTCTGGACGATAACGATGTTCTCAATGCCGGCAATTTCCAAGGCCATCAAGTGCTCTCGAGTTTGGGGTTGAGGGCACGTTTCGTTGGCGGCCACCATCAGCATGGCACCGTCCATGATGGAGGCGCCGGTGATCATGATGGCCATGAGTGTCTCGTGGCCGGGGGCATCGACAAAGGAGACGACTCGCTCGAGTTCCTTCTCAACGTCCTTGCCGCCGTCAGGGCGCTTGCCCGTGGCGTAGAATTGGTCTTTGTCGTCCTTGTAGAAGGCCGTGTCAGCGTAGCCGAGTTTGATGGAGATGCCTCGCTTTCGTTCCTCAGAGTGCGTGTCGGTCCAAACGCCCGAGAGTGCTTGGGTCAGGGTGGTCTTTCCGTGGTCAACGTGACCGACCAAACCGATGTTGACTTCAGGTTGAGCGGGAAGCTTTCGTGCCATGCTTCCCCCTCCTTATGTTCTGCGATTACCCTCTCGGGTTCACTCCGATGCTTCCTCGCCCTCGGCGCCGAGGATGGTGGCGAGTGGTTTTTTTCCAGATTCAACCACTCGGAGGTTGATTTGACGGGTGTCTTGGGTCACCGTGTTTCCACGGAAGTTTCGTCGCTTTCGAAGACCGTCAGGCTTGTATCGGAATCGCTTCTTGTCGCCACCTTTCTTCTTGTGAACGACCACTTCACCCTTGTATCCAGTAGATTGGGTCACGAGAATGGATTGGCGGTTACCGCCTTCGAGGTCTCGGCGCATGGGGGTGCCGGTTTTGTCGGAACCACCCGTGATTTCGAGTTTGTAGCCGGAGAGCGTCTTGTCGCCCTCACCGACGAACAGACCGTCGACCACGTCGCCGATGCGCTTTCCGAGCATCTGAGCATGGTTGTTTCCGGTGATTTTCAGGGCGTAGGACTTTCCGCCGTTCTTTGGGTCCGTGTCGTTGACCACTGCGATGAATTCTGCCATAGGAGCACCTCTCGGGATTTGTCCGACTCAAGACCCGTATTTAGCCACTTCGTCTCGGTTGGTGGTTTCATTTGCGCCGTAGTCGCTTCGGCAAGAGCAATTCAAGCCTGCTGGCGATGTCGGCTGGAAGGAAGTGCGGCATGCTCAGATGGGTGGTTCGGCCACGGCCGCCGGGCACGGTGGCCACACGGGTGCTGATCACGCCTTCTTGTTCGATTTGTTTGGCGTACTTCCACAGCGTCGTGTGGCTCTTTGGCTTCTGTTCATATTCTTCGCACACCACGGCGTAGAGGCGTTCTACATCGCCCATGGTCATGCTCTCTTCGGTTCGAAGTCGCCGGCACATGGCCAACAAGACCAGCATGCCCTGGGCGGGAAGGTCATCCACCACCTCGAGCCGCGTTTGGGTGTCAACGGCCACGGTATCGCTCATGGCATGAATATCCTCCACCGTGATGACCTGCTCGGTGTGTCCGTCTTGTCGGAACTCGCAACGCTCTGCGGCGCTGCTGAGGTATTCGATGACACGCCGAGCATCGCCGCTTCCAGCCGCTCGCTCGGCCAACAACCGCACGGTGGCGTCGCTCCAGGTGCCGGGCACCAAGGCCAATTCGGCTCGTTGGCGGGCGATGGCTTCCAATCCGTCGACCGTATAGGGCGGGATGCGCAGGTGATTGGACTGGCCGAACTTGGAAATGACGGCGGTCTCGAGGACGTCAAGCACCTGTTCTTGGCTGATGAGCATCAAGGAGATTGTTCCCGTCCCTTCTTGGTCCTCGTCGATACGGAGAAGTTGGTACAACAGTTCGTCTCCGGATCGTCGTAGCATGTGGTCCACTTCATCGAGCACCACAATGAGGTGGGTGGAGGTGCGCCGCAGCATCTTGCGCAGGCTGAGGAGCATTTCGCCCAGCGAAAGCCCGCGGTCGGGGTGGCCCGGGTCAAATTGGTGGAGGATGCGCTGTGCGACTCGCATGCTGGTCGAGGCGTTGCGGCAGTTGATGTGCGCCACTTTCAGTTCTCGTCTACCGGAAAGGTGGCGTTGAAGGTCCCTGCAGAAGGTCTTGGCGAGCACCGTTTTTCCACTGCCCACGGGTCCAGTGATGACAGCTCGTGCGGCGCCTTCGGGGTTGGCCACATTGGAAAATTTTGAGGCCAGTTCTCGTTGAATGTCTTCTCTGCCCACGAGTTCTTCGGGGACGAAATCAAAATCCAGCCGCTCTGGGTGGGCGATGATGAGCCCAGCGCCGATTCGGTCAAGATAGTCCGCCATATCAAGGGAATGCTGATGTCAACCGTTCTAAAAGATGTGGTCTCAAACCGAGGCTCCAAGCCCGCTTCTTGCAGGCGTCAAGGGCCGGTTCAAGGGATCTCATCAAACTGATAGCCGGTTTCCCATTTCTTCTCACCCAGCGCCACTTCAAGCTCAAACGGCGTGATGAGCGGCTTACGGTACTTGACGGCATCATCGATGGCGATGCGGGGGCAAGCGGTGTTGACAAAGGCATCAACGGGGTAGAAATCGATGAGTTCTGGCCCAACATGCTCGAGCGCCAGCAGGTAGCCTTTCTTGCCGTGCTTCGCCAGCATGCGCTTCATTCGAAGGGCGAGGGTGCGACGCATCTGACCGGGTTTTTCTCCGATGAGGATGCCAAAGGAGTTGGCGTCTTGAACGCTCATGATGAGGCCGAAGCGCTGACGAAGGATGCGTTCAATGCGCTGGAGCGACATCTCCTCCGCATCACCGGTGTAGGGGTCGAGCATGGCCAGCGGTTTGCCGGTGTGGAGCACGAGACCGATGGGATGGAAATCCCCACTCCCGAGGAAGAGGTAGTGGCCAATGGAAGGGTCGTCGCCAGAGTAGTTGCAACCCAGCACCTGGCCGGGGAAGGAGAGGCGAGCGCCGCCGATGGGAATGGTGACATCAAAGCCAGCCTTCTCCAAACGGTCGTGGAAATCGGGCAGGAGATGGAGGTGCTGAATGGAACCGACGAGGCCGAGTTTGGTATCGGTCAGGGGCGCCATACGCCCGACGGCATCCATGAATTTCTCCTGTGCTTCTTCCTCGCTCAACTCGGACGTTTGCCCTTGTCCGGAAAGACGTGCTTGAGCCATGGCGCGGTGCTGTTCAAGCCACGGAAGGACGGGGCTGAGTTCGGGGTCGCCGTCGTAGGTGACGTTGATGAATTGCGTGGGCATACCGGAATCGATGTTCATCTGAGAATGACCCATGTGGGCGACCAACTCCACACCCATGAGCTGCATCTTGTCGTGCACGAGGTCGCATGCACCGTAGCAAGGGTCAGCGGCCAAGACCACTTGGGCGCTGGTTTCGGTTTCGATGGTGTCCATCATCTCAAGGGCCTGCATCTTGAGGCCTTCTGGCACTTGAAGGGCAATCAAACGGTTGTCATTGGCGCGGATGCGCTCCATCAACTCGTCCAGTTCGAAGTCGTGGCGGTCAAGGTCCATGCTTCCCCTCACTGCAAGGGCGTGGCCTCTCCCTCATGAAGCCACCCATTCTTTACAGGCCGTTCATTCATCAAGGAGAATGATGGCATCACCGTCCATCACCAAGCGCACCAGCGACTGAATTCGGATGTCAGGATAAAGGCCCTGGAGGCGCTTCAGCCCTTCGCCCTTTTCGACGACGGCGATGATATCGGTTACGTTGGCTTTTGCCCGTCGCACGCCTTCGATAACCGCTTCAAGGGTGCCCCCAGTTGAGAGGACATCGTCGACGATGGCAATGCGCTCACCCTCTCGCAGGTCATTGAGGTACATGGCGCCCTTTGAGTAGCCCGTGGACTGGTCGATTTCCACCTCGCCATCAAGGCCGTAGGAGCGCTTTCGTGCGATGACCAAAGGAACACCCGTGGCCATGCTCAAGGGAGCGGTGAGGGGCAAACCCATCGCTTCAATGCCAAGGAGCAAATCAATGCCTTTCCAATCAACCCGGTCCAACGCAAGTTCCGTGATGGCGTGGAGGACGCTCGGGTCCATACGAGGAACACCGTCCGTCACGGGGTGAATGAAGTAGGGGTAATCACCTTTCCAGATGACCGGAGCGTTTTGCAAACTGGCCTTGAGTTGCTCCATGGCGTCGGTCATAAGGACGGGTTGGGTTGTGAGTTCATCATCCTTGGGGAGGAGAAGACACCCTTGGAGCGCAGTGTTTTCACAGTTCGGCAAGGTACTCGACGTATTCGTCGTGCTCCATGAGGTTCTCAAGCAGTTGCTTGTCGTCGGGGTTGAGTTGCAATTCGTGGGGCTCGAGAAGGATGATCCAGCCGTCGTTGTAGGCGGAATCGTTGACAAGGTCAGGGCTGATCTCAACCTCGCCGTTCACATCGGAAATCACGCCTGAAAACGGAGATGTCAGCGAGACTTTCTCGTCGGCGGTCCAAAGGGAGAACAGGCTGCCCCCCTCATCGACTTCGGTTTCCGCTTGAGGAAGAATCACGCGAAGGATATCGCCAATTTCGACGCGCATGAACTCGCTCACGCCAATCATGAGTTTCTGGTCCTTTTGCTGAAACCACAGGTGGTCCATGGAGTATTTTCGGTCTTGAGCAATCACAAATTCGATGATGTCGTCATCCATGTTATCAGCCTCAACACGCGGCTTCCACAGGTGGTATATGAAGACATAGGAAAAAATTGTATTTTCAACCAATCAAACGGGTTAAGAAACTCCTCATGTTGGGAGGATTGGTGAGGGCATGAACTTCGGCGAAACCGACGAGCAACAAATGATTCGTGAACTGGTGAGAGACTTTGCCGAAACGGTGCTTGCTCCAACGGTTGAGCACCGTGACCAAAACCAAATCCCTCCGTCCGAAGAGTGGCAAACCTTCCTTGAATACGGATTGCACGGCATCACAATTCCCGAGGAGTACGGCGGATCGCCCATCGATGATGTATCCGAAGCCATCATCATCGAGGAACTGGCTCGGGTGGACCCTTCCTTCGCCGTCATGTACTGCGTCCATGTTGGCCTTTGCTCCATGACCATCGCTCTTCACGGTGATGAATACCAGAAGAAAACATTCCTCCCACGCCTCGCAGCGGGCGAAGTAGGCGCCTACTCACTTTCAGAAGCTGGTGCGGGAACCGACGCTGCTGCCATGTCCTGTAAAGCCAAACTCTCCGAAGACGGCACTCATTACGTCCTGAACGGCGAGAAGATGTGGGTGACCAACGGCGCACAAGCCCAGATTCTCGTTCTCTTCGCCAAGGATGTCGACCACCCCGACTACAGCAGCAAGAAGCACGGTGGCACCACGGCCTTCATTGTCGATGCTGACTACGAAGGCTATTCTGTCGGAAAGAAGGAAGACAAACTCGGCATCCGTTCCTCCGATACCTGCACCCTTGTGCTCAACGACTGCAAAGTGCCCGTTGAGAACGTCATCAAGGGCGTTGGCAACGGGTTCCCTATCGCAATGAACGCTCTTGACAACAGCCGCATCGGTATCGCCGCCCAAGCCCTCGGTATCGCCCAGGGCGCGTACGAGTCCGCCTTGCAATACGCTCACGAGCGAGAGGCCTTCGGCAAGCCAATCGCCTACCACCAAATGATCATGGCCTACCTTGCGGACATGGCCACGCAAATCGAAGCTGCTCGCCTTCTCGTCTACAAAGCAGCCTGGACCAAGGAACAACACTACCATGCCGATGGTCCTCGTCATTCCAAGGAAGCGAGCATGGCGAAGTTGTTCGCTGGCGACACCGCCATGTGGGTTTCAGAACGTGCTATCCAAGTCCTGGGCGGTTATGGCTATACCAAGGAATTCCCCGTTGAGCGTTTCTTCCGAGATGCAAAGATCACGCAAATTTACGAAGGTACGCAAGAAGTGCAGCGCATTGTTATCGCTCGTGCCTTGAAGTGATTAGAGTTCACGGCAAACCAGTTGCTTGAGGGCGATGTCCCAATCGTGCAAGACCACGTTTTGCTCAAATCGTTCACCGACTTGAGGCTCAATTTCTCTTGGTCTGAGCATGACCCTGAACTTTGCTCCACCGTCATCGGTGCAGTGCAAGGTGATGCCGTTTCTGTACTGACCCTCGCCGAGCAAGGTTCGGGAAACGGCGTTGATGTGGCTATGGACTGCATAGGGGGGGGCTTCTGCAATCATCGCTTGTGCATCGCTTCGGAGTTTGGCTGTTTCAACCGAGGTCACAAAGCCTTGGAACCCGTCTTCAACATCAACTTCCACGTGAAGTTCGGTCTCTTCTTCGTGCGCTTCTTCAACCGTTTCATCAGCCACGGGCTCTTCCGTGGATGGCTTGGGCAATACGGTGAAACTTTGGGCATCCAAACGAACACCGAGGTGTTTCAATTCTGCCATGTAGGTGCCTGGCTCGTCGATTTCAAGGGTGAACTCATCAAAGTCAGGTTGGTCCATGGCGACAACGGGCGTGAGCATGCTGTCAAGGATATTTGAGGTGGTTTGCTCCACGACAACAAACTCGTAAGCGACGACATCGGTGTTGAAGGAAACGGTGACCGAAAACGCATCACCAGCGAGGATGGAGTCTTCAAGGATGGCGATGTTACCAGAGACCTCAATTTTTTCCTCAAACAATTCGTCAGGGAATTCCATCCCACTGGCGGCCAAAAATGCCATCCAGTCTCGAACAGGAATCCCGTCGTTGACGTTGGCGTTGACAAAGGAAAAGACCAGTTCCACCACCCATTCCGGCGGGCGCTCACCGGTCATTTTCCCGAGCAACGTTGCGAATTCGTCGCCCGAGATGATACCGTCCTTGTCGGTGTCAAGCTCTTCGGTGAGTTGGATGGGCGACATGGCAGAATTGGCCAACCACTTCTTGAAATTGTTGTTGAGCAGACCTGCCATGGTGTTGCTGCGAGTGATACCCTCCACTCTTCGATTGATGGCCGCTGCTCGTTGCATGAAGTTCTCTTTGTCCCGGAATTCCAAGGTCGCCATGAACATCCGAGGACCTCAGCGCACATGAAAGTGATGCCGACCATCATGGGAACGAGGGGGTTGGCCACGCCTCAAAATCACCGTGTTCGTAGGGCAGTTTACTCAAGGCCGCTTCCATTTCAGTGAGGGTGGTCAACCCTTCTTCAATTTGGATGCGGTGCAACCACTGTTTGAGGCGCCCCAAACGCATGCCTTCCACCGCTCCAGTCCTCGCCATGATCCAGTGCCCATCCACCAAACAGGGTTGCGCCTCCATGGGTCGTTCAATTTGGTTCCACAACCGTTTGACTGCGATGATGTCCTGCAGATTGGTTTCGAGGCCGGTGTGAAGGTTCACGCTGTGGTCTGCCATGGTCTCGTGAGCGGCCAAATGGTGTTCTGCTGCCGAACCCATGACATGATTGAACACCCGAATTGCGGCTTTTCTCGGCTCCGGCAGAAACCCGAGTTGCTCGTGAAACATGGCCATGGAGCGTTGCAACTCTTTGGAGGTGCGCAGCGCTTGCAATTGTGCTACAGCATCCTTAGTTGCATGTTCACACATCAAAATGGCCAGGCGTTGATTGAGGTCCATTGGAGCGAAGGCTGGTTGGTCGATGAGGTGGAACAACACGGGGTTGAGTACGGTCAAGTCTGTGAAGACAAACCGCAACACACCGTCGTTTTGCATGCGGTCGAGGACCTCGCCGGGGCGTGAAGCGCTGACAATTTTTTGCAGTTCCATCCATCGGCGTTCAATCGCCACCATGTTCAGTCGTCCCCGATGTTCGAGGATGGCTGCATGCAGCGTTGGTTCCAATGCCCACAAGGGTCCGTCATCCCTTCTCATGAAACGGTAGGCTCGCAAAATTCGCAGTGCGTCTTCTTCGCAACGAAGGCCAGCATCTCCCACGGCCCGAACCGTTCTCCCCCTCAAGTCACTGAGGCCATTATACGGGTCGTAAAGGAGCTGACGTGCGACGTCAACGGCCATGCTGTTGAAGGTGAAATCCCTACGGCTCAAATCTTCGCTCAGTGAGGCCCCCCAGTTCACCTGTTCAGGTCTTCGCCCGTCCCTGTAGAGCGATTCTGTACGCAACGTGGTGATCTCAAAATGGCCATCGTTTCCTTTGACCGTGACCGTGCCAAAATCCACGCCTGTCGGGATGGCACGGTCGCCAAAAAGGGTGAGTAAACGGTCGGGCGTAGAGGTCGTGCAAAGGTCAAAATCGGTTGATGGGGCGCCCAACCATGCGTCACGCACACAACCTCCCACCAGCCAGACGCCTTCACCTTCCTCGGCGATCGTTTCAAGGATGGACAGAAGGTCGTTGTTGAGGGTTGCAAGCCAACGCACCAATTGAGGTGGACAAGGTTCCCCTTCGAGGTCGGCAGGAAGGCCTTTGGTCAGTGTCGGACCCTCCACCATGCCTCCCCTCTTCTCCTTCTGTTCGGCTGACTGTGAAAAAGCATTATGTGACACGGGGCTCTCCCGAGGCCAATGTCGTGGAACGAAGAGGATGTCATGCTCGTTCCTGTGGCATGGCTGAAACCTCACGAGGAAATCAAGGAAAAGAACCGCGATAAATTGCTCGAAATGACCAAGCGATGGGGTGGCTACACCAAACCTTTGCTGGTGGACAAGCAAACGGGGACCATTCTCGATGGCCATCATCGTTATTCAATCGCAAAAGTGCTTCAACTCAAACAGGTGCCTGCACTCTGTGTGGATTACCTCAACGATGACTCCATCACCTTGGAAGTTTGGCCGGGGTGTGGCCGTGATGCTTTGACGAAGGCCGAGGTCATTGAAATGGCGCTTTCGGGGGGGTGCTTCCCTCCCAAAACGAGCCGGCATACGCTTTCTGACCACTCGCCGCCGATTTTTGTTCCTCTGGCCACGCTGGAGACGTTTTCGGATCTCAGTTCGTCTGACGCGTTGTGATCCATTCCTTCCAACGTGCATTGCCTTTGCCGCTGAGCGTCACGCCGTGTTGTGGGGATGGAGGAAGCGTAACCGACACGCTTGAAACGATACCTTCGTGGACGATTCCGAGGTTCACCTCATCACCGGTCCGACCAACGATGAGTTTCTTGAGGTGCGCTGTCGACTTGATTCGCACACCGTCCACGGCGACCAGTTCGTCCCCAACCTGCGTGCATTCTCGCAGCGGCGAGCCGGCGTGATAACTGCTGATGAGCACCCTGCCGGCCGTTTCGCGTAGGTTGACACCCAGCCAAGCCTTGCCTTCTTTGTCGTTGGCATGAGGGACCAATTTGAGGCGGAAGGAGGACAGGGCTCGTTGCACATTCGGTAGGGCGCGTTGACGCACGAGGCGGTCGAGGAAGGGCCCCATTGAACGCCCGCCGGGGCACGCTTTGAGGGTGGTGCGAATGTCGTTGTAGTCCACACCAGGGTCGTCTGTTTCTTCAGATTCGATGGAGAAACGGCGAACGAGTTCGGCCATCAAATCGCAGGCACCGAAGGTGTTGTTGTTTCGACGGCGCAATTCAACGTCGAGGCACATCATGGCCAACTCACCCTCAAGGTAGTATGAAATTTGACTCTCTCTCGTGTAAGGGCCGCTTCTATAGAGGTGTATCCACGCATCATGGCTTGATTCAGCCAAGGATTCACGATGCATACCGTTGCTGGTGGTGTGCCGCTTCATCTTTCGTTCGAAATCCAGTCGCCAATCCTTTTCTGACCATGCTCCACTGCGCACACAGATCATGTCGCCCAACCAGGATGTTCCTCCTTCAAACCACCACAGCAGGTCGGTGTGGCCTTCGCTTTGGAGGTCGTAGTCGAGGAAACACTTCGGCCGAAGGCGTTTGACGTTCCACTGATGAAGGTATTCATGCGAGAACAGGCTGACGAGGTCTCGGTATTCGTCATCATGCTCGGGGAAGAGACAGGCCCTGGGCATCATGGACGTTTGTGAATTCATGTGCTCCAATCCACCTCGTCCGGTGTCCGTCAAGTGCAGAACCGTGGTGTAATCCGGCCAATCGGGCACGCCGAACAGGGCGTGGTGCTCTCTGGCGATTTTTTCCATGTCGTCGATGAAGGCTTGGAGGCGGTCGGCGTTCGGTTGGTGACCACCGCTGTCCCACCACTTGAAGTGGTGCATTCTCCCATCGATGTCGTGGGTGATGGCCTTGTTTGGGTTGACCTCCATGATGCTGTCCAAGAGGAAATCCCTGCCCAATGCCGTGAACGACCATCGTCCGTTCTCCTCTACCCTGGATTGGTTGACCAGCGTCAATTGTGTGGCTGGCGTCCATGAGCCCGGGGCAAGGAGTTCAACGCTGTGAAGCATGTTCAAGCGTTGGGGGTCGATGCCTCGCTCCGGCCAAAACCACGTGAAGGGCGGCATCAGGTGAAGATGAGTGGTGTCGAGATGGTTGGAGCGTACCGACAATTCCTTGGCCAGCAAGGTGTAGGAAATGGAAACTTCGCTGCTTCCTTTTCGAAGGGCGACCGAAACACCGTCCACGCCGACCCGTTTCCAGGTTAATTCTCGGCCTTCTTGGTCCACCGCTGAGAAGTTGAACATGTGTTGAATGGGTTCCCGTAGAAAATACGAGCCTGGAACCCAGCGAGGGAACCGAAACACGAGGCGTGTGGAGGTGAACGGCCCCTCGATACGCAGACCTGCTCGCAAGTGGTGTTGGGCACCTTGGGTGGCGTCGGCAGTGAAAGTCAGCCCTGAGGCCTCTCCGCTCATGGTGAAACTTCGGATGCGGCGGTTGATAGGTTCTCGCACGCTACCTTCAGCAGTTCCTCGCCCGTGGAAGCCAACAGTGCCTCTGCCTGCTCGATGACATTTGGCTCGTGTGCTCGCCCGATGAGGCGTTCAAGGAGTTTTGACCGCTCAATGATGTCAAGGCGCTCGTCGTTGATGAGTTGCCACCGAAGTTCATCTTCCTCTGCACCTTGCTTGAGGACCCAACGTGCGACCGGCTCCAGCATGCCCGAATCCATCAAACTGGACAGAAAGGGGTCAGAACTGCTCTTTGCATGTTCGCGAAGGTGGTCGCTCATGGCTTTGAGGTGCTGGCGCTTGAGGAGAGGCGTGAATTCAGCTAAGCGTTCTGGAGCATGTTGGCCTACCCATGCTAGAATGTTGACGGTTTGGAGGTTGGCTTGAAGAAAAGGGATGAGCGCTTCAAGTTCCACATTGATGCCCTTGCGCAAGACCGTGTCCAAAGCTGCGGAACGAACGCCGTCATTGTTGTCCTTTAGAGCAGATTTCAGGCCATCTGTCGTGAGCGAAGGGTGTTTCATTCCCATGAGGCGAACCGCATCGTTTGGGTGAGTTGACAGTTGTTCAGCAACGCTGCTCTCATCAAACAGGAGAAGTGCACGGGCTGCCTTTTTCTGAACCACGCTGTCTTCATCTTCAAGAGCTGAAAGAGCCAGTTGCTTGCCCTGTTGTCCCAACTGGACCAACAAATTTGCACCGGCCCTTCGCACATCGAGTGAAGCGTGTTCGAGCAAGGTTGACACGGCCTCTGGTCCAGCGTGAACGGCCCACTGTCTGTACGCATCAAGGGCTTTGGAAACAAACCATCCATCCTCGTCGTCCAGGAGGGGTTTGAAAGCTTCAAGGACGCTCGGGTCGTCCTGTTCAAACAGGGTACGAACAGCACGTCGGCGAGTACGAACATCCCGGTGTTTGAGACGGGCCATGGCTCGCCCGATATCGTTCGCCATGATACGGGGACTGCCCCCTCCCTCATAGCCTGTTGCGTTGGCTTCAACGCATTTCCAACCAGGCAAAAAACAGGATGATGGGCAGCAGGTAGAACAGACGCCGATGCATTCGGTGGGTCGCTTCCATATGTTCAATGATGGACGGTGGTAAGACTTCAATCGACGAGGCGGTTCGTCGACGACGGTTAAGCGCAACATGCTGTTCAATGTAGGCCAGCACCGTGCCGCGAAGTTCAGGGTCCCTGCTTCTTGATTCACCACGGCCGACGATGTACCGAATGGGGTGCTCATTGGTCAATTCCAAGGTTGCGGCAACGATGGTCAGCGGTTGTGTGGAATTGTGAAGGTCAATTCGAACCGTTCGGCCATCGCTTCGTACATGGCTGAGCACCCTCCATTTACCCTGACCTTCATTGAAGGGTTTCAGTAATTCACGAAGCGCGTCAATAGGGTCTTCGGTGGAGACTTGAGGGGCTCGCCGCAATCCAAGGAAAGGTCCCAAAAAGATGGCGCAGACCACCGGGGTGATGCACATCAATTGCACCAATTGAACAAGGGCGTCGGGCTGGGTCAAGGCGGAGACGACGGCGAGTGAAAAACCGAGAAATAAACCGATGAAGGCACCGGCCTGGAGGCCTGTTTTGAGGCCGATGCGGGGGCGCTCATCCTCGGCCATGGTACAGGTTCGGGGGCTTTCGGGAATTGAAGGCTTGCTTGGCAGTGAAAAGAATCAAAGGGTTTGGAGGGTTGTTCTCTTCATGGAGCGCAATGGCCTTCTCGACCGGAATCGAGAAGCAAAGGTTGGCAAATGGGTCTTGGGCGTCTCCTTGTTCTTCCTCGTGTCTTTTTTCTTGGCCCCCCTCACGCTTGAAAGGGGGACGGTCGGCCCCCTTGAAGGACGAGCGAACGCCGTAGATTTCTATGATGAGGAGGGCTTTGGGTCCAACGGAAATCAGAACCAAGTTCCTCACGAACATGAGGGTGAAGGGAATCACACGCACGTCTTGTTTTCGTGGATGGATGTGAATCCTTATGCTGCATTTATCTACGCTTTTGGCGATGTGAATTGCCATCAAAAACACGAACGCTCGTGGCAAGTAAACGAAAACCAACTTCCGGTGTGTACCCGTGATGTTGGCATTTTCTTCGGTCTGTTCATGGGCGGTGTCATCTTCTCAAAGCGGGGTTGGAACCGGTGGACGGTTCGAGACACCTGCCTTTCCCTGTTGCCCGAAAAGATGTTGCACAGTGTTTACGCAAAGAATCAACGCACGCTGCTGTGGCTGGCCTGCGGTATGCTGCTTTGCCTCCCACTCATCGCCGATGGCTTCCTTCAGCTGCTGACGTCCTACGAGTCCACCAACCTCAAGCGAGTCTTGACGGGCATTCCCTTCGGCCTTGGCCTTGGCGTGCTGATGTGTTCCATGTTTTCTGCTCGTGCAGAAGCCTTTGTGGGCGCAGGCCAAGTCTTGTTGCCAGGCAATGCCTCGTTCTCATTGGTTCGCAAGAGCGATCAAGAATCCGAGTGATTCGGCGGTTCAAGCGACCACCACGCACAGAGTTCCCGTGCCGTGCTTGGCAACGGACAACCATCGTGCCCGCTGGTGAGAATGGCCAACCTTTGGTTGATGTCATGAACGGCCTTCTTCAGCGGCGTTGCGAGGTCTCGTCCTTCCTCGACGTGGAAGATTTCCTCTAAAGCAGCGGTCCATGCTTTGTCTTGGTTGGCTCGCCGCCAGGAAGCGAGTTGGGTTCGAAGCGGCCACATGGCGAGGGTGAGGCGTGCAAAACCAAGGCGTTCTTCTCGGAGTTTGAAGAGTTGAGCATCGCTGAACGGCGTATGATTTTGTTGCTTGTGCACCCAGTTTTCTGCCAGCAGCCACTTGATGAGTCGTTGCGTGTGCCGTTGAGTGACCATGCGCACGGGTCCCAGTGCTGCGTGAAGGCGGGGGACTTCGCTCGAACCCACCATCAGTGAGAGCGTGCCGAGGATGGACCAGCAAGAATGAGCGAGCGGTGATGCGGGAACATCGTGCTCTTGTGCAGAGGCGACCGGCCAATTTTCCTCGGCCTCCCCCATCCACTGCGCTGGTGATTTTCCACCCAACCAACCGATGTGAATGGCGGTCTTTTCTTGCGGGGCGCCGGGCAGTCGTCGTTGTTTTTTCACGTCTCGAACCAAGGCGTTCAACAAATTACGGTCCACTTCGTCCCTGTCAACGTTCAGTGGCAGTGGCTTTTTGTTGAAGAATCGTCGGAGTTCGGCTCGTAATTTTGTCTTCAACTCATCAAGGCCGCCCTCGTTCATGATGGGGCCAACAACGCAACACTGGTTGAAGGGCGATGGTACAACACCCGTGTCTCCAAACAATTCATGGAAACCTTGGCGTATGGTGGTTTGAATTTCTTGAGTTTCGAAATATTCCTGCTTTTGGCTGGTCATCCTCAAGGTGCCCGACTTGATTCGTTTCATCGCTTTCTTGGGGTCGCAATCAATCCAGAAAACCAAATCGGGGATCATCGCTGCAGCGTTCATGCTGGCTACTTTTTCCAATCCCAAATCACCCACAACCCCTTGGTAGATGAGCGAAGAATGGATGTTCCTATCGGAGATGACCACAGCCCCGCGGGCGAGGTGAGGGCGGATGAAGGTGTGGGAGTGGTCAAGGCGGTCGGCAGCGAACAAACCTGCTTCCTCGAGGGGGGTTTTGTTGCCGAGTTTGACCGATTGCAGCGCCAACTTCCCAAGTTCACTGTGCCGCCGGGGCTCGTGTGTCATCACGACCTCAGGAAAGGGAAACTCGTTCAACAACTCGCCGAGGATTCTGGCGGCTTCGCCCTTCCCTGACCCGTCGCCACCTTCGACACAGATGAGGTACATGCTCAGTCCTCTCGCTGGTCTTCAAAGTCCTCTTTTGCAAAGAGATTGACGATCATACCAAACAGAATGAGCGCCGGTCCGACGATGATGAGGCCACGACTGAAGAGAGCGCCTGCGGCCAAGTATTGGCTTCGGCGGTAGTGCTTTCCTCGACGGATTTCAGCGGCTGATTGCACGCCCAACAAGGCCGTTCCAATGGTCAATATGCCGATGATGGTTGAGAGGCCGACGGCGTTGTCAAGGGTCCATCCTGAAATTGATTGGTCGTCACTCTCTTGCCTTGTTCCGTTTCCCGGCTTCATGGTGACCGGGTCGAGGCCAACATTATCGGGGACAAATGTCCGTTCCACGGTGGTGTAGCCCTCTTTGGAGAACACGATGATATGCACTTCTTGTTGCACATTGCTCATCGAAAAATAGCCAAAGGCATCGGTGGCGGTGGTGTTGAGCACAGCTTTTGTGGTCGCATCAAGGAGTTCAACGGACACGTTTTCCACACCGTTACCATCGACGTCTTCAAGCGCAGTACCGGAGATGTCCACGGTATCGCTTTCGGCAAAGAACGAGGTGTTGAGCAGTTCGGAGGGGTTGCCTTGGAGAATCAAGGCCCCGCTCATCATTCCAAGAAGGCTGCCGATGAAGATGAGTGCTGCTGCAAGGTTTCTCCACCGGTCTGCGTCCCGGTCGATCATGGCGTACCATTCATCCTCCGCCTCGGTGGTGGCCGGTTCAAGTTCGGCCGTGCTGACCACGAGTTCGTCCTCGACCTCGCCGGCGAGTGCGGCTTCTTTTTTCGCCTTCACCCTCGCACGAAGGGCTTCCATGCGCTGTTCGCGTTCAGTGTCCATGGTGCCCTCCTGTTACGGCCAGTGCGTGCGCGGATAAGACCTCTTTCCTTATCCACCGCGTACATACATCAGGGTTTTCCCTTCCACTCAACGACCAAAATCAGTCCCAGAACAGAAAACAACCCAACAGCAGCCAACACGGCAAGGCTCTTTGAACCCCTATCGTCTTCAGATGCTGTGTTGCTTGGGTTTTCGTTGGGTTCGGTTGTGTTCTCGGCACTTTCTTGGTCCTCTGTGATGTCAACAAAAGCGTAGGTGCGCAAGCCGAGTTCAACCAACCTTCCCACGGCGCCCAATGATTCAGCGCTGACTTTGTCGGGTGTGTCTTCCATGGTGTGCCAATAACTTCCGAAGGTGTAGGGCTTGGCCTCGCCGTACGAGGTGTCCATGATATCGATGCTCGGGATGCCGAGCTCGTGGGGGTGGACATGGTCGTCCAGAACACCCACGAGCGTGTCATATTGCACGATGTCTTTGCCAGCAGACCCACTGCAATCGACGGTGCCATTGACCATGCCGAGGTCCGTTGCGAGGTCGACAACTCGCGATTTCAGCGTGTCGTTCCCCGGCAGGATGTTGTGCAGTTGAAGGTCGGCATCACCGACCATATCCAACAAGACAAAGGCGTGGATGGAAGCCACGTCCTCTTCGGTCAAATTCTCGGCCCAAGCCTCTGCACCGAGGGTGTACTGCTGGTCTTGGTCTTCGGCATCGTTGAAGAACAAGATGACGTCGTGGTTAAGGCCCATGGATGGAATGTGTTTCGCAAGCTCGAGCAGGACGGCCACTCCGCTGGCGGCGTCGTTTGCGCCCGGGACGGGTTGCGATTGGTTGCTTTCGTTGATGTCCTGGTCGGCGATGTTCCTCGAATCGTAATGCGCAGAAAGGACCAGCAGGCCCGATGAGGTTCCGTTGGGGCTCCATTTTGCGAACAGGTTGGTCAACTTCATGTCGTAGCGTTCGTGCTCTTGGGTGCTCACTTCGTAGTCAAGAGCCGTCAAATTCTCGGTGACAGCCTCGCGAAAGTTTGCCGATACCTCGCTACCGGGGAGGCGTGGTCCGAGGTCAACTTGCCATTGAACCGAAGCGTTGGCTGCCTGTCCGTCAAACTGCAAGGCCTCCACAAATGAACAGCGGTCGGTGTTTTCGTATGAATCGGATGTGGTCAAGGTCCCCTGAACCATGGTGGTGGCCATCACAAGAGCGAGGCACGTGAAAAGAGCGGTGCGGGAGGTCTTGCGGGGTGAAACCTCACGATGCATGATGATGCCTCCACCACGGACTCTTAAATACCTCCTTTCGTCTCGTGAAATTGGGAATCAGTCCTACGATTCTTCTAGGTGATACATATGTCGGAACGACGCTCCAGTCCAGCCATCGCCTTCATCCTCCTCATGCTCTTCTCGAGCACGGCCCCGTTGTTGCTCTCTGTCGCCGCCCAAGGGGGAGAAGAATCCTCTGCCGAGCCGGCCTACAATGCCGGTGGCACCATCATCGGTGACCTCGATGATTTCGACCCCAGTGATGGAAGTGAGTATTTGTTTATTCACGAAGATGAACCCGTTGTCTCAGCCACACAGTTCATGCGGCAAGCATGGATTGACGCCGGCCGTCCCGGTGTTGACGACATGGTCATTGAACCCTCAATGGGCCGTTCAGGCGCTCGGGCTTGTAATCCGCACTCGGTGGGCGACACCTTGACCGTTCCCATTTCAGGCGGTTCGATTTCAGCCTATGTCGCAAAAACCACCACCACCGTGGCGTTCATCGTCCAAAGCGGGCGCACCTTGTCCTCCACGGTTCTCAACAACCTTGCAAGCACCTGGGATTCAACCATCTACCCCACCATGACTACCTACTACGGCAAGGATTACCAAGACGGCCGTGGCCTCGCACCCCCCGACGTTGACAACAATTGTCAGGTCCAAATCGTCATCTACGATATCGATGGCGCCTACAACACCGGCGGTTACTTCGCCCCCTCCTTCTCTTCCTCCAGAGAAGCGGTTTTCGTTGACTTTGCTGACATCACGCTCTCTTGGGGGCGTTCCATCCTCGCTCACGAATTGGAACACCTGTTGCACAATGCCCTCGACCCCTACGAAAACCTCTGGATCGATGAAGGAAACGCCGATGTCGCCATCTACCTCTGCTTTGGAGCGGATTCCACGTTGACCGGGCACGTCAACGCCTGGACGGGTGCTCCCGAACAATCGGTGCGTTGGTGGAACCAACGCATTGCCGATTATGGAGCAGGCTACATGTTCACCATGTATCTCGCCGAACACCTCGGCGGCGGACCTGCTGTTCGTCAACTCGTCCAAGACACCGCTACGGGTGGACGGGGCGTTGAGAACCTCGCCCTATCTCCACAAGCGGGTCAAGTCGGTCTTCTCGGAAGAACCATGGGCGAGATTTTTGCGAACTTCAGCATTGCAGCAACCCTTGACTCTGACCAAGGAATCTACGGCTATCCCAATTTGGAACTCAATCCACAATGCAGTGGTGGAACTTTCTGCCGAGCCCAGCCCACCGACATCAACAGCGACTGGTCAACGCCGTGGTCCTCCACGGGCAACACCCTCGAAGGATGGGGCATTCGCTCGTTCAAGTTCACGCCGGGCAGCGCTTCACCTGCTCCGCTCACACTACGATTGACCGCCGACAGAATCCTGTTTGACGGCGTCATCGTCACAAAAGCCGTTTCCGATGGCCTCTGGAGCGTCACTGACCTCGACTTTACCAACAACGTCGCCACGGGACTCGTGCCCGGATTTGGGAACCTGACCGACGAAGTGTGGGTCATCACATGGTACGCCTCAACCGTGGCGGACTGTGACTACACCTCGTGCGGACCGTCCTATCCTGAGGGCATCGTTGACATCGAGGCTGCTCGTATCACATCACCAGCTACGATTTCGCTGAACAACACCGTTCTTTCCGACCGCGATGGTGACGGCATGGACGATACTGTGGCCATCAACTACGGTGTTCTTTCCAACGCATTCTTCGAAGACTTGGATGTTGAAATCAATGTTCGAGACAGCAGCGGGCAACTCGTTGACACCATCACCGACCGTGTTGCCGCTGGTGGTGGCGTGGCGGTGGACGGTCAGGTCTACTTCACGGCGCCTTTGGCGGACCAGTACGCCTTTGAAATGGTCATGAAAGACATGCTTGGCGATGTTGTTGATACATTGCAAACCTCCCCGCAGATGCTCAACAACATGAAGCCCGTGGCCAACGGCAGCGTTTCCCTTACCGAGGTCCAAACGTGGGAGAACATTCAGTTCCAAGGAGCGGGCTTTGATGCCTGGGGCCTCTCGTTGTCCAACAACAGCCTGCCTTACCTTGACGCACCAACGGCCTACGCCTGGGTGTTTGGCGACAACGGTTCTTCGAACCTGAAATCTCCCATTCGCTCCTACACCGAAGTGGGTTCATACAACGCCACGCTGCGCGTGCAAGACCGTGGAGGTACATGGTCAGAAACGCAGGTCCACCTCATCAACGTGAGCGATGATACCGAGCCGATGCCCGTCATCACGGTCAACAACGTGGTCATTGAGGATAACATCTCGCTCTTGACCGGCCAACGCATCCTCTTCTCTGCAGGACGAACCATCGACAACGTCCCGATTGACCACCTGGACTTCCAATGGGACTGGGGCGACGGTACTGCGAGTGGAGGAAAAGGCGTCTATGCACAACAGCACGAATGGGATGACATCAGCGGAGAAAGCGCCATCTTCAACCTGACCTTGACGGTCTCTGATGGCATCAACAACGGTGTGAAAATCATCCAAGTCCACATCAACAATCGCGTTCCTGTGCAAATTTTTGCCGAAACGATGACCACCATGACCTACACGAGTTTGGTCCTTCCAGATGTTTTCGTGGACGACGACGGGGAGATTTTGACCTACGAATGGTCGTTCCCTGACGGTGTTCGTGTGGGCACGGGAACGCCCACGCGAAACGACGATTTCTCAGTGATAACGAGCAACGCAGGCAATCCAATTGTTGCATGGGATGTTCCGGGCAACAAAACGGTGTCGTTGACGGTGACAGACGACGACGGTAGCCAAGCAACGGCGGTATTGACCGTCGTGGTTTTGAATCAGATGCCGGTTGCAACCTTTGACGTCCGAACGCTTTCGCCAACAGGGTCCCGGGAAATTGATTTCAGAGAAGAGGATGGTGAAGTTGACACCGCCTATGTCTTTGACGGACTTGACAGCATGGACCCTGACGGCACGGTTGGTGATTCCACAGACATTGAGGTTTGGAATTGGACCTTCTCCGATGGCACATTCGGCGACCGTCCGCAAGCAACGCACACCTTCACCACGCCCGGTGTTCACACCGTGACCTTGGTGGTTACCGACAAGGACGGGGAAGAAAGCTTCCCCCGCACCATGACCGTTCGGATTTCAAACCCGCTACCGATTATCCAAGTTCGAATTTTGGATGGCTACCTTGATGGTGAGCCCATCACCACGTCTTCGGTCTTCCCCGAAGGCTCCGTTCCGGATGACTGGTCCCACACCTTCAACGACGACGGTGCGGTGGTCACGGCTCCTGAACGAATGCTGTACTTCGATTCATCGGGGACCCGAGATGGTGATCGTCAGTTCGAAGGAAAATATGTTCCGTTTGAAACGGAATCCCCCGATTGGAACGGTTTGGTCCAATACACGTGGGACTTCGGTGATGCAACGCCGCTGGTGCATGAAGCCACACCATGGCACGCTTACACGCTGCCGGGTACCTACACAGTGTCGTTGACCGTCAGAGACGGCTTTGGAACAGGGGATGTGTCCCGAGAGACCTTCACGGTCATCGTTGACCATCCTCCCGAGGCTCGCGAAATCTACGTGCCAGAGAATATTTTTGTTGGCTCTTCCATCTCTTTTGACGCTGATGTTTTTGATGCTGAAGCTGGCAGTGAAATGGAGATTTACCGAGACAATGACGTCAACGACGGCTCCATCACCGACCGCAACCAGACCATCTTGACGCAGGTCACTGTTCGATGGGACTTTGACATCGAGACGGATGCAGACGAAGACGGCGACCCGATGAACGATTGGTTGACACCCATCGCTGGCTCTTCGGTGCGAACCATCAACACATGGGATGCCACGGGCTTTTACACCATTCTCATTGAGGTGTGCGACGGCATGGGCCAATGCGATACATTGACCGAGGACATCGAGGTTGTGCCGGAGCCCGAAGGACCGCCTTCGCTGTCTGATTTCAGCGCAGACGAATGGAAATCTTGGCTCGCCGATGCGGGCTCAGAATTGGCTACGTTCATCGCCCTGATCGTCGTTGCACTCGTGCTGGGCTGGTTGGTCATGCGAGAACCCTCTTCACTTGAAGAGGAAGCCAAGGAGGCAGCAGAGACCTACACGGACATCGAGCACGTTGAAACCCAAGGCGGCTTGCTCGGTATGGACCATCACATGCCCCCGCCCGCACCGAAGATACTGTCAAAGGAAGAACGGCGCAGTGATGACAGCGGTTACGTTCGTCCACTCCGTCGCCGTTGAGGCAATGTCCTAAAACCGGCGGCAACCACAAGGCTTCGGTGGTGGCATGCAACTGAGCAGCAAGGCGATGTTGTTGGTCCTCATCACCGCGGTGTTCTCGTCCTCAATGGGCACGGTTCAACCCGTCCAAGCAGCATCCGCTTGCGAGGGCGAAGCAGCCGTCCCCGATTGGAACACCACGGCCCAACGCCTGGCCCTCGTACCGTTTTCCAACTGGGTTGGGCCGTACATGTACGAAGAAATCTACTACGAAGAAGACGGCGAAGGCGAAGCCAAGCAACAAAGTGGCTACGGCGAGGAATGGGACCCAGTGCTTCATCCCGAAGAGCAGTGGATGTACAATCCAATTTGGCCGTTACCAGTGCTTGAACCCTTGACCACCGGGCAATACGCGACCTTGCAGATTGGCAACGACAGTTCGGGCATGCTGCGTTTCAACCTTTCAAGTGCCCACCGAACCACGTTCTGCGTATCGCTGTATGAACTGGTCGACAATCAAACGGTACCTGTTCAGGCGGATGTATACCTCATGACAACCGCTCAGTACAATTCCTACGAAGAGGTCTATCGCATGATGCATGGGGGGTGGTGGTGGCAAGATTGGGATGTTGCTGGAGGCGATTCTAACCTCTTGAGCGATGTTCCACCCGAGTGGCGAAGTTTCAACCCGCTCGGATGGCAGAGCTACCGGGACGTTCACCAATACGAATCCACCCAGCAAGCAACTTTTTCCATCGCTATGGACGGACCAGAGGTGTACAATTCCCTCTTTGGTGGTTCAGAGTGGCAAGATTTCTACCTGGTCATCGATGCATGGGACAACACCAACGATGGCGATGCAGGTCCAACAAACGGCGTTCTGGTTGCTGATGTAACTGTGCTCCCTGTTGAGCGAACGGCTCTTCTTCCGCCATGGACTGTGCCACTCACCCTTTTTGTCGCTTTGGCTGCGGTTATCGTCGTCCCGGTGGTGTTGAACAAACGCTACATGGAAACTGGCTTGGGTGAAGGGACTCCTGCGCAACAGGCATCCGTTCCGTTCCTTGAACAAGAGGCGAAGTCGGTGGCCGAAGACGACCTCAGTACTCCATGAGTGTCCAGGCGTTCTTCAGGTCTCGGATGTTCACGAGTCCTTTGTTTGAAAGTTTGAACTCTGAACGCAAGGTGGCGTAGACAAGGGACTGGCCCAAAACAGGGGCGTGAAGGCGTGCCCAGTCGCCGCCGTTGCCAAGCGCCATCATGGCGTAGGCGTGAGAGGAGGTCTTGAGTTCGTGGCTGGCTTCGACGATTTGGAGGGCGTCTTGGTGGTCGTTCACTGTGCCGCAGAACTTGAAAATTTCACCCTCCTTGGCGTTTTCTTTGACCATGCTCACCAATTCATCAGCACTGGGTGTGGTCGATGTGTTGTGAATGGAGGAGATGATACTGACCTTGCCGGTTGTGGCCTTCTCTACGAGAGAAGAGCGAGCCCCTCCCTCAATGGAGAGTTCAAGGTCAACGGAATTCACGCCGGAGGCAATGGCTTTCTCAAGAACAGCGATTCGTTGGCTTTCATCCCCTGGGTAATGACCTCCCTCTTCTTTGGGGCGAACCGTGAAAATGACGGGGAGGGGAATGCTCTCTTTCAGGCTTTGAATGGACTCATCAACGTCAACGCTGTCCATATCTCGAACCGGCCACTCGTTGTCAGGTGGCATGACGTGCTTGACCTCGCCGTTTTCGTCTTCCACAGGTTCTGCTTCAGGTTTCTTGAGGTACAACCGGTCAAAGCGGACTTCAACAAAATCGGCACCGGCCAAGTTGGCTCGTGCGGCTTCATCTGCCATTTCCTTCACGGTCGTGCCTTCCAACGAGACGCACACTTTTGGGTCAGCCATGACCGCTCCATTTGTGCCCTCTTCTTAACGCTCACGCATCGGGAGGCAACAGGGTTTCATTGCTAAGCCCTTATTTTGCGCCCGAAAAAACCAGTTGTTCTGCGACATGGGTGAATGCCAGATTATGTTCGGCCTTGGGGGGTGAAAAATGGCCCGCAATACCTCGTTTTTGTGGTGCGATTTGGGGTATCTTTATACCCCGTAACGAGCAGTAGAAATTAGGGGAGGAAAAAGGCAAGTCCGCGTTTCAAAAACGAGCCGCAGCACGCCATTTCCAACCAAAATGAAGGTGAACTCATGAGCGAAGATTACGACGCTGGCAGCATCCAAGTTCTCGAAGGCCTTGAAGCCGTCCGAAAACGCCCGGGGATGTACCTTGGCGACCCGCACGACGGCTCTGCCCTCCATCACTGCATCTGGGAAGTTGTCGACAATTCCGTTGACGAACACCTGGCCGGATTCAACGATACGGTGGAGGTTGTTTTGCACCCCGATCATTCGCTCTCAGTTCGAGATTATGGTCGCGGCATCCCCGTCGACCAGCACGACGAATTCGGCATCTCAGCGGCCGAGGTCATCATGACAAAACTTCACGCAGGCGGCAAGTTCGACAACAGTTCCTACAAGGTGAGTGGGGGTTTGCACGGCGTCGGCGTTTCGGCCGTGAACGCAGTCTCTGAATGGATGGAGGTGGTGATCCATCGTGATGGCACCGTCTACAAGCAGCGTTTTGAAGCGGGCGTCCGAGTTTCGGACCTCGAGGCCACCGGGACGTGCGATGACACGGGCACCACCATCACCTTCAAGCCAGACCTGTCCATTTTCACCAACATCATTGAATTTGATTTTGACCAAATCGATAGCAGGCTGAAGGAAACCTCCTTCCTCAACGCAGGCCTTCGAATCGTCATCACCGACGAACGAGGGGACGAAGCGCACCAAGTTGAGCACCATTACGAAGGGGGGATTTCTGAATTCGTTAAGCAACTCAATGCACGCCGAGAAACGCTCCATCCCGACCCCATCCTCATCGCCGGTGAAAAAGAGATTGAGAAGGGCACGGTAACTGTGGAACTTGCCCTTCAGTGGTCCGATGCCTTCAGCGAAAGCATCCAGTGCTACACCAACATCATTCGCAACAAGGATGGCGGGACGCACATGTCGGGGCTGCGAGGCGCCCTGACCAGCTGCATTAACGGTTATGCAAAGAAGAAAAATTTGCTGAAGAATGACGGCCTCTCGGGTGATGACGTCCGTGAAGGGCTCGTCGCCATCGTGAGCGTCAAGCACCCCGACCCCTCTTTTTCCTCACAAACCAAGGATAAACTGGTCAGCAGTGAGGTTGCCGGAATTGTTCAAACCGTCGTCTATGAGAAATTGAACGAGTTCTTTGAAGAAAACCCATCGGTTGGAAAGCTCATCGTCGATAAGGCTGTTCTGGCATCAAAGGCTCGGGAAGCGGCCCGTAAAGCACGGGATTTAACTCGCCGAAAAGGTGTCCTTGAAGGCGGCGGCCTGCCAGGAAAACTTGCAGACTGTCAATCTCGAAAGCCAGAGGAGTGCGAAATTTACCTCGTTGAGGGTGATTCTGCAGGCGGCTCGGCCAAGACCGGCCGAGATCGGCGCACCCAAGCCATCCTGCCGCTTCGAGGAAAGATCCTCAACGTTGAGCGGCAAATGCACAACGTCGCCAAGGTTTTCCAGAACAACGAAATCCAAACCATGATTCGGGCCTTCGGCGCAGGCGTGGGCAATAACGAAGACGACGAGGGCGCCTTCAACACCGAAAAATTGCGCTACAACAAACTCATCATCATGACGGACGCTGACGTTGACGGCGCTCACATTCGAACCCTGATGCTGACCTTCCTGTGGCGCTTCATGCGACCAGCTATCGAGAAAGGCCACGTCTACATCGCACAGCCCCCGCTCTACCAGTTGAGCAAGGGCAAGATCAACCGCTATGCGTTCAGTGATGAGGAGCGAGATGCGATCATCGATGAACTCAAGGGCGACAATCCTGCAGCCAAAATCGGTGTTCAGCGCTACAAAGGTCTTGGTGAAATGAATCCTGAGCAGCTTTGGGAGACCACCATGAATCCAGAAACTCGTACCATGCTCAAAGTGACGGTGAAGGAAGCGGAAGAAACCGACCGCATGTTTGAGACGCTCATGGGCGAAGACGTCCCCGAACGTCGGGCCTTTATCGAGCGACACGCAAAGGAGGTGACCAACCTTGACATCTGAAGACGAAACGCAACAAGGCGACGAAGGCGACGCAGGTCCAGGAGAAATCATCCTGAACCATTCGTTGAACACAGAAATGAAGAATTCGTACATCAATTACGCCATGTCCGTCATCATTGGGCGTGCCTTGCCAGACGCCAGGGACGGCCTCAAGCCCGTTCACCGTCGCGTGCTCTACGGCATGTTCGAAGGCGGCCACACGGCTGATAAGAAGTTCAGCAAATCCGCCCGTTCTGTGGGTGAAGTCATGGGTAAATATCACCCGCACGGTGACCAGTCAATTTACGACACCATGGTCCGTATGGCCCAAGAATTTTCCTTGCGCTATCCCCTCGTTGACGGCCAAGGTAACTTTGGTTCCATTGACGGCGACCCACCGGCCGCTATGCGGTACACCGAGAGTCGTCTGGACCGGATTGCAAAGCACATGCTTGATGACATCAACAAGAGCACCGTTGATTTCCAGCCCAACTTCGATGATTCCGAGCAGGAGCCCTCTGTTTTGCCAGCCCGGCTCCCCAACTTGTTGCTCAACGGCAGCGACGGTATTGCGGTCGGTATGGCCACGCGTATTCCGCCCCACAACCTCACGGAGGTGGCGGGTGCGGTCAACCTTCACGTCGATACCATCCTTGAATCCGGCGCAGAAGGTATGCCCAGCATCTCTATAGAAGAATACATGCAACACGTAAAAGGTCCGGACTTCCCCACCGGCGCATCCATCCACGGCATTGACGGTATCGTCGACATGTACGCTACGGGCAAAGGACGGTTCCACGTGCGTGCAAAGTGCGAGGTCTTTGATGATGAGAAGGGCAAGCGAATCGTGGTGCATGAGATTCCGTACCAGGTCAAGAAGGCCGATATGCTCGTTCAGATTGCCGACCTCGTGAACAAAGAGGTCGTCATCGGTATTCGTGACATACGAGATGAGTCTTCAAAAGAAGGCATCCGAGTCGTCATCGAGGTCAAAAACAACGCCGACCCACACGCTGTGCTCAACCAGTTGTTCAAGTCCAGTCGGCTCCAAGAATCCTATTCGGCCAACATGATGGGTATCTTGGACGGTCGCCCTGTTTTGCTCAACCTTTCGACCATGATTCACACTTATGTCTCTCACCGGGAATCGGTGGTGGAACGACGTGCTGCGTTTGATTTGCAGAAAGCGCAGGCTCGTGCTCACATCCTCGAAGGGCTCGTGAAGGCACAAGACCGAATTGACGATGTTGTCGCCGTGGGCAAGGCAAGCGCCAGCCGCGAACAATTCGAGGCCGTTCTTCGAGGCGATGAAACCATGGCGGGCATCTCGCCCTTTGACTTCAGCGAAGCGCAAGCCAAAGCCATCGCTGAACGTCGTCTTTACCAACTGAGTCGCTTGGATGTTTCCAAGGTTCAGGACGAGCACGAGGAATTGAAACTCGTCATCGCCGACCTTGAGGATATCCTCGCATCACGGCCTCGCCGTTTGACGATTTTGAAAGAAGAACTGGCCGAGGTGGTCGACCGACACGGCGATGAACGCCGTTCCTTTATCGACCCCATGCCGCTTTCCATGGACCGCGAGGACTTGATTGAGGAGCGAGCGATCGTGATCACCCTCAGCGAGGATAACTATGTCCGGCACACACCAGTCGAGACCTTCCGAACGCAGAACAGAGGCGGTCGTGGCCTGAAGGGTGTCACCACCAAGAGCGAAGACACACCGCAACTCATTACGGCGTGTTTTAGCAAGGACCGCTTGCTCATCTTTACCGATCAAGGTCGTGTCTACGGTCTCAAAGCTTGGGAAACGCCCTTGGGCAGCCGACAATCACGTGGTAGCCACATTCGCAATCTCTTGGAAAGCCTTCGTGAAGACGAGAACATCGTCAGCATTCTCCCTATCTCACGAGAGTTGCTCGAGGAGCCGGAAGACCATTACCTGCTGTTTGCAACACGTCTTGGTCTCATCAAGAAAACCGCCCTCTCGGAGTACGTTCGTATCAACCGCAATGGAAAGTATGCCCTTCGGTTCAAGATTGAAGGTGATTCGCTGGTCAACGTTCGCTCAGCGACCAACGAGCACGACATCGTCATGATCTCCACGGCTGGCCATGCTTCACGCTTCAACTGTGGTGATATTCGGGCCTCTGGTCGCGTTTCCGGTGGTGTGTATGGCATCAAGGTGGGCGATAGAAAAGGCTCTGGCGGCGGTGTTGTGGCCGGTATGGTGGCGATGCTGAGTGCAGATGAGCACATTCTAACCATCTCGAAGTACGGCATGGCCAAGCGAAGTCGTTTAGGAACGGCGGAAAAGAAGCAGGACACGGACGCCGAAGGCAACCTCAAGGTCGAGGATGATGGCTCACCCAAGATGGTGACCGATGGATACCGCCGAACGAAGCCCGGCGCTAAGGGTGTTCGAACGATGAAATTGGACGAAGAGCACAGCGATTCAATCATCAGCGTCCGAACCATTCCTGACATCAACGACCATCTCTTCTTGTTGACCAAGTCGGGCATGATGATTCGAATTCGAGTCTCTCAAACCAAGGAAACCAGCGGTAAATCCACCCGAGGTACCCGAGTGATGGAACTTCGCAACAAGGAAAAGGGCGGCTTTACCGATGAGATCATCTTCTCGTCCCGCGTTTCGGCCTCGCTTCTCGATGTTGACGATGAAGAAGCCGAAGAGGATGCGGTGCTCAGCGAAGAAGAGTGAAACCACGCTTGACGTGGTAGGGCGACCCCTCCTCCGCAGGAGCCGGAAGCGACGCATTCAAACGGGAAGGCATGTTCTCAAGCGTGCTGGGGGCCTTCACTCCGGCGGTGAGATTGATGGACGAGCGTTCTTTGATTTACGATTGGAACACGGTTGAATACGACTTCAAGCGCGATGCATCCAACCATCCGCACGGTGTTTGGTTTGACGATGAAACCTTGAGAGACGGACTGCAAAGCCCCAGTGCACGCAACCCAACCATCGAGCAAAAAATTGAGTTACTCAGCTACATGGAAAAACTCGGGCTCCAGAAGGTTGACTTGGGTCTGCCAGGAGCCGGGCCTTTCCACCGGTCCCACATCGACGCCATGCTCACCCACATCCGTGAAAACGACTACGCCATTCGACCCGGAGCGGCCGTTCGGACCCTCATGGGCGATATCGAACCGCTGGTTGAGATGCAGGCCAAGCATGAGATGGAAATCCAAGCCTCCGCCTTCCTCGGTACCAGCCCAATTCGACAGTATACCGAAGGTTGGACGATGGAGAAACTCATGACCACCATGGAAAAAGCGGTCTCCTTTGCCGTGGAAAACGATGTACCGGTCATGTTCGTGACCGAAGACACCACGCGTTCAAATCCCGAAGATGTGAAAATGATTTACCAGCGAGCCATGGAACTCGGGGTTCGCCGTCTTTGCGTCTGCGATACCTGCGGACACGTCACGCCAAACGGCGTCAAGAAACTCCTCGCCTTCATTGACGAAGAGGTCATCAAGGACGCTGGATATCAGCGCCGAGACATTGAGGTCAACTGGCACGGTCACCAAGACCGTGGGTTGGGCGTGGCCAACAACATCGCTGCTGTTGAAGCAGGTGCGGATGTCATTCACGGAACAGCCCTGGGCGTGGGTGAGCGTGCGGGCAATGCCCCGCTTGACCAAACGCTGGTGAATCTCAAGCTCATGGGCGTCATTGACAATGACTTGACCTTGCTCGACACGTACATGCAGAAAGCCAACGAATACATCGAAGTCCCGCTGCCACGAAACTACCCGGTCTTTGGCGAGGACGCTTTTGAAACGGGCACGGGCGTGCACGCCTCTGCGGTCATCAAGGCCATGCGAAAAGGCGACGATTGGCTTGCTGACCGTGTTTATTCCGGTGTGCCTGCCGGTGATTTTGGACTCAAGCAAGTCATTCGAATTGGGCACATGTCCGGCCGTTCCAACATCATTTGGTGGCTAGAACAGCAAGGTATTGAACCCGAGGATGACCTTGTTGCCCATCTCTTCGAAGTGGCCAAGGGCCAAAAGCGGAACATGATGGATGAGGAGATTCACGCGGCCGTTGCTGCGTTTACGGCATCGTGATCAGGCGCCTTCTTCTTCGAAGTCGCGCTCATCACTCGTCGGCTTGGAGCCAACCCATTCAGAGTCGACAGTACCACCGCTCCATTCGCCTTCAAGCGAAACTTCGTTGACCTCATGCTCTTCTCGCCAAACACGTTCTTCGAGGCTTCCGTTCACGATGAACTGGCCGTTTTCATCGATTTGCTCTTCGAGCAAGCCAAAATGCTTGGAGATGGGGAGGAAATGCCCAACGGGCATGCCTGCAGCCGTGAACGGATTGGTCGCTGCACCGATGATGAGGCCATCTTCTGGGGCCACGATGTCAACGGTCATTCCGGGTGTTGCAGGGTCTGAAATCGTCGCCACAACCTCGCCTTCCCGCATCACGCTACCCGCTTGGACAAACATGTCCAACAGGCCACCTTCTCCGGCACGAAGCCACGTTGAGCCGCTGGCCATGATACGAAATTTCGGGCGTTGCGGGTTGCCAGGCACCATGCGCATTGAACGCAAAGCGTTCATCACACCGTGAACGGCCACCTTTACCGATTGGTCGCCCAAGGTATCGGCGCCACCGCCTTCGTAGGTGATGACTGGAATATCCGCCCTGTTGGCCGTTCTCCTTAGGGTTCCTTTTGGCGGAACGGAATCCAAGATGATTTCAATGCCGAAGGATTTCGCGAGTAAGTATGAACTTGTATGCGTCAAGTCAACACGAACTTGTGGCATGTTCTTGCGTCCTTTGGCTGCGCTGTGAAGGTCGATGATGCCGTCGCTGTCCTCAACCAAATGGTTCCAAACTTGTGCAGCGACCCGTCGGGTGGTGGAACCTGTTGGGTCGCCCGGGAATTGACGATTCAAATCTCGGCCATCGGGGAAGTAGCGTGATTTCATGCGGTAGCCGGGCAGGTTGACCACGGGTACAATCCTCAAGGTCCCTGCCATGGTCTTTGGGTCGAGCGGCTTACCCTCATCGGTGAACGCATTGCTCAGCAGGTGAGTGCACGCTGAGGGCCCCGTCAATTCGTCGCCGTGGGTTCCACCCAAGATGGTGATGCAAGGCCCCGGCCTAGCGCCGTGAATAATGGTGACCGGGATGGGCCACGAATCCCCGAGACTGACGTCGAGAAGCGGTAGGTGAACGGTTCGCAGGGTTCCGGGTTTGATGCGCTTTCGGAAGAACCGAACATCACCCCATTCGGAGCTCCGGTCCCATTCGGGACGGTCCTCGGTTTGGTGGGCTTTCATCGCTTCGTCGATGGCCATTCGTCGGCGTTTTGGAAGTTCATGAGCGACACGAACCTTCCGGACGGTTTTCTTCTTCCGCCCGGCCATGATTCTTCCAAGCACGCCTCCATCATCAACGCTCCGCTGGAAGCAAGAGGGAAGAACCATGAAGCGACTGGCACCTCAGTTGATCATGGCTGAAGAAGGTGTTCAACGAATGTATGCCCCCTCGTCAATTTGCTTCGGTTGCGGTCCTGCAAATGAACACGGGCTGCAAATCAATTCCTTTCGCATTGAAGGGGGTCTCAAGATGGAGTTCCTTCCTGAAGAACATCACCAGGCCTTTCCAGGTATGGTGAACGGTGGAATCATCGGTACATTGCTTGATTGTCATGGCAATTGGACGGCAGCAGTGGCGCTGATGGACGACCAAGGGTTGGACGAACCACCGTGCACGGTAACGGCGAAGTACGATGTGCAACTTCGTCGTCCAACTCCACTTGGGGCCATGCTCACGGTGACCAGCCAGGCCACTGAAATCTTGGATGACAGGGTTTCGGTGAAGTTGACTCTTGAAGCCGAAGGCAAGGTGTGCGCCACAGGCAGCGGTCTCTTTGTCGCCGTGAAAGAAGGTCATCCTGCCTACCATCGTTGGTCTTGAGGGATGCGGTTGGCCAAGCCGAACAGCAACCAACGGGCCATCCTCAACGGCATGAGGCATGAGGTTCTCGAACAGATGCACCACATGCCTTTCCTCGAACCTGCCGACCTCCCTTCGCTTGAGCAGGTACGCTTGGGCGTGCTCAGGTCTAACGCCACCCAACGACACGGCGTCACCCGATGGAACGTGCAACCTTCTGGTGAGTTGGTGGTTGAGGTGGTTGACCTTCATCCTGCGTTATTGAATGATGAATGGAGGGATTACGCCTTGTTCGTCTTGTTCCATGAATTCCTTCACGTCCTTGGTCACCGTGCTCACAACGCCTCCTTCCGTAGCATGGAAGCGCAATGGCCCGACATCACAGGGGCATCAAGAGGCAAGTCCTTCACCCATGAACGGCGCTTGGCAAGGGCCAAGTGGCATTGGGTGTGTCCAACCTGCGACCTTCGTTTTCCTCGTCAGCGCAGAGGTGGGGGAAGATACCTGTGCCGAACATGCCGGACGGTGCTGCTCGATGTGTCCACGCAGGACATTGAATGAAATACTCCGCCTTGGTCGTGTCATTGATGGTGAACGGCTCCCGGGTGAAGCACAGGGCGTTCCTGTTGCTCATGAGCCTCCTCTTGATGTTGGTCCATCCTGCCCTCTCGGCATCAGCCGCCATCACTCAGGAAGACGGGGACCTCTTCCTCTCCTGCCGGGCGGACAACGATTGCGTCCTCACCCCCACGCCGATCGGTGAAGAGCAGGTTTCCGGCCAAACGTTCGCCAGTGTGGTTCAGCCCGAGGTGCTGACCTTTGAGTTCGTCATGGACCCAAGTCAACACCATGTGGCGTTGCTCCCTGAGATTCTTCGAGAATTCCAACTTGATTTCAAACATCAAACGGAGGCTGGAAGCCTGTTCCGGCCCGCCATAGACGTGCGTCTCATCCTCGGCCAGAACACCAACGACTGGTCCTTTGAAGCCAGCACACTTCCCGAACCCGCAGCATCAAACTATGTGCTTGAAGATGAAACACTGAACCTCGACAAGGGGCGCGTCCTTTGGGAAGAGGAACCCGTTCGTCTTCTGTTTTCGGCCACCCTTGACCGCCCCGGGACTTGGTCGCTCAACATGAGGGGTGCTTCCTTCCTCAAACTCGACATCCCTTGGTCCATCGATGCGGAGCAGGCCGATATGGACGAGCCCTCTTCAACCACACAACCGGTTGAAACAATCTTCGAAGACATCCATCGCGGTGCTTTGGTTGGTGCAGACCATGATTGTTGGGCCTTTGAGGTTGAAACGCACGAAGTTCTTCGTTTGCGTGTTGATTGGGATTTGGTGCCCATTGAGGTTGAGCAACCTCATCCAGTTCCCGACCTTGTTACCGCTGCTGGACGCCTATCCCCTTCGCCAGACGTGGTGGTGGATGACGACGGCGAGTCCTTGAAAATCACCTACCGTTGGCGAGCCCTGCCCACGGGCGACTACACGTTGTGCATGCACGGTTCGCCTGATAAAATTCAATCCTATTCCTGGTCCGGCTTATTTGGGTACGAAGGGCTTGGCCCCACCGACCCCAGCGGCTTCGCCTCAGCGAGTTATTACCCACAAGGGGCTGCCTTTGTCGGTGATGTCGACCGTGCCGAGCAACTCGATGACCACGGCGTTGGTTTGTTGTTGGTTTCCTTGATGATGCTCGTGTTGTTTTTGGTCGTGGCCATGCGACCGACCACGGCTTATGGCGTTCGTTTTGGCCTCTTCGTTCCCGGCGTGTTGATGCTGCTGGTTGGCGGTATTTTGCACCCGATTTGGGCGATAGCCGATGAAGTGCAGCATCAAGACGAGATCACACTTGACACCCTCATTGAGATGAGACTTCAGCAACTGTGGGACGTCTCAGCCGAGGGTGTTCCCGAGCAGACGCTCTCCACGCACACGGGTGCGACATGGGGCATGCTGGAAGGCGAGCGCCTGAAGATGAAATTGGACATTGAGGATGCCATCCCACTCGATGACGGACGTTGGCAATTGGTCGTGCCAGAGTTGGAATCCTTGCGATTGGACCAAGCGATTTTCGGGCAAGTCGCCAAGGGGGCGACGCAACAAACGCAAGATGGAATGCTCGAAAGTCAAACCGTTCGGTTCATTTTACTGGCCGGTCGTTCCCTCCTCCTCGACCTCCTGATGCTCGAAGCGATGTTGGTGGTTGAAGAAAAACCCCAATCCTCGGTCATCCACATCGATACCGAGATGCTTGCAGCACCCGCTACAGGTTCCTATGCTGCTCCTGCATGGTCCACCCGGCCAGCGGGTGTGAGTGCTGATGATTGGGTTCGCTTGCAAGGGTCGCTCTTCCCAGAACGAATTTCCATCTCGCTGTGCGATTGTGATTTGGATTTGCTCGACGTGGAGTTCATCTCATCCGATGGTTTTGACGCGGAGGATGTGCCTTCCTCCTGGGGTCTAAGGAGCGCCTCTGGATTGTTGCCTTACGGTGGCGCCCTGATGTTGGGTGGTCTTGCGTTGGGTCTTGCTGCAACATGGATGGAAGTTCAGCGCAAGGCGAAAGCAGAACGATTAGCGCAGGCCTTTGTGAACAAAGGCGAAAACAAATGGAACTGATCAAGCCTTGTCAAGTTCTTTGTTGACCGCCTCAGCGGTTTCTTCTTCCGTCATCTTGGCGGCTTTGGCGGCCATTTCGATGGACTTCGCTTCTGCATCGGTGATTTCGCCGTCTGCGGCTGCGGACTTGATGGCTGCTTTGACGTTCAAATCGGCGGCTTCCTCGTCGCTGATGCCAAGGGCTTCCTGGAAGGATTTCAGTTCCTTCAATTCCGCTTCGGTGATGACGCCATCTTCCCAAGCTGATTCATAGGCATGGACGAGGAATTCCTTGTAGGCCTCTTGGTTGAGCAAAACATCGCGAATCAAACCGGTGTCCACGCCTTGGTCGTTGTTGACCATGTCGAGGAGTGCAATCGAACGTCGGACCTCCTTGACGCCCATGTCTTTGAGTCCATGGCCTGCCCAGACAGCTCCGGCGGCGACCACCGCTGCGGCGAACCAACGCATGATGTCGGGGTCGACGAGGTTTCCTGGTTCAACCAGATGAAAAATGCCGAGCACAACCATGGCGGCACCGCACATGACTTCCACCCAATCGTTCAAGTCTGGTTCATCATCAAACACCGAAAGACGTTCCTCGACCATAGCGTCTCGTTCGTCGCTCATGACCCGACCATGGACAGGTGGAACTTGTAAGTGTCGGCAACAAAAACAGGGCGTTGTCCTTTTGAACCGCTGCCCAATATGGATGGATATGGAGGTGGATGACAGAGCCGTTTCATGTCTTGAACTGCCACCACCGTTCCTTGAATTTCTTCAAAATGATTGGGGCATTGAACGCTTGCATCCTCCTCAGGCCAAGGCCATTCCAAGCATTCTCGCCGGCCGAAACACCTTGGTCGCCATCCCCACGGCGTCGGGTAAATCCTTGCTCGCATACATGGGCATGGTCAAGCGCATTTCCGAAGGCCATGAACGGTCCAAAGCGGTTTACATCGTGCCGCTCAAGGCCTTGGCGATGGAGAAATATGAGGACCTGAAGGAAATCGCAGCAGCCACCGGCTTGACGGTCGGCTTGGGCATTGGTGATGCTACGGCTGAAGCAAAAAACATTGATGATTGCAATATCCTCGTTTGCACATCGGAGAAATTGGACTCTCTCCTGCGCCATCGTGCAGAACTTGTCGCCGATGTTTGCTGTGTGGTGGCCGATGAATTTCACCTCATGAACGACGGGACTCGAGGCCCTACATTGGAAATCAACCTAACGCGCCTCCGGCACATCAAACCGGACGCTCAAATCATCGCCCTATCGGCCACGGTGGGAAATTCACCTCAACTCGCGCAGTGGCTTAACGCCGATTTGATTCAATCGGACTGGCGGCCTGTCGCCTTGGAATACGCAACCTTCCACGATTTCCATGTTGAACCAAGGAAGATCCAATCTCCCAGCGAGGACGGGAAAATTGCCGCACTCAGTACACCCAGAGATCTGGTTGGTCTCAAGAGTCATCCCGTTTGGAGCGTTGTCAGCGATGGCTTGGACCAAGGTGCTCAAGTGTTGATGTTTGTGGGGACGCGCAGAAGTGCCCAATCCGAAGCCAAAAACTTGGCCAAGCGTGTTCGCAAGCGCTTGGTCGTTGAAGATCCGGAGCGGTTGGAAAAACTGGAGGCCTATGCCACCAAGCTCACCGGACGAAGTCAATCCAACCTCGCCGAACAATTGGCTTCGTGTCTTTCTTCGGGCGTTGCTTTTCACCATGCGGGTTTGACCAACGCCCAACGCAAGGATGTGGAAGCCGCCTTCAAGTCGGGCCTTTTGGTGGCGCTGACCGCCACGCCCACACTTGCCGCTGGCGTCAATTTGCCGGCCCGACGGGTGCTGGTGCGGGACCTCAAGCGTTGGGACGATGGCATGAGTCGCCCCCTTCCTGTGATGGAGGTGCGTCAGATGCTTGGCCGAGCAGGCCGTCCAAAGTACGACACCAAGGGGGAGGCTTGGGTCTACTGCAAAGGCACGGATGGCTGGGAGGTGGCCGATGCTGTCGCAGACCGCTATTTCTTCGGTCCCATTGAAGACATCACCTCCAAACTCGCCTCCGAGCCAGCGTTGCGAATGCACCTCTTGGCCAGTATCGCCACCGGAGGTTTGGTTCACAAAGGTTCGATTGAGCACTTCTTTTCCTCGACCTTCCTCGGGGCATCCCTCCCCCCCTCTCAACTGCGTGAACGTTTGACCACCATGTTGGATTGGCTCGTTGAGGAGCGATTTGTTCGCAAGTGCGGCTTGGATGAGCACTTCACGCCTCGCTGGGCTGACATCGCTATCGATGAAGAAGAGGCATGGGACGACACCGTTCCCGTTTGGGCCTCAAGCGCACGAACCACGCAAGGCGTTTCATGGTCTCCAGAGGGTGATCATGCATCGCCGGCTCGGCGACCATCAAGTGCTCATGGTACGCCTTCGATTGGCTTCTCCAAGGCCACCTCCTTGCACCAAACGGGAGGCTGGGCACAACCAGCGGCCGAAGATGGCCCCAGCATGCGTTACGAAGCGACACCGATGGGTGAACGCGTGACACAATTGTATCTTGACCCGCTCTCAGCCTCAATTCTCCGTCGCGGTTTGCGTCGTGCAGTGCGTCGTTGCGTTCGTCAGGATGCACCTGTGACGGATTTTGGTCTGCTTCATTTGGCTGTTGCAACGCCTGACTTTGTCTCACTGTGGGCCAAATCCGCCGATATGGAGGTGAATTCGCCGACGTGGCTCAAAGCCAACGCCACAGAGGATGAATTGTTGATTGAACCAGGATATGCAGAAGCGCTGTTGAGCGATGTCAAATCAGCGTGGATGGTTGAGGAGTGGACCGAGGAGACCACACTTCGGCAACTCGAAGAAACACTTGATGTCTCGCCGGGTGATGTTCATCACCGTGTTGATCTGATGGGATGGTTGCTGGCCGGTGCACAGCATGTTCTGTTGACCGATGATGTCTTTGCCGAGGAACACCTTACCGTCGTGGCTGATATTGTGCAGCAGTTGAGCACCCTTCAGCAGCGTGTTCGCCACGGTTGCAAGACAGACCTGCTGCAACTCGTGAACATCCGCCATGTTGGACGTCAACGTGCCAGAGAACTGGCGGCTATGGGTATACGGGAGCCAAAAGACGTGCTCAAAATGTCGAATAAAAACCGAGAAACGCTGCTCGCAAAGCGCGGTTGGGGGCCCGTACTTTTGGAGAAAATTCATACTGAAATTCATCGGGTCTTGAAGCGTGCTGCAGCGAATCCATCGGCGCCAATCATCAGGGATGATGATGCTCCGCTCGCAGGTGAGCGGCGTGAGGATGATTGAAATCCGAGGGCTTGGTGGGTGCAAATCATGAGTTTCCCTGTGTTTCCTTGTCAGGGCGTTCGTGTCGAAGGTGATTCGCCGCAGAGACATGTGGAGGCCTTCCTTAAAATGCGTCCATCGGCGCGTTGGGTGCTTTTGGGTGGGCACGCCGTCATGGGCGATGAACAGCTCTGGACCGCTTGGATTCAAGCCTCTCGAAATGCACTAAGAGGACGCATGGTGGCCCGGAGCATCGACGCAGAATTTCTCAGGTACCTCGCAGGAACGCATCACATTTCGGAAGCCTTCAGTCGTGCGGGGCTCCAAGAGGGCCAAACCACGGCATGGGTGGTGTATTTGCCTGAAGCAGAGGGGTTGGAAAACGACCTTGGGCACCTCCAGCCCGTGGCCAAGGAAAATGCAGCCTTTTCCGAACAATTGTCAACGCTCCTTGACCAACTTGATTGGCCCTCTGAAATAACTGGTGCATCCTACTCTATAGAGGGCGCCCGCCAACTTGGTATCGATGCCGATGGATGGGATAATGCACGAGTCCATGAATCCATCATCGCTCACATCCTCATGGCTGATGACCAGAGTTCATCCCACCGCTGATGGGAGGGTTGAAAGGCTCCCGCTTCCTGGTCTATTCATGGTGATGGCAGCCAAACAAAACGACGGGCACCGGCCGACATCAGGGCGGTACCTTGACCAGGAAAAGGTACGAAAGGCGCTGGATTCAGCACAGACCCACGGTGCGAGTTATGCAGAGGTTCGTGTCGTTGCCTTGACCGAGTCCTCGGTTGAGATGCGAGACGGTGTGTTGGAGCGTGCCATCCCCGGACAAGAGTTGGGCATGACGCTTCGTGTGCTTGCCGATGGTGCATGGGGTGTGCATTCCACCACAGACCTTGCCTCGCTTTCCGACCAGATTGAATCAACAACTCGGCTCGCAAAAGCCGTTGCAAAGCGTCGCTCGTCCAAAGAACGACCGATTGGCTTGGCCGAAGTTCCCGTCCTTGAAGACGAGACCCATTGGCGTTCTGTGTTGGATGTTCGAGACACCGACCTGGACCAAAAAATGGCCCTGATGAACGACATGTATCACGGGGCCAGCGGTCATGAGGACATTGTGTCCATCCGAACAGGTTGGAGCGACGAGCACATCCACACCGAACTCATGACCACGGAAGGAATGGACCGTGTGTGGTCCTTCCAACGTTCACTGGTCAACGCCATGGTCACCGCCCGCAGGGACGGCGAGGTGGTCTCTTATCGCACCCGGCACGGCGGCCAAGGCGGTCTTGAAATCATACAATCAGCAGATTTGGTCGGACTGGGTGAGGATGCACAACGAGCTGCTCTACGCCTGCTCAAAGCAGAGCGAGCACCCTCTGGAAAACTCCCTCTCATCGCCGACAAAGACCTGACGGGTGTTTACATTCACGAGGCACTCGGCCACCCTTGCGAGGCCGATTTGGTCGCTGCTGGGGACTCCTGCTTGGATGGGAAACTCGGTGAGAAAATCGGAAACGAGATCGTCACTGTGGTGGACGACCCCACGATGATGGGCGGCTACGGTGCTTATCCAGTTGATGATGAGGGCGTCAACACCCGAGAAAAGGTGCTCATCAAGAACGGTGTCTTGACCGAATACCTCAACCATCGGGAAACAGCTCATCACTTTGGAGTTGAACCCAACGGCGGTGCGAGGGCTCAGGACGGCCTGCATCACCCGCTCGTTCGTATGAGCAACACCATGATTCAGGGCGGCACCCATGCCGATTTGGATGACCTGATGGAGGACATCCAGTACGGCGTTTACGCATGCGGTACTCGGGGTGGTCAGGTCGATACTGGCCGTGGCTCCTTCCAGTTCGCGGCCCAGGAAGCGTGGCTGATTGAAAACGGAGAATTGACCCGTCCTCTCAAAGATGTCAGCGTCAGCGGCCTCACGCTTGAAATTTTGAAGAACGTGGACGGCTTGACCAAGGATGCCTCTCTCGCCTCCCCCGGTTTCTGTGGAAAAGGCCAAACCGTCCCCGTTGGTGATGGTGGCCCCGTTATGCGAATCAGCGAAGCGTTGGTGGGCTGATATGCTGCCTGATGGAGCAGAGGACAGGCTTCTTGCCAGCGCAAACACCATCGCTCAAGCATGCCAGAAGAGCGGTGTGCAGCAATGGGACCTCATCGGTTTCCAATCCTACGGTCATCAACTCGACATTGAAGCAGGAAAAATCACCATGGCTGCTGGTGGCGGTGAGGGCGGTTTTGGTGTCCGCGTGGTGCACGACGGTCGCTTTGGATTCGCTCACCTCGTCGACGTTTCGGGAGCAGAGCGGGCCGTTGGCCAAGCCGTGGCCATCGCAAAGAAATCACCGTCCATTGACGGTTTTGTGCTGCCGAGTGAACAACCGGCAAAAGAGGTGGGTGGGCGGTTTGACGCTTCTCTTCTCGATTTGAGTTCTGAAGACTTGCTTGAGCAGGCCGATGCTATCCTCTCCCATGTGAAATCACTCGATGAACGAGCCGTTGTCACGGGCGGGGGGGTCGGCATTTCCGTAACGGCTGGATGCATGATGAGCAGCGAGGGCATTCTTTCAACCGGCATGACCACCTCTCACGGCATTGGCTTGCAGGTCACCTTGGATGTGGACGGTCAACTGACCAGTTCTTATCAGGGTCAATCCAGCAGAAGTCAACTCCCGGAACTGCCGGATTGCATCGGCCGAGCGGTCCACTGGGCTCAAGTAACTCAAAACCCACTTGAGGTTGAGAGCCAGGCCACCGAGACGCCTGTGTTGCTTACAAGCGAGGGTTTCTCGCCGCTCTTTTCGATGGTGGTCCCACCAGCGATGTCCGGGGAAAAAATGGTTCGAAAGGAATCCTTCTGGTCTGAACGCCTGAATGAGCAGGTCATCAATCCTGCCCTCTCGATTCACGATGATGGTTTGCTCGAAGGCGGTATGGCCTCCGGCTCAAGGGACGCTGAAGGTGTTCCACGCCGCCATCAAAACCTGGTGAAAAACGGTTGCTTGACCAACATGCTGTGGTCAACTCGTGACGCCGCTCAACAGGTCGCTGAAGGCCGCACGGAAGCTGCATCTTCCACGGGTTCGGCCAACTCGGGTGGGCATCAATCGCCACCCTCCACGGGGTGCACGGAGTTGTTCTTGACCACGAATGAAGCCACACACTCCTGGGACCAATTGCTTGAACAGATGGGTGAAGGCTATGTTGTCAACAGCGTGATGGGTGCTCACACCGCCAACCCGACCAGCGGTGATTTCTCGGTCACCACCAGCGCCATTCTCAAGGTGGTCGACGGCGAGGTGGTTGGTGCGCTCAAGCAGGCAGGTCTTTCCGGAAATTTGGCCAAAGCGATGAACGGCAAGGTCGTTCTGGGCAAGGACGTACGCCGCCAAGGCTCTTACTCTTCGGGCAGCATGCACCTTCCGGATGTCTTGCTCATGGACGGGTTGAGAATCAACCCAGCCTGACATCTCAAGATTCTCTACGGGATTCTTTATGTCCTGTCGTCGTTGGTAAGATGTCCCATGGAGGTCAAGGGAGTGTCCAATCTTAACCAACCCGCACGAAAGCCCGCCGCCTGTTCTCCGTACAGGCCCCGAACAACAACGCCTGTCGGAGGACGATGTCATGTCT
>MDTD01202027.1_pt1 | contig 74768 bp, 45 predicted proteins | sample 811221 | NCBI WGS metagenome assembly MDTD01 (sample SAMN05326646, study PRJNA326480) | marine metagenome | isolation source: seawater | place: Pacific Ocean: South West | collected 2011 | reverse complement strand
CGGGGGCGTCGCGGGGCTCGCGGTGCTGGGCGGGGGGGGCGCGTGGGCGTTCCGCTCGGTGTTCTGGAAGGACTACTCGGCGGTCGTTTCGGAGACCGCGGATCTCGAGCGACGCGCGGAGGCGTTCGAGAGCGGGATGAAGGGATCGCGGGCGATCAAGGTCGGCCTCCGCGACGCGGGCGAAACGATGCTGGGCTCGCAGCAGGCGGTGGTCGAGCATCGGCTGCGCGGGATGCTCAGCGAGATCGGGGAGCGGAACGGGCTGCAAGAGGTGGTGGTGACGCACGGGCGGCCGCGGGCGGTGTCGAGCCCGGCGGACGAGCGCGGGTCGGGGATCAGCCGGGGCTTCCGTCGGTTGCTGGGCGATCGCTCTGATTTCGCGGTGGTGCGCGGTCGTGTGCAGGGCCTCGGCTCGCTCGAGGATGCCGTTCGGACGCTGGCGGACCTGCGGGCGCAGCCCTGGGTGCACCGTGTGGAGGGGTTCACGATCACGCCCAAGGGTCGGGAGGGGGAGATCTTCGAGCTGAAGGCAGATTACGCGACGATTTTCGCGCCCGAGCTCGTCGAGGGGGACCGGGACGCGCCGGCGCTGGCGAGCCCGGCCCGGGCGGATGTCGAGGCTCTGGCGGCTGTGGTTTCCCGCGCGCCGTTCCGCTTCGCGGAGGCTCCCGTGGAAGCGCCGCCCCCGCCTCCGCCCCCGGTGGTGGTGAAGTCGGACCCGCCTGCGCCGCCTCCGCCTCCGTACGACCGCTGGCGGGTGACGGGGGTGCTGGAATCGCTCGAGGGCGAGGGGGGGGTCGAGGTGATGCTGTATCGCACCGATACCGGGGAGACGCTGAACTTGCGCGTCGGGCAAAGCGTGCTCGGTGCGACACTTCGGAAAGCGGACGGGGAGCGGGCCTGGTTCGAGAAGGACGGGATGCTCGTCGTGTTGCGTGCGGGGGAGACGCTCGACCGGGCGAGGCCCGCTGAATCGGTACACTCAGACGCGGCCGGCACAGGCTGACCGCACACACACATTGACCACCCGCGGCGGGGCTCGTGGGGGCCGGGAGCGGCCCGTTCTCGCTGGGGTGGATGTCAGACAGGGAGTTCGCGATGGATCGCCGATCTTCTCACGCTTTTTTCGCCGCCGCGTTGGTTTCGGTGGCTGGTCTTCCGGTTTCCGCGTTCTCGCAGGAGGCGGCGCCCGCTGATGGCGCGTCCGCCGCTGAGGGGGAGACCGGGGCGCGGGCTTCGGCGCCCAACCCCAGGCTGCGGTTTACCTTTAACGGGGCGCCATTCTCGCAGGTGCTCGATTTCTTCGCGCGGGAGACGGGTCTCCCGGTGATCCGCGAGGCGGAGGTGCCCGGCGGGTCGCTGACTTTCATCAGCGCCGCGGACTACACGCTCAACGAGGCGCTCGAGATCCTGAACCTGAATCTGGCGATGCACGGGCGGATCCTGGTGCGGCAGGAGAACTTCCTGTACTTCCGGACGCTGGCGGACGCGGCGCGGAAGCCGGGCAAGGTGTTCAACGCTGAGGACCTCGACGATGTGGATCCGTCGCAGTATCTGACGATCACGATCCCGCTGAGCAACAGCAACGCGGACCAGGTGGTCGAGCAGGTCAAGCCGTTGATCAAGGCGCCCGGGCTCGCGCAGGCGGTGCAGCCCCAGAACATGGTGATGATCGTGGAGACCGCGGCGCAGTGCGCGCGGATCCGCGATGTGGTCAAGAACATCGACGCGATCAAGCCCGTTGACTCGGAGTACAAGATCTTCATGCTCGAGCACGCGAAGGCGGCTCAGGCTGTGGAGGCGCTCAAGGGGCTGGTGGGGCAGCGGATCCTCAAGCAGATCATCGAGAAGGACGGGAAGATCCGCCAGGTCGAGGAGATCGATGTCGCGGGCCTGAGCCTGCAGGCGGACGAGCGGCTGAACGCGATCATCGCGGTGGGTTCGCAGACGCGGCTGGAGACGGTCGAGGAGCTGATCGCGCTGATCGATGCGCCCGAGGGCGGGCTCGAGGGCGGGACGAGCGAGCTGTCGACCTTCCGGCTCGAGACGGTGACGCCTGCGCAGGCGAAGACGCAATTGGAGGCGCTGTTCCGGGGTCTGCCCGAGGCGCGGAAGCCCACGATGATCCCGCTGGACGCGGTGGGCAAGCTGGTGGTGGTCGCGGACCGCGCGCTGTTGCTTCAGGCGACGGCGCTGCTGGGCGAGTTGGACCCGGCGCCCGCGGGGGGCGAGCCCTTCGAGGCGGCGACGACGGCGCGGGTCATCCCGCTCGAGTACGCGACGGCGCAGGCGGTGGAAGCGATCGCGCGGCGCATGCTGACGCCCCGGCAGAACCAGATGCTGCGGTTCACACCCACCCCGAGCGGGCAGGGGCTGCTGGTGAGCGGGCCGCCCGCGGATGTGGAGGCGTTCGCGGAGTTGGTCGCGGGGATCGATCTGAAACCCGAGACTAAGCAGGAGGTGCGCCAGGTGACGGTGCCCGGTTCGGCGGGGGCCTCGGCGATCATCGCGAAGGCGGAGGAACTGGACGCGCTGGACGCGGACAGCGCCGACGACCCGGTGCGGGTGATCCTCGACGAGGAGACGCGGACCGCGACGCTGGTGGGCTCGCGGGCGGCGATCCAGCGGTTCGAGGGACGGCTGCGAGACGCGGCGGGCGCGATCCCGGTGCGGACGACCAAGCGGACCTATACGCCCGAGCATGTGCGCCCGAGCGAGTTGGCGCAGCGGTTGCCCCGCTTGGCGCGCCCGATGCTCGAGCCCGATGACGGGTCGGTGTTCGTGGCGCCGTCGTTCGAGGCGATCGACGAGCTGGACACGCTGGTGATCCGGGCGGAGCCCGAGCAGTTCGCGGTGCTCGACGAGCTGCTCGATCAGCTGGACACGAAGGACGCGACCGGGCAGCAGCTGCGGGTGATCCCGGTGCGGGGGGACAGCCCCGACGCGCTGATCGCGCGGGCGGAGGACCTGGTGGCGCAGCGGGTCGGGATGCTGGACGACAAGGACCCGGCGGCGGCACCGATGTCGATCGAGTTCGACGAGCTGAGCGGGAACCTGATCGCGCGGGGCACGCCCGAGGCGCTGCGCTTGCTGGACGAGAGCCTGCGGCTGGCGCAGCAGCTCACGCCCCCTGCGCGTTCGACGCGGATCATCGATGTGCGCAATGTCGAGGCGAAGAACATCCTTCCGGCGCTCACGGAGTTGCTCGAGTCGGCGGATCCCGTCGACCCCTCGCGGGCGGTGCCCGACCCGACGATCCGGGCGATCGATCGGACCAACTCGCTGCTGGTGACCGCGGAGGACGCCCAGCACAGGCTGATCCAGGACTTCGTGCGTCGGCTCGACACCGTCGAGCAGGGGGAGCTGCCCCCGCTGAAGCTGCTGCAGGTGCGGACGGCGGATGTGAACGCGGTCGCGTCGATGCTGACCCAGCAGTACAACAGCCGCCCGCCCGCGGAGCGGACCGCGAAGCCCGTGCAGGTGCGTGCTGACGGCGCGACGGGGACGCTGATCGTCAGCGCCCACGAGGACCTGTTCGGCGAGATCAAGACCTTCGTGGACGAGCTGAACGAGGACCGGACGGACGGTCCGGCGCGGGAGACCTTCCTGTTCCCGTTGAAGGTCGCGCGGGCGACGGATGTCGCGAGCGCGATGAACAAGCTGTACCCCGAACCGCCGATGCCGCGGGACCGGCGGGGCAACCCCATGCCCTGGTTGCAGAAGCAGAAGGAAGTGACGGTCAGCGCGGACGCGTCGAGCAACAGCCTGATCATCGACGCGCCGGCGGAGCGCCGGGAGAGCCTGGAGACGCTTGCGGAGACGCTGGACCGGGTCGAGGTGCCGCCTGTCGCGAAGCTGCAGACCTACCGCGTGGAGCGGGCGGACCTGAGGACCGTCGCGACGATGCTGACGGGGTTGGCGCGGCGGGGGACGCTGAGCGGGCCCGCGCAGCCGGGCAAGCAGAAGGTGGAGGTGGTCGTCGAGGTCGAGCCCGAGAGCAACACGCTGATCGTGGCGGGCGACGAGGTGACCTTCGAGAAGGTCGAGCAGATCCTCGCGGACCTGACGGCGGTGCCGGTGGAGCGGGGGCTGCGGATCATCCCGATCGCGAACGCGGACGCGTCGGCGATCCGCGAGCGGTCGCTGGCGATCTACAACGCGCAGGTGGAGCAGATCCCCGGTGCGGGGCCCGTCGACATCACGGTCGACGAGTCGACCAACTCGCTCGAGGTCGTCGCGGACACCGACGCGATGGACCGGTACATGGACATCATCGACGAGCTGCAGCGGCAGATCGGACCGGCAAGGGAGGTCCGGCTGATCGAGTTGCGCCTCGCGAAGGCGGCGGATGTGATCGCGTTCCTGGAGGAGATGACCAGCGCGAGCGAGACACTCCGCATCGATGGCGGGCCGGCCCCGGTGTTCGAGGCGATCGAGTCGAACAACTCGATCATGGTCGCGGCGCAGCCCGCGCAGTTCCGGATCATCGATCAGCTGATCCGCTCGCTGGACAACCAGCAATCGGCCGAGCGGCCGCCCCTGCGGATCATCCGCCTGCGCTCGACCGACGCGGGGAACATCGCGCAGATCCTGCAGCGGAACTACCAGAGCCGTCCTCCCGAGGACCGGCAGCTCAAGCCCGTGGACATCCAGGCGGACGCGGCGACCAACTCGCTGATCGTGAGCGCGCACCCCGAGGTGCTTCCGGAGATCGAGCAGATCATCGGGGAGCTCAACGACGCGCAGGCGTACGACAGCGAGGGGCGGGAGATCCGGATCTTCCCGCTCAAGGTGGCGCGGGCGGAGGAGCTCGCGAAGACGATCGACGCGATGTACCCCGAGCCGCCGATGCCCTACGACAACCGGGGGCGGCCGCTGCCGCACCTGCAGGGCAAGAAGGAAGTGAGCGTCCGGGCGGACCCGGTGACGAACTCGCTGATTGTGGATGCGCCGGCGCAGCGGCTGAGCGGCTTCGAGCAGATCGTGCAGAGCCTCGACAAGCTGAAGGTGGACGAGGGCGTCGAGCTGCGGACCTACAAGGTGGACCGGGCGGATCTGAACGCGGTGGCGACTATGCTGCGCCAGCTGGGCAGCGGGGGAGCGCTGGGCGCGACGGGGAACACCCCTGTGACGGTGACGACCGAGCCGGCGAGCCGGACGGTGATCGTTTCGGGCCCGCAGACGATCTTCGAGCAGGTCGAGAAGGTCATCGCGGAGATCGACGGGGATGTGGACCGCCCCGCGACGAGCCTGCGGATGTACCCGCTGGCGTTTGCGAAGGCGGAGAAGCTTCAGCCCCTGCTGACGCAGTTGCTGACGGCGCGCCTGCGCGAGAGCGGGGAGACGCCCGAGCGACTGGTCGATGAGCTGCTCGAGGTCGCGAGCGACGCGGCGAGCAACACGCTGATCATCTCGGGCCCCGAGGCGGTTCAGCAGGTCGCGGAGCAGCTGATCGAGGCGCTCGACACCGAGGCGGCGACGGTGGGGCGGTCAACGGTCCGCATCATCCCGCTGACCTTCGCGGACGCGAACAGCGTGGCGCGGACGCTGACGGGGGCGATCCCGGGGATGGAGCTTCCGGCGGGCGGGCCCGTGACGGTGCTCGCGGCGGTGGGGAGCAACGCGCTCTTGCTGACGGGCGCGCGGGCGGACCTCGCGAAGGTCGAGGAACTCGTCGAGCCCCTGGACAAGCAGCCTTTCGACCCCGAGAAGCCCGCGGTGGAGACCTTCGCGCTCGAGCACGCGGACGCGAGCGAGATCGCGCGGACGGTGGAGAGCCTGCTGATCGATCAGCAGCAGACGGATCCTCGCCTGCTGACCTATCGCCTGCGGTACAGCCGGGGGCAGTATGTCGAGCCCCCGAAGATTCGGGTGGAGGCGGAGCGTCGGACGAACGCGCTGATCGTGAGCGGGCCGGCGGAGACGATCGAGCTGGCGCGGGAGGTCATCACGCGGCTGGACCAGCCCGCGGAGACGAGCGGGCGGACGGTGCTGACCTTTACGCCTGCGAAGGCGGACCCGTCGGTGCTCGCGCAGACGGTCTCGAAGATCGTGCGGGAGACCTTCGATGTCGAGCGTCGCCCTCTGGAGATCACGGCCGAGCCCACCTCGGGCGCGGTGCTGGTGATCGGTCCCGAATCGCAGGCGAACGAAGCGGTGAAGCTTCTCGCGGAGTTCGACGATCGGTCGGCGTCGATGCCTCTGGTTGAGCTGCGTTCGTTCGCGCTCGAGCACGCTGAGGCGCGTGCGGTCTCGCAGACGGTGACGCAGATGCTGGGCGATCGGAGCCGATGGCCCGAGGACCTGCGGAGAGCCGAGCGTGCGGGGCTGAACATCCCGCGTCCGACCATCCAGGCGGACCAGGGGACGAACCGGCTGCTCGTCAGCGTGCCGGGCACCTTGATGGAGATGGCGTCGAGCTTGATCGAGACGCTCGATCAGCCCCGGGGGGAGTCGGCGGTCGAGGTGCACGTCTTCCGCCTGACGAAGGGTGATGCGGAGAGCGCCGCGGCGGCGCTGCGCGAGACGCTGAGCGCGGGGTTGCCCGCGGGTGAGCCCGAGCCTCGCATCAGCGCGGAGATGAACAGCAACTCGGTCGTGGTCGCGGCGACGGGCGAGCGGCTGGTGAAGGCGGGCGAGCTCATCGAGGCGATGGACGAGGTCGCGGCGGAGCCCAGCGAGGTCGGTGTCCGCACGGTGTTCCTGAAGCACGCGAGCGCGGAAGCGATCGCGCCGATCGTGGAGCGCGTGCTGACCGGGGGCGACGACGACGCGCAGATGGACTTCTGGATGCGCTACAACCTGCGCATGCTGCGGGCGCGGTCCGGGGGCGATGTCGACGACGGCCCGGCGGTGCGCGTCGCGGCGGAGCGTCGCCTGAACGCGATCGTCGTCAGCGCGCCGGCGCCTGTTCTCGAACTGGCGGAGGAGGTCATCGCGGGGCTGGATGTCGACCCGGGCGACGGGCCGGGCGGCGGTCGGATCGTCAAGGTCATCACGCTGAACAGCGCCGACGCGGGGGAACTCGCGACGAGCCTGGGGGCGGTGCTCGCGGACGACGGGACGGGGGGCACGCCTCCCACGCTGCGCGTCGACGCATCGAGCAACTCGCTGATCGTCGGAGCGAGCCCCGAGCAAATGGCGCTGATCGAGGGGCTCGCGAAGCAGCTGGACTCCGCGACGCTGACCACCAGCCGACAGATGCGCACGCTGCGCCTGGATCGTTCCAGAACCGATGCGCAGCGGATCGCGCGCACGCTGCGTCGGATCCTGGAAGAGCAGGGCGGGGTCAAGGTCGAGGTGATCGACGCGGCGGACCTGCTGACGGTGCCCGATGACGAGGAGCAAGGCTCGCGGCAGGATGCGCGCCCGAGCGGGCGCGGGGGCGCGTGGAGGCTGATCGAGGAAGCGGTCGTCTCGAGTGCGTTCGCAGCGATGCAGGACGGAGCGGGCGGGGCCGACGGAGAGGATGACGCTGCCCCGGATGACGGCGAAGAAGCGACGATCACGATCGCGGTGGACCCCGCGACGAACTCGCTGGTCTTCATCGGATCGGATCGGTTGACGGAGCGGCTGACGGAGCTGGCGAGGGAGCTCGAGCGGCAGGCGCCCGCGGAGCCGACCGCGGTGCGGGTGGTCAAGCTCCCGGATTCCGCGGACGCGCGGACCGTCGCGAACCTGATCAACCAGACGGTGCGGCAGGTCGGTCGCGCGAGCGACGCGAACCCCTCGGGCTTCACGGGGCGCGTCGCGGTGAGCCCCGATCCCGACGCGGGCGCGGTGATCGTGTGGGCGAACGATACGGATTTTGAGACGGTCTCCTCGCTGATCGGGGGCGTGGCGCGGCTGGATCGGTCCGCCGAGCTGACGATCAAGGTCTACCCGCTGGTGAATACAGACGGTCGCGGCGCGGTGCGCTCCGTGCAGGACCTGTTCAGCCCCTCGCCCCGCGGGCGGCAGGCGCAGCGGGTGCGGGAACTGATGCTGACGGTCGAGGGCCCGGACGGCTCGGCGCTGGAGGGCACCTTCGACCCCGAGCGTGTGAGCGTGACGAGCGATCCGTCGGGGACCTCCCTGATCGTGAGCGCGCCGCGTTCGGCGATCCGTGTTATCGACCGGTTCGTGGGCCTGCTGGACCAGAGCCCGGTGACGGACCGCATGGAGGTGCGTCGCTACGCGCTGGAGAACGCGGACGCGCAGGATCTGGCGCGGACGATCCAGCGGACGATGGACGCGACGCGTCAGGGTCGCGGGGCGCGGGACATCCCGCGTGCGTCGCTGGTCGCGGATGAGCGCACGAACAGCCTGCTGGTGACCGCTTCAGGTGATCAGCACGACCAGATCGCAGAGCTGATCAGCGGGAGCGATGTCTCGCTGGAGATCGCGGACCTGGAGACCGCGATCATCCCGTTGGAGCACGCGACGCCGCGCGCGGTGCAGCGGATCGTCGAGCAGGTGATCGTGGGGCGCGACCCCGCGAAGCAGGACGCGGTGCAGATCTCGGCCGAGGACTCGACCAACATGCTGGTCGTGAAGGCGGACGGGGGAACGATCGCGGAAGTGCGCGAGCTGGTGACGCGGATCGATGTCGCGGAATCGGGCTCCTACCCGGTCCGATCGATCAAGCTCGAGCGGGCGGACGCGGCGGAGGTCGCGCGGGGGCTCCAGCAGTTCTTCGCCCAGCGGGCGCGGCTGAGCGGGCGCCGGGGCGCGAGCCGTTCGGGCGACGCGGCGATCTTCGGGGATCGCGGGAGCGGGACGATCGTGATCGCCGCCAGCGACGACGACTACGAGCAGATCGAGAGCCTGGTGGACCAGTTCGACGCGCCGGCGGCGGACCGGGCGCTGTCCTTCAAGGTCATCCCGCTGGCGAACGCGCGGGTGAACGACATCGTGGGCACGGTGCAGAGCGTGGTGTTCGAGCTGCAGTGGGAGCGCATGTACGGGCGCAACCAGCAGAACGCGATCGACGCGCGCGTGCTCGTCGAGGGCAACGAGCGGACCAACTCGGTGCTGGTGTTCGGGGAGGGCGAGATCATCGAGACGATCGAGCGCGTGATCGGCGAGCTCGACCAGCCCGTCGCGGACCTGGGCAAAAGGGTCGTCAAGGCGATCTTCGTCGAGAAGGGCGACCTCGACGCGCTCGCGGATCTCGTGGAGACCGTGACGCAGAGCCCCGGCTGGCAGTGGTGGAGGGGCCCCGATCCCGACCAGGTGATCGCGGAGGTGGACGAGGACCGGCGCCTGCTGCTGCTGATCGGGCAGAAGCCCAAGGTCGATGAGGTCAGCGAGTACATCGCGCAGATCGACGCGGCGGGCGACGGGGACGCCCAGGTCGTCGAGTCGATCGCCCTGAAGTATGCCCAGGCGGACCGGGCGGCGAGCAGCCTGTCGCGGTTCTTCCAGGACCGGGCCCGGTCGCAGGACAGGCGGCGCAGCCGGGTCACGGTGATTGGCTCGCGGGAGGGCAACCTGCTGATCGTCGCGGCGCCGCCGACCGAGCTTCCGCTGGTGCGGGAACTGGTGGGGCAGATCGACCAGCCCGAGCTGGGCGACGACCGGCGGATCGAGGTCTACACGCTGGCGAACAGCGATGTGCGCGAGGTCGCGGGCACGCTCCGGACGATGTTCCCGAGGCGGGGGCCCGCGGAGGACCAGGTGATCGTGACGCCCCAGCCCAGCCGGGGGGCGCTGATCGTGAGCGCGCCGGACGATGAGTTCGCGAACATCGAGGCGTTGTTGAACGAGCTCGATTCGGTCGCGGCGGACGCGGCGGGGACGATCGTGACGGTGCCGCTGGAATCGGCGCGGGCGACCGACATCGCCCAGAGCCTGCGGGACGCGCTGCCGACGGGGATCAATGTCAAGATCACCCCCGAGGCGCGGAGCAACAGCCTTCTGCTGACGGGGTCCGCGGAGGCGATCGAGCAGGTGCGGGGGCAGATCGAGCGGATGGACACCGCGACGGTGCAGTCGCCCACCGAGTTCAAGCGGTTCGAGCTCGATCATGCGGAGGCCGCGGACGCGGCGTTCACGATCCGCGCGATGGTGCGGAACCGCCCCAGGAGCGGGAGCACCCCGGCGCCCAATATCGACCCGAGCCTGTCGGGCAACTACCTGAGTATCACCGCGGCGCCGGATGACATGCGGTTCATCGAGTCGATCATCGATCAGCTCGACCAGCCCGAGCCCAGCACGCGGAAGACGGAATTCGTGAACCTCGAGTACGCGGAGGCGGACTCGGTGCGCACCGCGATGAGCGTGTTCTACGGGCGGTTCGCGCCCGAGGCTCGGAGCCCCGCGGAGCGGAATGTCACGATCATCGCGGACGAGACGACCAACTCGCTGGTGATCACGGGCGACGAGAGCCTGTTTGAGAACATCCTCGCGCTGCTCGCGAAGCTCGACACCCCGGAGTACGACACCTCGCGGCAGCTGGTGCTGATCCCGCTGGAGCACGCGGACGCGGAGAGCGTCGCGCGGGCGCTCAACGAGGGCTTCCGGGCGCCGCTCGAGCAGGAGGCGCAGCGCGAGCGCCTGCGCCAGGAGCGGGCGAACCGGGGCAACCGGCGCAACGGGTCGAACGAGATGGATTCGCCCACGGTGATCGTCAGCGGTGAGGAGACGCCCAGCGTGAGCGCGGAGCCCGCGTCCAACTCGCTGATCGTGTTCGCGAGCCGACGCGAGATCGAGCGGATCCGCCTGATCGTCGAGCAGCTGGATGTGCCCGAGTTCACGAGATTGCCCGAGGCGAGGCTGATCCCGGTGGGCGCGACGACGCGCCCGAGCCGCCTCGCGGAGCGGGTGCGCCAGGTCTTTCTGCAGGTGACCGGTCGCGAACGCTCGTCGCGCGTCGTGGTCGTCGGGGACGACGACGCGGGCGTGCTGATCGTGCGGGCGGACGAGGACGCGTTCGGGGAGATCGAGGCGCTCGCGGAAGCCCTCATGCTCGCGGGCGAGGAAGCGGTCGCGACGCCCCGCGTGATCCGGCTCACCCGTCTCCCCGCGGCGCGGCTGCAGGGGATGATCCGGAACATCTTCCAGCCCATGGCGCAGCGCCGCGGAGAGACGCTGACGATCGAGGTCGATCGCGACTCGAACGCGCTGGTGGTCGCGGCGAGCGAGGAGATGCACGAGCGGATCGAGGCGCTGACGCGTGAGCTCGACGGGCCCCTCGACGACGCGGGGGACGGCAACAACGCGGGGGATGACGAGCTCCCGACGCCGGGCGTGGGACAGGGCGTTCGCGTGTTCGAGCTCGAGCACACGAGCCCCGAGACCATGGCGCGGATGCTCGGCCAACTCGGGCTGACGGGCGCCCAGCCCGCGGACCGGCCCGGCGTGGTGGGCGAGCCCATCCGGGTCATCCCGATGACCACGAAGCGGGCGGTCGCGGTCCTCGCGAGCCCGATCGACCTCGAGACCGTCGAGGCGTTGATCGCCTCGCTGGACACCGTCGACCTCGCGGATGCGCAGCAGCTCGCGATCGTGCGGCTCGAACTCGCGGAGGCGGGGTCGGTCGTCCGCCTGCTGGAGAGCCTGCTGCGTCCCGCGGCAGGGGACGGGAAGACCGAGCCCGCGGCGGCGCTCGCGGAGCAGGTGCGGCGTCTGCGGATGGCGGACGGCGTGTTCGAGAAGAGCGGGGTCGACATCGACCTGAGCGTCCCGATCAAGCTGATCGCCGACGCGTCGAGCAACGCGGTGCTGGTCGCCTCCACGCCCGGCAATGTGCGCGCCATGGAGGAGGTGATCGGGCTCTTCGATCGCCTGCCGGTGGGAGACGCGGTGGTCGTGCGGATCTTCCCGCTCGAGAACGCGGCCGCGGCGCGGGTGCGCCAGATCATCGAGGATCTTTTTAGGCGAGGGGAGGCGCTGAGCCGGCTCCCCGGCACGCAGCGCCGCGCGGCGCCGACGACGACGACGGGGCAAGCGCTGCGGGGCGAGATCGCGGCGACCGTGGATGAGCGCACGAACGCGCTGATTGTCGCGGGGCGGGAGGAAGCGGTCGCGCTGATCGAGGTGCTCGTCGAGGACCTGGACAGCGACGACGCGGATCGGGGCTGGATCGAGACCGCGATCGTGCCGCTCGACCATGCCGACGCGGTGACGCTGGCGCGCAAGCTCGACGAGGTGCTGGTGCGCGGGCTCGGGCGCACGCCCGACGCGATCGGGTTGCAGCAGCAGATCGGGCGCCTCCGGCTGGTGCTCGAGGGCGGGGACGCGGACCCGATCGAGGGGGACCTGTTCGCGCCGATGTCGGGGCTGGTGATCACCCCCGAGGAATCGCTGAATTCGCTGATCGTCGTGGGGACCCCCACGAATATCGAGCTGGTGCGCGCGCTGGTCGGCCAGCTCGATGTGGAGCTCGCGAGCGCGAACAACGCGGTGCGCGTGATCCCGCTCGAGAACGCGGCTGCGGATCGCGTCGCGGGTGTGCTCGCGCAGATCTTCGAGGAGCGGGAAGACCTCGCGACGGCCCGCCCCGAGGACAGGCTGATCGTGAGCGTTGATGCGCGCACGAACGCGTTGATCATCTCGACGAGCCCGCGCAGTTTCTCGATCGTGGAGAAGCTGATCGAGACGCTCGACCGGGACGAGGCGCGGTTCGCGGTTGGGCTGCATGTTGTGCCGGTGCCCGGCGCCGATGTGCAGGACCTCGCGCCGAAGATCCGCAGGCTGATGACGGAGCGGCTGCGGGCCCAGCAGAGCCGAGGCGGGGTAGAGAGCCCGCTGGATGTGTTCAGCATCGAGCCCGTCCCGGCGGACGACCTGCTGATCGTCGCGGCGAGCGATGAGAACCTGGAACTGGTGAAGGAACTGATCGACGCGCTGACCGCCGACGGGGACGGGTTCGCGGACGCGGAGCGGGTCGAGCTGATCTCGATCGAATCGGCGGGCGGCGCGGCGGAGCTCGCGGAGGCGATCAACGAGTTGTATGTCCGTCGCGAGAACGAGAAGCGCGGGCGTCAGTCCGTCAGCGTCGTGCCCAGCGAGCGGCAGAACGCGCTGCTCGTGAGCGGGACCGAGGAGGACATCCGGGCGATCCGTGACCTCGTCGAGACGCTGGATCGACCCGAGGCGCAGGCGGAGCAGCAGATCAAGCGGATCCCGCTCCGCGCGGCGAACTCGCTGGAGATCGTCCGCCTCGTGGAGGAACTGCTCGCGGGCCGTCCGATCGCGGGCGGACGCGGCGGTGAGCAGGCGACGCGGCTCCGCTTTTACCAGGACGAGTTCGGGGAAGCGGTCGAGGCGACGATCGACCCCGCGGTGCGGGAACTGGTGCGCTTGACGCCCGATCTCCGGACCAACTCGGTGATGATCAGCGCCCCCGCGCCGGTGATGGCGCTGGTCGAGCGGATCATCACGGACCTCGACGCGGAGACGAGCGGCGATCGGGAGATCGCGCAGTTCCGCCTGGAGAACGCGGATGCGCAGCAGATGGCGCTGCTCCTGCGGGACCTGTTCAACCTGAGCCAGCAGGGGGACCGGCTCGTGCTCGTTCCCAGGCAGGCGGTGGAGACCGACGACGACGCGGTCGACTTTGCGGGCGACGGCGAGGCGGCGTTCACCCCGGTGCCCGACCAGCGGCAGGCGCTGGCGATCACGATCGATCGGCGGACCAACACGCTGCTCGTCTCGGGGACGAAGGAGTATCTCGACCAGGTGCGCTCGGTCGTGACCGAGCTCGACTCGATCGAGGCGAACGAGCGTGAGCAGCTGGTCTACTCGCTGCGCAACGCGCAGGCGAACGAGATCGAGACGGTGCTCAACGACTACTTTGCGGGCGAGGCGGAGCTGCGACGCAGCGTGCTGGGCCCCGGGCTCACCGGTTCGCTCGCTCGCCAGCTCGAGCAGGAGGTCACCGTCGTCGGGGACCAGAAGTCCAACAAGGTGCTGGTCAGCGCGTCTCCCCGGTACATCGACACGGTCCGGAAGATCATCGAGGAGCTCGACGCGTCGCCCCCCCAGGTCATGATCCAGGTCCTGCTCGCGGAGGTCACGCTCGACGATAGCGAGGAGTGGGGGCTCGATTTCAATGTCGGCATCGATGTCGCGAGCAGCAACATCGGGGGTGACGGGTATGTGTTCAACAAGCTCGCGGCGGGGGCCGGGGCCGCGACGGCGCTGGGCGTGCCCAACTTCAGCGTCGCGAGCACGGACTTCGAGTTGCTGGTGCGGGCGCTCGAGGTGCAGGGGAGGCTTGAGGTGCTGAGCCGCCCCCAGGTGACGGTGAACAACAACGAGCCCGCGTTCATCCAGGTGGGCGAGAGCGTGAGCGTGCCCACCGGGGCGAACCAGTTCCAGGACCGGGTGTCGATCGTGACCGAGCGAGAGTCGGTCGGCATCCTGATGAATGTGACGCCCTCGATCTCGCCCGACGGGTTCGTGCGCCTGCAGATCGAGCCCTCGATCTCGAGCGTGAGCAACCGGACGACGCAGATCGACGAGAACTTCGAGGCGCCCATCATCACGGAGCGCCGGGTCGAGACGGTCGTGACGGTGCAGGACGGGCAGACGGTCGTCATCGGCGGGCTGATCCAGACCGTCGGCGAGGAGCGCGTCTGGAAGCTGCCCCTTTTCGGCGACATCCCGCTCGTTGGCGAGATCTTCAAGAGCCGGCAGCGGTCGAATGTGAAGACCGAGCTGCTGGTGGTGCTGCGTCCGATCGTGATCCCCGGGGACGGCCCCGCCGCGATCGAGTCGCAGGAGCAGATCTTCAACAACGCGTTCGAGCAGCTCGCGGACCCGGCATCGGTCGAGCGGACGCTGGACGACAGCAGCCGATTCCTGGACGCGATGCCGCTGCCCGAGTTGCCGGTGGCGCCCAAGTATCCCGAGCCGCTGGATGAGCCCGGCGACGGGGCGGATGCGTGGCGAGATGCGGCGCCCCCGGCTCTCTCGCCCGAGCGGATCGAACGCGGGACTTCCGACGCTTCAGAGGACTCGAACCGATGAGATTGTGTGTCTCACTGTGTATGGCTGCGCTGTTGCTCCCGGCGCTGGGGGGGTGTGTCTCCGAGACACGCTCGGCGGCGCCGAGCCGGAACCGGTCCGGTGTCTCGCGGCCGCCCCGGCCCACGGGGGTGGAGCCCCAGCAGATGGTGCTGACGGCGGGTGTCGCGAGCGATGCGGACGGGAACGGGTTCCCGGACACGATCCCGGTGACGATCTTCCTGTTCGGCGATCTCCGCAAGTATGAGCTGCCGCTGAGCGCCGAGGGGCGTTTCGATTTCGAGTTGCGGACGCAGGATGGGCAGTTGGTGGCGCGGTGGGTCTTCCCGGAGGACGAAACGGCGCAGTCGCTGCGTGACTCTCCGACGGGTGTCTGCTATCGGTTCGCGCTGCGGTTGGCGCCGGGTCGGGACCGTTTGCCCTCGATGCCTGTGGGTCTTCGCGCAATCTTCACAAACACGAAAACGGGTCAGCGTGTTGCGAGCACGGGCGCGGCGAGTGTTCGTCTCGGCGCGGGCGGTTGAACGGTTCAATCGCGGGTCGCTCCGGTCTACCATGGCGCGACGGGATGCGCGAGCCTCCCCGCAACCACCGTACCCGACACGAGGACACGGACATGGGAACGATCGGACGATGGGTCTGCGCGGGCGTCGCCCTCGCCCTTTCGACGCTGTGGGCGGCCGGCGGCGATGTGACGCTTGACCCGGCGCTCCCGACTTACGCGCCCGAGCGTGCGGTGGGGGGCAACCTCCGGAGCGTGGGCTCGGACACGATGCTGAACATGATGAACCTGTGGATGGGTTCGTTCCGCGAGAAACACCCGGCGGTCCGGATCCAGAACGAGGGCAAGGGTTCGTCCACGGCGCCGCCGGCGCTGCTCGAGACGCAGGCGCAGTTCGGGCCCATGAGCCGCGCCATGAGCGACGAGGAGAAGGACCGTTTCATCGAGAAGTTCGGGTATGCCCCGACCGAGCTGCGCGTCGCGATCGACTGCATCGCGATCTTCGTCAACAAGGACAACCCGGTCCGGTCGCTGACGCTCGAGCAGCTCGAGCGGATCTTCTCGGTCGCGGGTCCGGAGCAGATGACCTGGGGTGATGTGGGCGTGCAGGACGCGGGCTGGGCGGACCGCCCGATCACGCTCACGGGGCGCAACAGCGCGTCGGGCACCTACAAGTTCTTCAAGAAGCACGCGTGCGGCGGGAACGACTTCAAGCCCACGGTGCAGGAGAACCCGGGGTCATCCGGTGTCGTCAACGCGATCTCGCGGGATCCGTCGGCGATCGGGTATTCTGGGATCGGGTACCGCACCCCCGATGTGCGGCTCGTGCCGATCGCCTTCGAATCGGGGGAAGAGGCGTTCCCGCCCGATCCCGATTACGCGTACTCGGGGGATTACCCGCTCGCGCGGTTCCTGTATGTCTACCTGAACTACGACAAGCGGCAGCGGCTCGACCCGCTCCGCGAGGAGTTCGTCCGCATGATCTTTTCCAAGCGAGGGCAGGAAGCGGTCATCAAGGACGGGGCGTACCCGGTCAGCGCCGAGATCGCCCGGAAGGAACTGCTCACGCTGGGACTCGAGCCCGGGTTCTGAATCCGAGTCGCGGATGCGGAGATGTGTCTGATGGAGCCGGGCCCCGGGCAGTCGGGAGAGCATCGTCGGGGGGGCGCGTCCCGTCCGCTCGAGAGCGGCGTCCGGCGGACGGCGCGGTGGGTGCGTGTGCAGGACCGGGTCGCGGAGATCGCGATCTCCGCGGGCGGTCTGATCGTTCTGCTCGCGATGCTGGGGATCTGCGTGTTCCTCGTCGCGAGCGCGGCGCCCCTCTTCGCGTCGGGCACAGTCGAGGGCGAGCGGGCGCGATACTCAGTCGCCTCGATCGATCCCGGAACAGGGAAGGCGGGGGCGCCCCGCTGGATGTCGGTCGACCCCGCTTTCGGTCGGCTCGTCTCCCTCGATGCGGACGGGGTGCTCCGCGTGCGTTCGCTCGAAACGGGCGAGGAACTCACCGCCTTCCCCGTCATGGACGGCTCGGTCCCGGACTCGGTCGGTATCGAGGCGGGCGAGGGCTGGCTGACCCTGAGCGGCCGCGATGGCTCATTCGAGATCGTGCGCCCTGTGTTCGCGTGGGAGCCGCACTCGGGGGGGCTCGATGATCCCGTGCCGGCGGGCTCATTCGTGCAGGCGTTCGAGGACGGCTCGCTGCGGCGTTGGACGATGACCATCGAGCGGCTCGGACCGTTTGCGCTCCCGGAGGGCGCGACGGACGCGGACACACGGGGGCGCACCGAGCGGTCCCGCGCGGTCGCCGCGGTGAGCGAGCGCGGCGTGGTCACCGGGCGACTGTCCGGCAGGCGGGCGCTCGGGGGCGCGGTCCGCTTCCGCCTCCGGATGGACGACGAGATCGTGCCGGTCGAGGCGATCGGTGGCACGCCCGACTGGGTCTTCGCGACAGCTGATGAGCGGTGGGTCTACCTCGTGTGGCGCAGCGGCCGGATCATGGCGCTGGATCGCGAGTCGGACGACGGCGCAACCGAACGCTACGAGGTGTCGGAGGAGGCGGGCATCACGGCCGCGGTGATGTCACTGGGGGCCCAGACTCTGCTCGTCGGCGACGAGAACGGCGTTGTCTCGGGCTGGTCGATGTACGGCGAACCCGTCGCGCTCCAGCGGCGGCTGCGTCGGGATCTGGGCGAGACGAGCGTGACCACCATCCGCCCGGGCGACCGCGATCGAACCATCGCGGTCGGGTTCGCGGACGGGTCGGCGGTGCTGTTCAACCAGGTGAGCCGGAAACGGATCGCGACGATCCGTCCCGATGGGATCGGGTCGGTCGCGCGGGTCGCGGCGTCTCCTGGTTCGGATGTGCTCGTCGCGGCGGACGCGACGGGCCTCTCCTCGGTGTGGGGCATCGATCCCGGGCATGTCGAGTCGTCGATGGAGGCGTTGTTCGGGAAGCTGCCCTACGAGGGCTACGACGAGCCTTCGTTTGTGTACCAGTCGACCGGCGCCGCGAGCGCGGAACCCAAGTACAGCCTCGTCCCGCTGATCTGGGGCACGCTCAAGGCGACGATCGTCGCGATGCTGTTCGCGGTGCCGCTCGCGGTGCTCGCGGCGATCTACTCGGGCGAGTTCCTGCACAACGATGTCCGTCGTGTAGTGAAACCGACGATCGAGCTGATGGCATCGCTGCCGTCCGTCGTCCTCGGGTTCATGGCGGCGATGGTCGTCGCGCCGTTCGTGCGGGATCAACTGCCCCGGGTCCTCGTGCTCGCGGCGACGGGCCCGATCGTGGTCGTGGTGTCTGCGCACGCGTGGCGGATGATCCCTCGCAATACCCGCGCCCGCTGGGGCACGCTGGGACAGACTCTGATGGTCGTGCTTGCCACGATCGTTTCGGTGCTCGTCGCGATCCCGGCGGGCCCGCTTCTCGAAGACCTGCTGTTCAGCCCCCCGGGCGGGGGCGAGGGGTCCATCCGGGGTTGGCTGGAGCGCGACTTCGGCACGGCGACGCCCGGGTGGTTCGTCGCCCTCCTGCCTGTGGTGACGGGTCTGGTGCTCATCTTCGACGCGACGCTCGTGAACCCGGTGTGGCGCACGCTTTCGGATCGCTGGCAGGCGGCGCTCGCGGGGCTCGGCGCGAACGCGATCGAGTTTCTCCGGTTCCTGGTCAACCTGCTCGTGTCGCTCGTGGTCGCCCAGACCCTCGCGGGGGTGCTCTCGGAGATGGGGTTCGACCCGCGGGACTCGATCTTCGGGCCTTTCAGTCAGCGGAACACGCTCGTGGTCGGGCTGATCATGGGGATCGCGGTGATCCCGATCATCTATACGATCAGCGAGGACGCGATCCGGAGCGTTCCCGCGAGCCTGCGGTCCGCATCGCTGGGTGTCGGCGCGACGCCCTGGCAGACGGCGGTGCGGGTGGTGCTCCCCGTGGCGGGCTCGGGCATCTTCAGCGCGTGCATGGTCGGGCTTGGCAGGGCCGTGGGCGAGACGATGATCGTGCTGATGGCGACCGGCAACACCCCGGAGATGAGCTGGAACATTTTCAGCGGGTTCCGCACCCTCGCGGCGAACATCGCGGTCGAGCTTCCCGAAGCTCCGCGCGCCAGCACGCACTACCGCGTGCTCTTCCTCTGCGGGCTCGTCCTGTTCGCGATGACCCTGGTGATCAACACGAGCGCCGAACTGGTTCGGCAGCATTTCCGCAAGAAGAACGCCGCCCTCTGACACCCCTCGTGCGCACGGAGACGATTGAAGCGTGAGCGAGCCTCTTCCCAACATGACCCCCCCCGGCCGGGCCGCGACCCGTCGCGCGACGCCCCCCAGCGCGCACGGGGAGCCCGCGGTCTGGCTCACGGGGTCCGCGCTGGTCACCTGCCTCGCGCTCGTCGCGGTGACGGTGATGATCATCGCGAGCGAGGGATTCGCGACGCTCTGGCCGCGCCCGATCGAGCGTGTCACGCTCCGCTCGGGAGAGGTCTTCCTCGGGCTCCCCATGGGATCGGAGGCGTTCGACCCGGGCGAGGATGACGCGGCGCGGATCGACGAACTCGTTGATGCGGGCGAGATCACGCCTCTCGGGGACGGCGAGCGACCGGTGCGTTATCGGTTCCGCCTGGGCAATCGTGACATCGGTCGCGAGCCGTTCGTCTGGGTCCCGGGCTATGAGATCGTCTCACGCGGGCGGCCCGCGGATGCGGTGCTGGTGGAGCGCGAGGAGTGGGGCGTGTTCATCGGTGAGCCCTCGGGCGTCATCGTGCGCACGGAGCTCGACGAGGCCTCCGAACTCCCCCCCCCGGACGAGGAGATCGTGCGCACGCAGTACGGCTCCGGGCCCGCGGAGCGTACCGTGCTGTCTGATGACGGCCGGGTCCGCATCGTGCAGCAATCGGTCCGGGTCGCGTCGGGCGCGGAGGAGACGCTGGCGGCGTACGAGCGGATTCGGGACGAGGTCGCTTCTCGTCGGGAGCGGATCGACACGCTCCAGCGGGTCGAGATCCCGGCGGTCCAGGACGAATTGAGCGGCCTGGACTGGCGGGTGGCGCGCGCGCGGATGCGAGCGAACGAGACGGTCCGGGACGCGCCGTGGTGGGCATGGGGCGCCTCGATTGCGGGTGTTGTCGTGCTCGGGGTCGCGGGGGCGAGGCTGCTGCGCATCGAGCACGCGTCGGTGCCGATCAGCGGGCTTCGGCTGCTCTGCCTCGGGGGCGCGGCGGCGTGCCTTCTGTTCGCGGTCCTCGAGCGCCCCTTCGCGCAGGGGCACCTGGACGCGACGCAGGTTCAGGCGATCGAGCGCGAGGCGAGCGAGCGGCGGGTTGAACTGACCGCGGAGCGGGACGCGTTGCTCGCCGAGGTCCGTCTGCTCGAGCGGATGGACGCGACGGTTCGGCTCGAGGTCACCGATCCGGGCCTCGGGCGGTTTGCCCCCGAATCGCAGAGCCAGCCCGATGAGCCCATGCGTCTGTCGCAGGCGACGCGGATTGTGGAGAACAACCGCCTGGGCTTCGCGGGACGCGTGGGCGTCTACCTTGCGCGCTGGGGCGATTTCCTCTCCAAGGCGCCCGGTGAGAGCCCGGGCGAGGGCGGCGTGTTCCCGGTGATCGTCGGGACGGTGGTCCTCACGCTGCTGCTGACGGTCACTGTGGTGCCGCTGGGCGTGGTCGCGGCGATCTATCTCCGCGAGTACGCGTCGCAGGGGATCGTGACGAGCGTGATCCGGATCGCGATCAACAACCTCGCGGGCGTGCCGAGCATCGTGTATGGGATGTTCGGGCTCGGGTTCTTCTGCTACACGCTGGGCGCGTACATCGACGCGGGGCCCCGGGGTGCGGCGCTGCCCACGACGCCCTGGTGGGGTCTGATCGGGACGCTCGTGCTGGTGCTGGTGCTCGCGGGGGCGCTCTCGGCGGTGGGGTCGGACCGGGGCCCCGTCCGCGATGGCGCGGGGTGGAAGCGCACGCTCGCGAGGAGTATCGCGTGGTGGGCGTGGCTCGCGTGCGTGTGTCTCGCGGGTTACCTCGTGTGGACGACGCCTTACTTCGGCGGGTTCTTTGCCGAGAAGCTGCCCGAGCAGCCCACCTTCGGGACCCGGGGGATTCTCTGGGCGGCGTTGACGCTGGCGCTGCTCACGCTCCCGGTCGTGATCGTCGCGACGGAGGAGGCGATCAGCGCCGTCCCCGGATCGATGCGTGAGGGGAGCCTGGGCTGCGGGGCGAGTCGCTGGCAGACGGTGCGCCGGATCGTGCTGCCGGCCTCGATGCCCGGCGTGCTGACGGGGGCGATCCTCGCGATGGCGCGGGGGGCGGGCGAGGTTGCGCCGCTGATGCTCGTCGGCGCGGTGAATCTCGCGCCGGCGCTCCCGGTGTCTTCGGAGGCCCCCTTCCTGCACGGGGATCGGACCTTCATGCACCTGGGCTTCCATATCTACAACCTGGGGTTCCAGAGCCCCGACGCGGAGGCCGCGAGGCCCCTGGTCTGGACCACCACGCTTCTGCTCGTTGCGATCGTGCTGGGGCTGAACCTGTTCGCGATGCTGATCCGGGCGCGGCTACCCTCCCGGGGCGGAGGCGTCTGATGGCGGCGGAACTCACCGGATCCGAGAGTGATCGCTCGGTCGCGGACACGCGGGTCGGGCAGATGATCGAGCACACGCCCGGCGGCGGTTCGGTCGGGGCGCGGGGGCAGTCGATGACGGCGGCACGGGTGAGCGGCAACTGGGGAGGCGGGCCGACGCGGGCGGAATCGGGCGCGTCGGTGCTCGACGCCATCAAGCGGGGGGAGCGGGTCGACGCGGCGATCCACGACGCGGTGCACCAGGAGGATCATGTCCTCGAGGTGGACGACTTCTCGTTGTGGTACGGCTCAACCCAGGCGCTCCACAGCATCTCGATGCCGATCCCGCGGGGGAAGGTCACGGCGCTGCTCGGTCCCTCGGGGTGCGGCAAGAGCACGCTGCTGCGGAGCGTGAACCGGCTCAACGACCTGATCGACGGCGTGCGCGCGACGGGCGACCTTCGCCTGAACGGGTCGTCGGTCTACGGCAAGCGGGTGGATGTCATCGACCTGCGCAAGCGGCTCGGCATGGTCTTCCAGAAGCCCAACCCCTTCCCGATGTCGATCTTCGAGAATGTCGTGTACCCCCTGCGCATCGACGGCGTGCGCAAGAAGAGCGTGCTCCGCGAGGCCTGCGAGCAGGCGCTTCGCGGCGCGGCGCTCTGGGACGAGGTCAAGGACCGGCTCTCGCAGCCCGCGCTGGGGCTCTCGGGCGGGCAGCAGCAGCGGCTCTGCATCGCGCGGGCGATCGTCTCGGACCCCGAGGTGCTGCTGCTGGACGAGCCCTGCTCGGCGCTGGACCCCATCGCGACGCAGCGGGTCGAGGAACTCATCGCGGAGATCAGCGAGCGGTACTCGGTGCTGATCGTCACGCACAACATGCAGCAGGCGGCGCGGGTGAGCCAGTACACCGCCTTCATGTATCTCGGGAACCTCGTCGAATACGGACCCACGCAGACGATTTTCCAGACGCCGGCCCTGCGGGAGACCGAGCAGTATGTGACCGGGCGCTTCGGATGATGCTGCTGCGCGGGCCGGCCCTGTTCGGCGTTGCGGGCGGCGGACTGTCTGCTCGGGGTTGGTCGATGACGGGGTTCTCGGGAAACGGGCGAGAATTGGGGATCAATCCTGATCCTGTCCTCCGAACGACCGATAGACCCGGGTACTATCCACGGTTACAGCATCCGCCGCGTCGCTGCGCCGGCCGGGCCGGTGTGGTGCGCGGGCAGTGAGATTCGGCGGGACCGATGACGAGCGCACCGCGAGCGATCCCTCCTTCCGTCAACGGGTGGAGCCCTGAGTACCTGGAATCCCGGTACGCGTTGTATAAAAGCGATCCCGGCGCCCTCGACGAGGTCGAGCGCATGTTCTTCGCGGGCTTCGACCTCGCGATGGCCGAGGGGTTGAAACTCCCGGGCGCCGGGTCTTCCAACGGGACGAAAAGCAACGGCCTGGCGATGGCGCGCGCGAGCGAATCGCCCATGGGGGGGCGGCTCGCGGCGATCGAAGGGCCTGTCCGACACACCCCGTTCAAGGGGCAGCCCGCGGGCAAGGCGGGCCTGGCGCAGGCGATCGTCGACGACCTGATCACGGCGTATCGGCAGTTCGGGCACCTCGCGGCGCGGATCGATCCGTTCGATCGCGAACGCGAGCGCCCCGAGGAGTTGACGCTCGAGTATCACGGGCTGACCGAGAAGGACCTCGAGCAGAGCTTCGATGCGAGCGAGCTGGGCGAGAGCGGCACGCGGACGCTCCGCTGGCTGATCGAGCGGCTGGAGGGGACCTACTGCGGGCACATCGGCGTCGAGCTGATGCACATCAACGATCACGATGTGCGTGCCTGGCTGGTCGAACGCGTCGAGCGGTCCGGCGGGCGGATCGAGCTGAGCCAGCAGGCGAAGACGCAGCTGCTCGAGCAGCTGACCCGTGCGGAGACCTTCGAGCGGTTCCTGGGCAAGCGGTACCCGGGCGAGAAGCGGTTCAGCCTCGAGGGGTCGGAATCGTTGATCCCGCTGCTCGACAAGCTCCTGGAAACCGCGGCGGAGCTGGATGTCGAGGAGATCGTGCTGGGCATGGCGCACCGCGGGCGCCTGAATGTGCTCAACAACATCCTGGGCAAGACCTACGAGCAGATCTTCACAGAGTTCGAGGAGGCGTGGCTCGAGGACTTCGACGACAGCGGCGGGGATGTCAAGTACCACAAGGGCTACTCCGGCACGCGGCGCTACGCGAACGGGCGGATGCTCCACCTCGCGATGGCGAGCAACCCGAGCCACCTCGAGGCGGTGGGCGCGGTGGTGCTCGGGCGCTGCCGGGCGAAGCAGCGGTTGCGCGGGGACCTGGACCGCAAGCGGGTGATGCCGCTGGTGATGCACGGCGACGCGGCGGTGATGGGCCAGGGCATCGTGGCGGAGATCCTGAACTTCAGCCAGCTCGAGGGCTACACGACGGGCGGGACGGTGCACATCGTCGTGAACAACCAGATCGGTTTCACGACGCTGCCCGAGGACGCGCGGTCGAGCATGTACTGCACGGATGTCGCGAAGATCATCGAGGCGCCCGTGCTGCATGTGAACGGGGAGGACCCCGAGGCGGTGGTCGCGGCGGCGAAGATCGCGGCGGAGTTCCGCCAGCGGTTCAAGAAGGATGTGTTCATCGACCTGCAGTGCTACCGCAAGTACGGGCACAACGAGCAGGACGAGACGAGCTTCACGCAGCCCATCCTCGCGTCGATGATCAAGAAGAAGAAGAGCGTGCTGGAGCAGTACCAGCAGCGGCTCCTCGACGAGGGCGTGATCAACCAGGCGGACATCCAGGCGATCAAGCTCCGGATGGACGAGGCGCTCGAGCGGGCGCAGCACACCATCAAGTCCAATCCCCACGATCCGATGATCGACCCGGGCAGCTCGCGCTGGGTGGGGCAGAGCCACAAGTTCTCGTTCACGCCCGCGGAGACCGCGGTCCCGATGGAGGTGCTCGAGGAGGTGTGCGGCGGGATCGGGCGGGCGCCCGAGGGGTTCAAGGTCAACCGGAAGCTCAAGCCCCTGCTCAAGTCGCGTGGGGAGCTCACGAAGACCGGGGACATCAGCTACGCGGACGCGGAGCACCTCGCCTACGGCACGCTGCTGCTCGAGGGTTACGGGATCCGGATCAGCGGGCAGGACTGCCGGCGGGGCACCTTCAGCCACCGGCACGCGGTGTTGCGCGACGCGGACACGGGCGAGGCGTTCACCCCGCTGAACAGCATCCGCGAGATGGGCGTCATCGGGACCGAGATCGCGCCGGGCACGATCGGCGGGGACGGCAAGCCCCGCCAGGGGAGGCTGTGCGTCTACGACAGCCCGCTGAGCGAAGAATCGGTGCTCGGGTTCGACTACGGGTATTCGCTCGCGGATCCCGACATGCTCGTGATCTGGGAAGCGCAGTTCGGCGATTTCGTGAACGGTGCGCAGGTGCTGATTGACCAGTTCATCGCCTCGGCGGAGGTGAAGTGGGACCGCTGGTCCGGGCTGGTCATGCTGCTCCCGCACGGGTACGAGGGCGCGGGGCCCGAGCACTCGTCGTGCCGGATCGAGCGGTTCCTCGAGCTGTGCGGCAACGACAACATGCAGGTGGTCTATCCCACGACCGCGGCGCAGACCTTCCACATGTTCAGGCGGCAGATGAAGCGCGACTTCCGCAAGCCGCTGGTTGTCGCGTCGCCCAAGAGCATGCTGCGGACGAACACGAGCCATATCTCCGAGCTCACGGAGGGGACCTTCCAGGAGATCCTCGACGACCCGATGTTCGCGGGCGGGTACGGCGTCGAGAAAACGCTGGACCGTAAGAAGGTGAGCCGGGTGCTGGTGTGCAGCGGCAAGATCTATCACGAGCTCGACAAGCGCCGCCGGGAGATCGGGCGTGCGGATACGGCGATCCTGCGTGTCGAGCAGGTGTACCCGTTCCACAAGGAGCTGCTGGGGCAGGTCCTCGAGCGGTATCCCAAGAATGCCGAGCTGATCTATGTGCAGGAGGAGCCCCGCAACATGGGCTCGTATCTCTTCGTCGCGGACCGGATGGAGCACGCGATGGGCCTGAAGGACCTCGTGTACATCGGGCGTCCGACCTCGTCGAGCCCCGCGGTGGGCTCGAAGCGGGTGCACAAGATCGAGCAGGAGAAGATCATCAGCGAGGCGATCGGCCCCGAGCCCGAGAGCGACGGGGCGTCATCGAAGGACTGATCCCGGGGGACGATTCCCCCGCGAACGCCCGGACGATCGGGCACACGAGGCGAGCATGGCGACGGACATTGTCATCCCCACTGTCGGCGAGTCGGTCAACGAGGGCGTGATCGCCGCGTGGACCAAGGGCGACGGGGAATGGGTCGAGCGCGACGAGACGGTCATCGAGCTCGAGACCGACAAGATCACGATGGAGATCCCTGCGCCCGCGGCGGGCGTGCTCTCGCACGGCGCGAGCGAGGGAGACACCGTCGAGGTGGGCGCCGTGGTCGGCTCGATCGACGAGAGCGCCGAGAAGCCCTCGGGCGGGGGCGGGGGCGCCGAGGCGAAGGCCGAGAAGAGCGAGAGCGGGGGGGATTCCGGCGGGACCGCGGTCAAGGAGAAAACCGCGACCGACGATTCCAAGAGCGACGGCGCCGGGGCACCCTCGCCCGGTTCGTCCAACGGCGCGGCGGCGGCCTCGAACGGCGCGGCGGGCGCGGAGACGAACGGGGATGTGCGCGCAACCCCGCTCGCGAAGAAACTCGCGAGCGAGAACCAGGTCGACCTCCACAGCGTGCATGGCACGGGGCCGGGCGGACGCGTGCGCGAGCAGGATGTGCTCGCGTTCGTGCAGCGCGGACCGGCGGGCGGCACGAGCGGAGGCGTCGCGGGCACGATCGGCGGGAGCGCGGGCGGCGCGACAGCGTCGGGCGGCTCGCGCGAGGCGACGCAGGAAAAGATGAGCCCCATGCGCCAGCGGATCGCGTCCCGCCTCGTCGAGGCGCAGCAGACCGCCGCGATGCTCACGACCTTCAACGAGGTCGACATGACCGCGGTGATGAACACCCGCAAGCAGTACAAGGAGCCCTTCGCGGACAAGCACGGCGTCAACCTCGGCTTCATGAGCTTCTTCGTCAAGGCCTGCGCCTCGGCGCTGCGGGCCTTCCCGATGGTCAACGCGTTCATCGTCGAGGGCGAGGGCGGGAAGCCCGCGATCGAGAAGCACGACTACCAGGACATCGCGATCGCGGTCTCCAGCCCCAAGGGTCTCGTCGTGCCGGTGCTCCGCAACACCGAGGGCATGTCGTTCGCGACGATCGAGTCGTCGATCAAGGACTTCGCGGTCCGCGCCAAGGACGGCAAACTCGGCCTCGACGAGATGCAGGGCGGCACCTTCACGATCACCAACGGCGGCATCTTCGGCTCGCTGATCTCGACGCCCATCCTCAACCCGCCCCAGTCGGCGATCCTCGGGATGCACGGGATCAAGAACCGGCCCGTCGAGGACCCCGACAACCCGGGCCAGATCGTGCTGCGTCCCATGATGTACCTCGCGCTGTCCTACGACCACCGGATCGTGGATGGGGCGGACGCCGTGCGTTTCCTCGTGCACATCAAGGACGCGATCGAGGACCCGAAGCGTCTGCTCTTCGACCTGTGATCGGCGCATGTCCGGCGGGCTGCGCCATCACGCGCTCAATCTCCTCGCCGCGGCGTTCGTGCTCGCGGGGCTTTCCATCGCGATTCGAGGGGGCATGCTCGCGCTGCGCGAGATCGGGGCGGTGTACGACGCGAACACCGCCGACGCGCTCGCGGAGGCCGCGGTCAGCGAGGACGAGCGCAGCGAACGGATGTCGGGGCACGCGCTCGGTTCGCTCATCGGTCTCGCCTCGCTGAGCGTGGGCGTGCTGCTCTTCTCGGTGAGCTTCGCGTTCAAGCGGCGTGAGCGGCGGCTCGAACTCGGGTCCCGCGCGATCATGCACGATTGAAGCCCGGGTCCTGCTGGCCCGGCGGGCTGGAACGCGATCAGCCCGCGGCACCCGCGGCGGCGGCGGCCTGCGCGGCGGATGCGGCAGCCGCGGCGGCGTGGTGACCCCCGTCACCGGCGCCGAGCATCGTCGCGACGACGGGGAGGGCGGAGCCCGCGCCGGGGGGCTTGAGTGTCCACTGGATCTGGCCGGTGAGCGGATCGACGCAGGTGACGGTCCCGTTCCGGCACGCGTAGACCCCCAGCGGGTCCGCGGAGATCGTCATGAACCCCGAGTTGTACCACTTGCTGCCCGGGATCTCGGTCGTCCAGACGACCCGACCCGTGTGCCCGTCGACCGCGGAGAGGTGCTTCTTGGCAGCGACGAAGACGAGCGAGGCGGGGTCGATCATGGGGCGGTCTCCTGCACGCGCGAGGACGGTGAATCGGCGCCCAAGCCTACCTCGCGTCGCGGGCGTGTACACTGTTTGCATGGCACTTTCACGCGATCAGATCGCCCAGCGGGCCGCCCTCGAACTGCGGGACGGATTCGTCGTCAACCTCGGGATCGGGATGCCCACGCTGGTGGCGAACCACATCCCCGACGGGATCGATGTCTGGCTCCAATCCGAGAACGGGCTGCTGGGCATCGGCCCGTTCCCGACGGAGGCGGAGGTGGACGCGGACCTGATCAACGCGGGCAAGCAGACGGTGACCGCCCGGTCCGGTGCGAGCTATTTCTCAAGCAGCGATTCGTTCGCGATGATCCGGGGCGGGCACATCGACATGTGCATCCTGGGCGCGATGCAGGTGAGCCAAGAGGGGGACATCGCGAACTGGATGATCCCGGGGAAGATGGTCAAGGGCATGGGCGGCGCGATGGACCTCGTCGCGGGCGTCAAGAAAGTCGTCGTCGCGATGGAGCACTGCTCGAAGAAGGGCGACGCGAAGATCGTCAAGGAGTGCTCGCTCCCGCTGACCGGCAAGGCGTGCGTGGACATGATCATCACGGATCTGTGCGTGCTGGAGATGGACCGCGATCGGCACCGGTTCCGTCTCGCCGAACTCGCGCCGGGCGTTTCGGTTGACGAGGTGAAGTCGAAAACCGAGGCGGAGATCGTGGTGGAGGGCGAGCCAGAAGAGATCACGCTCTGACGGTTGAGCGGGGAGGAGTGGATCGTGATCTTCAGGGTCTTTGGAAAGCGCGGTGACGGCAGCGAGACGAGCGTCGATATCGAGTGCGACAGCGAAGCGGTCGCGCGCAACGAGGCGGTCCGATTCGGGCTCGTGAACACGACGCGCGTCGAGGTTGTCGCGCCGGAGGCCGCGACCGAGAACGAGGTGCGCACACCACGCGCCGCGAGGCACCGCGAGAGCTGGCCGCGCCCGGTCCTCCCTCGGCAGCGCGGGACCCACTGGGGGATCGGGAAGGCGTTCGAGCTCGGGTTCGGGTTCGGTCTCGGTCTCGCCGCGGCGAGCCTCGTCTTGGCGCTGATCGTCGGGATTTTCCGGGTCTTGATATCTCTTGCTGGGTGATTCTCTTGCGTGAGGCGTCACGAAAAAGCGGTCCCGTGGGGGACCGCTCGTTGGGTGCTCATCGGTTGGGCGCGGGTGCTTACCGCACAAGGCGCAGCGGGCGCTCCCGCGCGATCTGTCGGAAGACATCGGTGAGGTCCGCTTCGTAGTCCGCCACGGTCTGGCCTCCGGGGACATGGAAGTGGACGCCCCCGGTCGTGTCGGCGATCTGCTGCATCAGGTCGGTGTCCACATTCGCCCCGAGGCTGATCGCGGCGATCGCGTAGTTGGAGTTCGCGGCGTACTGCGCCTGGTCGAGCGCGAAGCCGCGGGCTTCCGAGGCGCTGCCCGGGAGGTTCGCGACGCCGTCGGTGAGCAGGACGAGCGTCTTCTGCGCGCCCTGGCGTCCGTTCGCGTCGAGTTCGAGGCGTCCGGTCTCGATGCCGCCGCCGATGTTGGTCGAGCCGGTGTAGTGCCCCGCCTGGCGCTGCCAGGTGATGGTCCGCAGCGCGTCCATGTCATCGGTCAGGGCGTGCTCGAGCAGGCCCGCGCCGCCCGGACCGGTGTAGATCGCGAGACCGATGCGGTCCTCGGTCGCGGCGACTTCGACATAGTCCAGGAAGAGATCGACCGCGTTCTTCACCGCCGTGAGGGGCTGGGCGCTCACCTGCCACAGGTCGGGGGTCTGGCTCGCGCTGCGCTGCCGGTCGAGCAGGTAGTTGACGAAGGTCAGCCCGCCGTAGCGGTTCTGGTACCCGTTGTTGATGATCGCGTTGTCGCGCTGGACATAGAGGATGTAATCGTCCCAGGAACCGCTGGGGTAGGGGTAGGGAACGCCGTCGAGGCCGAGGATGGCGCGGACATACCACATCTCGGTATAGAAGATATAAGTCGGCGTGAAGCCCATGTTGCCGTAGGTGTTGGCGCCGAGCTCGGTCCAGATCTGCTGGAGATTCGCCTCCACGGCGGCTTGGCCGAGGAAGGGGATGTGCCGGATCTGGCTGTCGTAGTTCATCGAGCCGGACAGGTCGAGCACGACGACGATGTCGCGCGGCTTGTAGACCGCGGTCGCGCGGGCGACGACATCCGCCTCGCCCTCTCCGAAGACCTGGGCGAAGGCCATGCGGAGGGGGTTGCCCGAATCCTCGGTCAGCCCCGCGGTGACCTGGATCGCGTCGGCGAGATGCTCTTCGCTCGGCGCGACGGGGGTGAAGGTCCGCATGTCCTTGTCCCACCGCCCGATCTCGACATCCTCGCTGGCGATCGCGACGGGGCTCCCGGCGGCGGTGTTCTTCGCGCCGTACTCGACCGCAAGCTGCCTGGCGTAATCGGGATCGACCGCCATCACGCGTCCGCCGGCAAGAGCGGCGGAGTCCGCGGCGTTCTGGAGGTCCGCGTGCGCACCGTAGAGCATGGCGCCGTCGACGACGACCGCCGCGACGGTGAGCAACAGCCCGATCGAGGCGAGGCCCCAGATCGTTGTGATGCCGCGTCTCGTGCGCGGGCGACGCGGGCGACGCCCGCTTCCGGGCTCATCGCAGGGACGGGTCTCCCGGCGCGGAACTCGATGAATGATGGGGTCCTTGAGCATCTTGGCTCTCCTTCCGCCTCGACGCGTCCTCAACTTACTGCTCGCTCCGCATGGTCACCTGCACGCTCATCGCGCGGGTGCCGAAGAAGCCGAACATGTCCCCCAGCGCGGCCTGTGTCATGGGCACGCTGATCTGCACCTGGACATCCTGAGCGAACTGGTCCGCCTGCAGCAGCTGGGCATCGACATCGAAGTCGAGGTTGCCCGACGGGAGAATGTTGTTCGCGACCGCGATCGCCTGCGCGGCGGTGCCGTCCTCGACCGCCATGGTCCGGGCGGCCTCGCGGGCCGCGTGCAGCATCGTGTGGCGCATGTGCAGCAGCGACCCGAATTCGATGGCGCCGAAGATGAGCATGATCAGGATGGGGATCATGAACGCGCCCTCGACGATCGAGATGCCGCGCCGCGCGTGTTGCTTTTTCATGCGTGCCATTGGAGAGCTCCTCCGAATGCGACCATGGATCCGAGGCAGATCGCAAGGCCGTAGGGAATGCGTGCCGATCCCCCCGCGGGAGGCATGAAGGCGAGGCACTCGGCGGGGGTGAGCCTGCCGTAGGCGAGACCGATTGCGCCGTTGAGTGCCGTGCGGAGCCTGATGACGAGGCCGATCGCCGAGCCGTTGCAGAGGCTCCAGGCGATGCCGACGATCCCGCCCACGAGGGCGATGACGACGAGCGCGTAGACGCCCTGGGTGAGACCGAGCCAGGCGCCGATGCCCGCCATCATCTTCGCGTCTCCCGCGCCGCCCCCGGCGCAGATGAACAGGATGACATAGGGGATCGCGAGCAGGACCGATGCGGCGAACGCGCCCGCGAAGCCCGCGGCCCCTCCTGTAGCGCTCGCGAAGACGAGCCCGGTGATCCAGAGGGGGAGCGTCATCGCGTTCGGGAGTCGGCGGGCGCGAAGGTCCGTGACGCACCCGATCGCACAGGCGACCATCACAACCGCCCAGGCGTAGGGCGCCGCGGTCGGATCGGGGATGGGGAGTGCGTCGAACATGATGCTCCTTCAGAAACCCGCTTACAAAAGCACCCGCGGCCGGGAAGGCCGCGGGTGCGGTGGTGGCGTCGGGGGCGGGCACGCCGCGGGTGAGCACCGCTTTCAGGTGCGCGCCCGCCGCCCGACGCGTCGTGGATTAGGTAATCCCGTCGACGGTGGTCTGGACAGCGCCGAAGCGGCCCGTGATGGCGCCCGAAAGGGCGCCGAGGGCGGCAACGAGGCCGGCGACGATGAGGGCCGTCATCACGGCATACTCGATCGTCTCAAGACCGTCGTCCTCCTTGATGAACCGCTTGGCGATCGTCGAGAGCTTGTTCATGGCAATCCTCCTGGTTGAGTAACCCTTGTCCGGGCATCGCGTCGCCCGGTGCGTGTCGCTGCACGCTGCAGCAGATGTGCAAACCAGATTTCGGGGATGCAAGCGACTCGCTCAAGGAATTTGGGGGGATGTCCGTCTGAACGGAACCGTGTGCAACATGTGCGCGATCTTGCGGGGCTGTGCGTCTTGGTTGGGTGCGTATGCGTTTGTCATAAAAGAGGTTGTGTCGTTGCTGCGTTGCGATCCTGATCGTCGCGGTGCGCGCACAGAAAAGGACGCCTGGGCGGCGTCCTTCCGGGTCCGAGCATCTTGAGAGCCGCGAGGCGGTCCGATCACGCGGCGCGCCGCTTGTCTTTCTCCACGGGCTTCGGCGTCTCGAGCACGAACGGTTTGGGCGCACTGTCGCGCGGCTCGGATTCCTGCTTGGTCTCCGGGTCCTCGACCGGTTGGGCACCGGACGCCCTCGCGGCGAACGAGCAGATCAGGAAGTGGGGGGTCATCAGGCAGATCGCCCCGGCGGTCAATTCGGGGATCGACCATGAGCCCAGCGCGGCGCACACCGAGAGTCCGAAGAACCAGGTGGTCAGCACAACGGGATGGAACAGCCTCTTGGCGAACGCGTCGAGAGCCGACGCGATGAGCGCCGTCGCGAAGAGAAAACTCCAGGGGAGCATGTATCCGGTATCCGCTTGCGTGGAGAGGAAGTCAAACATGGTGGTCCTTTCGGCTGCCGAGCGTCTGTCCCCTTTCGGAGATGCAAAACGCGGAGCTGGTTTGCCACCCCTTCTTCAGGCGGGAGCGGTCGCGTCGGTTGTCTGGGGCATATGGGGTCCCGAGCCGGGCGGTATCGGGCGTCGCCGCTCCCGCGTTTCGATTGCGCCGGAGCGCAATCAAGTCAGGTTGTTGCGGGGTTCTCGGGCGTCCGGATGCCCTGAAAAGTCGGGCGGGTGGGGCTGCATCGATGATGTGGAGGGCGGACCGATCCTGCGCGACGGAGTACACAAGTCCTTGTCAATAACAGCCGATGCGCTCCCCGTCCGATGGTCCGTGATCCTCACGGGAGGAAAGGGAGCGACTCGATATGAACGGGAAAGGGCCCATCTTTGCTGTGCTCGGCCTCGGCCTGGTCGCCTCCGTCTGCGCCGCGGTGCTGATGGCGGCGCTGAAGGCGAGCGGGGCGCCGGAGGACACCGCGCCGAAGACTGTCGAGATCCTGGTCGCGCGTTCGGACCTTCCGGGTATGACCCGGATCGAGCAGGATCTGCTCGACGCGATCGAAGTCGGCATCGATGAGAAGCCCGAGGGCGCGTTCACCGATCCGGTGCAGATTCTCGGGCGTGTGTTGAAAGCGGGCCTCGTCGCGGGCCAGCCTGTTGTCGATGCGATGCTTCTGAAGGACGAAGGCGGCGCGCAGCTCGCGTCCTCGCTCCCCCCCGGCATGCGGGCGGTGAGCGTGGAGATCAACGGCTCGTCCGCGATGAAGGGCCTGCTGTTCCCGGGCTGCCGCGTCGATGTGATCGTTGCGTACAAGGCGGCGTTCGGCCGCGTCCGCGACAGCGCCGCGCCCTCTCGGACCCTCCTGCAGAATGTCAGCGTGCTCGCGGTCGAGGACAAGACCGTGTTCACCGCTGAAGAGGAAGACAGCGAGGGCTCGGCGTCTCCGTTCGCGGCGCGCCGGACCGGGGCCCGCGGGATGATGGTCACGCTGATGGTCGACCCCCAGCAGGCCCGGGAACTCCAGGCGGCACGCGACCTGGGTGAGCTGAGTCTCTCGCTGCGGAACCCCTTGGACGAGTCGCTCACCGACGACCCGACGCAGCAGGAGCAGGCGCCGGTTGCCGCGGCGCCTGAGCCCGATCGCGGGCCCTGGCGCATGGTCGTCATCCGGGGCGGCAAGAAGGAAGTCATCGAGTTTGACGGCGCGGGCAACGAGGTCGCGCTCCCGGGCCCCGCGCCCGAGCGGATCGCGGATGTCCCGACGGATATCGAGCAGCGGATCGAGTAACGACAGCGGACCGAGACCAGAGACGATCAAGCGAGGGACCCAGGAGCCTGTTATGCGAATCTCCGGACTTTCCATCTCGAGCGGACTGGTTGCGGGCGCGATGCTCGCGTGCGCCGGTCTGTGCGTCGACGCGTCGCTCGCCTCGGTGGCCCCCGGGTCGTCGTCGAACCCGATCGTGCTCGAACAGGACGGCATCACGCAGATCGCGATCCCCTCGGGTCGCTCGACCGTCATCGAACCCGGGTGGGTGATCTCCGAGGTCGCCGTCGCGGATGACACCATCGCGGATGTGAAGGTGCTCAAGCCCGATCGGGTGATGGTGATCGGCAAGACCGTCGGCGCGACCGATATCACCCTTTGGGATTCGGACGGAAACCGGTGGGAGGCGCGCGTCACGGTCCATGTCGACCTCGAGCAGCTGAGGCTGACCCTCGAACGCGTGCTCCCGGACTCAACGCTGGATCTGGAGCAGAGCGAGGGCGTGCTGATCGTCTCCGGGACGCTGAGCCGCGCCGAGCACGCGGAGGACCTGCACCGGTTCCTCGAGGCCGCGGAGATCAAGTATGTGGACATGACCCGGGTCGCGGGTCTGCAGCAGGTGATGATCAAGGTCCGGGTCGCGGAGGCGAACCGCCTCGCGATCCGCTCGCTCGGCGCCAACGCCTTCCACGCGGGCGATTCCGCGTTCGGCGGGTCGACGATCGGCGGCAACCAGAACTCGATCGACTTCGGGCTCCAGGGCGGTCAGCCCGCCGGGGACAACCTCGATTTCAGCGTGCTCCAGTCCACGAGCGTGGGCGACGCGGTGACGCTGTTCGCGGGGTTCCCGGGCCTGGATTTCGAGCTCTTCGTCGAGGCGCTCGAGGATAACCAGTACCTGCGCACGCTCGCGGAGCCCACGCTCGTCGCGATGAGCGGGGAGGAAGCCTCGTTCCTCGCGGGCGGCGAGTTCCCCATCCCGATCGCGAACGCCGGCATCGGCGGCGCGACCCAGATCACGATCGAATGGAAGGAGTTCGGCGTCCGCCTGAACTTCCGCCCGACCGTGCTGGGCGACGGGACGATCCGCATGCAGGTGGCGCCGGAAGTGAGCGACCTGAGCGATGTCGGCGCCGTCGAGGTCGAGGGCTTCCGCATCCCGTCGCTGCTCACCCGTCGCGCCGCGACGACCCTGAGCATGCGCAGCGGGCAGACCTTCGCGATGGCGGGCCTGCTCGATAAGAATGTCGCGGCGCGGGCGCAGAAGGTCCCGGGGCTGGGCAATATCCCGATCCTCGGGCGCCTCTTCAGCAGCGTCCGGTATGAGCGTGGTGAGACCGAGCTCGTGGTGCTCGCGACCGTGGAACTCGTCGAGCCCATGGACACGCAGGTCAGCCTGCCCGTGCCGGGCGATACGCACCTCGAGCCCGATGCGTGGGAGCTCTACGCGGAAGGCAAAATCCACGGCCAGCTGAGCGACCCCAAGCCCCCGGCGGTCTGGGCGGCGGACATGGGCCTCGACCGGCTCGTGGGCCCCGGCGCGTGGGCGACGCACGACATGAAGCGATCGCCCGTGATCCCCGAGCAGAAGCGGAGCCCCGCGCCCCAGGAAAGAGCACAGGGCGCGCAGGCGATGGAAGAGAAGGGCAACGGAGACGCACCGCAGGAGGACTGAGCGACGGCGCTCGGCGCACATTGCCCGGAGATGAGATGACGATTTCCGCACGAACCATCCTGTTGAGCTCGGACGAAGCGGTCGCCGATGCGGTCGCCGAGGCGTTCGGCAGCGATTCACTGCTGACCCCGATCGGGGCGGTGGGCTCGCTCGACGAACTCGAGACGATGCTCGCGCTGCGCCCCAGCGGCCTGGTGATCGTGGATGTGCAGGAGAACCCCGAGTCGATGCTCGCGGCGCTGCGAGAGATCATCCCGGGCAAGCCCGGGTGCCAGTTCGTGGTCGTCGCGGACTCGTTCGACAAGCGCGTCCTGCTCGAATCCATGCAGATCGGGGCGAGGCACTACCTGCCCAAGGACTGGATCGGTCCGGACATCGTGCCCATCTGCCGCGAACTCGTCGAGCAGATCAGCGAGAGCGGCGATGAGGGCGCGACCGGCGGACGCGTCTGCACCGTGCTTTCGACGAGCGGAGGATGCGGCGCGACGACATTCGCGGTCAACCTCGCCGCGGAACTGGGCGACCTGAGTGGGGAACGCTCACTGATCGTCGACTTCGATCTCCGCTTTGGGGGCGTCGCAACGCACCTGGGCGTGAACGGGGAGTACGGCCTCGCGGACCTGCTCGCCCGCGAGGGGCCCATGGACTCCGACCTCGTCCGGTCCACCGCCGTCAAGCGGGGGGACTGGGTCGATGTGCTGCTCAGCCCCGCGACGATCAACTTCGCGGAGCCCGCGCCGCTCTACTTCGATGAGCTCCAGGCGACGCTGGGTGTCTTCCGGCACGGCTACCCCTGGACGCTGATCGATGCGCCGTCGCTCCCGTTCGATGCCGCGAGCACGCTCGCGGGTTATTCCGACGAGATCGCGATCGTGCTCAACCTGAGCGTCAAGGACCTGCGGAACACGCGACTGCTGCTCGAAGGGCTCGCGAAGGCGGGCGTGACGACGCCCGTGCATCTGTTCGCGAACCGCGTGCGCGGCGCTGGCAAACCCATCACGCTCAAGGACGCCGCGGAAACCCTGGAATTCGACGGCGATCTCCGCGCGCTGCTCGAGGACGAGGCGAGCGCGACGCAGGCCCTGCACTCGGGCGAGCCCCTGCTCAAGAGCGCACCGAAGAGCAAGCTCCGCAGGCAGTTCCGCGACTTCGCGGAAGAGCTGTTCGGCCCCGAGGCAGAGCTCGAGGAAACAGAGGAACCGGGCGCCAAGGGCAAGACCCTTCTGGGCGGACGGGGCAAGCGAAACAAGAAGGCGGCGTAAGGCATGGGCGCTCCGACGACAACATCTCAGCAAGGCGGCAAGGGCGACAAGCCCGAGGGGGATCTGCGCAGCCGCGTCCATATGCGGCTCCTCGGCTCGATCGACCTGAACCAGGCGCGGCAGATGCCCCAGGAGCAGCTCCGCAAGGAGTGCGCACAGAAGGTCGAGGCCCTGCTCGCCGCGGAGGGCACCCCGCTCTCGACGCAGGAGAAAGAGCGTCTCATCACCCAGGTGATGGACGACATCTTCGGGCTCGGTCCGCTCGAGGATCTGCTGCGCGACCCCGACATCAGCGACATCCTGATCAACGGGCCCAAGCAGATCTATGTCGAAAAGAAGGGGCGGCTCATCGTCTCGGATGTCACCTTCCGCGACAACGATCACCTCCTCACCGTGATCCAGCGGATCGCGTCCGCGATGGGGCGCCGGGTCGACGAGAGCACCCCGATGCTCGACGCGCGCCTCCAGGATGGATCGCGCGTGAACGCGATCATCTCCCCGCTCGCGCTCGACGGGCACAGCGTCTCGATCCGGCGCTTCGGGAAGATCCCCTTCACCCTTGAGAAGCTCATGGAAGTGGGGGCGATGACCCCCGAGATGATGAAGTTTCTCCAGGCGGCAGTGGCGGCACGCCTGAACATCATCATCTCGGGGGGCACCGGGTCGGGCAAGACCACCCTGCTGAACTGCCTGAGCCGGTGCATCCCGGACGGCGACCGCGTGCTCACGATCGAGGACGCCGCGGAGCTCCAGCTCCAGCGTGACCATGTCGTGCGTCTCGAGACGCGCCCCGCGAATGTCGAGGGCAAGGGCCTGATCACGCAGCGCGACCTCGTCAAGAACGCGCTGCGGATGCGTCCCGACCGCGTCGTGATCGGCGAGATCCGGGGCGGCGAAGCGCTCGACATGCTCCAGGCGATGAACACCGGTCACGACGGATCGATGACCACGCTGCACTCCAACGGCACGCGGGACACCATCCGCCGACTCGAGAGCATGGTCTCGATGGCGGGCCTGGACTTCCCGATCACGACGATCCGCCAGCAGATCTCCAGCGCCGTGCAGCTGCTCGTGCACGCCGATCGCTTGACCGGCGGACCCCGCCGCGTCACCGCGATCAGCGAGATCACGGGCATGGAATCCGATGTCGTGCTGCTCCAGGACATCTTCCGCTATGTCCAGACCGGGCTCGATGAAAACGGCAGCGCGGTGGGCTATCACGAGGCGTGCGGCGTGCGGCCCAAGTGCCTCGAGATGATCCGCGCCGAGGGGCACAACCTCCCCGACGAGCTGTTCCACCAGGGCAAGCTCGAGTCCGACAAGGAGCGCACCCCCGCCAACGCGCAGATCCGGATGGTCAAGAAGAAGGGGGCCGCGTGATGGGCGGTCTCGGGATGATCGACATCATCGCGATCGGCGCCGTCTTCATGCTGATCATGTCGGTGTTCGCGATCGGCGGGCTGATGTGGTTCCACAAGCGAAGCCGGCAGGCGCAGCTCATCAAGCAGCGCGTCGGCGCCGAATCGCTTGAGGCCGCCTCGGGCGAGGGAGGCGTCCGCGTCGTCCGCCTGTTCCACGAGGGCAACGAGTTCGAGGCCCTGCTCCCGGGCGCGGGCCGGCGCGCGGCGGGGCCCATCATCGCGATCCGCAAGAAGCTCAAGGAAGCGGGCATCGAGACCCCGCTCCCCACCCTCGCGATGATCGCCCTCGCCTCCGCGGTCGGCGTCTTCGTCATGGTCTGGGTCTTCACCCAGCATGTCCCCGGCGCCATGATCGCGGGGGGCGGCGCCGTCTACGGGCTCTGGGCGCTCGTGAAGATGAAGGCCAACAAGCAGATGGCGAAGTTCGACGACCAGTTCGTCGAGGCCCTCGATCTCTGCGGGCGATCCCTCCGCGCCGGGCACACCGTCGTCGCGGGCCTCACCCTCGCGGCCGAGGAGTCCCAGGAGCCCGTCAAAAGCGTCATGTCGGAGATCGTGCAGCAGCAGCAGATGGGCGTCGCGCTCGAGGAGGCGCTCCGCAATGTCGCGCTGAAGCACCCGAGCCAGGACCTCAAGCTGTTCGCCGCGTCCGTCGCGGTGCAGATCCGCGCGGGCGGCAACCTCAGCGAAACGACCAACCGCCTCGCCGCGGTGATCCGCGAGCGCCTGCGTCTCAGCAAGCGCGTTCGCGTCCTGATCGCCCAGACGCAGATGAGCAAGCAGATGCTGCTGGGCCTGCCGGTCTGCGTCTTCGTGCTGCTCAATGTGATCAACCCCGAGTATGTCAGGCCCATGTACACGACCGACATGGGACAGCAGATGATCGCGATGTGTGTCGCCAGCATGTTCCTCGGCGCATGGGCGATGAACAAGATGGCGGTCATCAAGTACTGAGGAAGGCGAGCGGACCGTGCCCCCAGTCGAAATGCTCATCCCCGTTCTCGTCTTCGCGATCGTCGGCATCGCCGGTTCGATCGTGCTCCTGCTGGGCAACAAGGACCGCAAGGCGCTCAACGAGCGCCTGGAGCAGATCAAGGGCGAGGGCGCGTTCGCCGAGGCGGTCGCCGACGAGAAGCCCAACGCGTTGACCGACCTGCTCGAACGCATCGGCGGGCTCTCCGTGCTCGGAGGGCCCAGCCCCAAGCTGAAAGCCACGCTCGCCCGCGCGGGGTACAACCAGCGCGGCGCCCCCGAGCTCTTCTTCGGGATCAAGATCTCCAGCATGGTCATCGGGCTCAGCCTGGGCCTGCTGATCGCGATCCAAATGAGGGTCTCGATGGGCATGGGCGTGCTGGTGGTCGTCGGCGCCGCCGCGGTGATCTCGATGATCCCGAACCTGATCCTCGGGCAGAAGGTTAAGAAGCGCACCCAGGAGATCCGGCACGCGCTGCCCAACGCGATCGACCTGCTCGAGGTCTGCGTCAGCGCCGGCATGGGCATGGACCAGGCCTGGAACTCGACGAGCGAGGAGATGGGCGAGGCGAGCCAGGCGCTTGCCGACGAGATGCAACTCGTCAACCTCGAGATGCTTCTGGGCGCCAAGCGATCCGATGCGCTCAAGAGCATGGCGGACCGCTCCGGCGCCGACGACCTCGCCAACCTGTCATCGATCATCAGCCAGGCCGATAAGTTCGGGACCTCAGTCGCGGACGCTTTGCGGACCTTCGCGGAGACGATGCGGGAGGCGCGGAGCCAGAAGGCGGAGGAATCGGCAGAGAAGATGGCGATCAAGCTCCTGCTGCCGATGGTGATCTTCATCTTCCCGGTGGTCCTGGTCGTCTCGGCCGGACCCGCCGCGATCAAGATGGTGGAACTGCTCTCGAACTGATCGTTCGGAGCCAGGAGGTGTGCCGTGAAGGACTCGAAGCTCAACCGGATGACAGGGCCCGTCGCGCTGCTCGCTCTCGCGGGCCTCGCGCTGGTCGGCTGCCAGAGCGGGCGATCCGATCTGTCCACAATCGAGTGGAACGACGACGCCCGGCGCGACACCAACGCCTGGCTGATCAACACCTACCAGGGCCAGCAGGTCGAGAACGCGATCACGCGTCAGCACACCATCTGGTCGCACCACTTCGTCCAGGGCACCACCGCCCTCACCCCCCGCGCCGAGCGCGACCTGGGCGTGCTCCGCGACCACTACATCAAGCACGGCGGGGGCGTGCTCACCGTCCGCCAGGGTGAGGCAGACGATGCGCTGTTCGCCGATCGGCTCCGCACCGTCCGCGGCTGGCTCGCCCAGGAGGGCGTCCCAATGGCGTCCCTCGACATCCAGCACGATCTCTACACCGGCGCCGGCAAGCGGTCGACCCGCGCCGCCGAGGACTATGTCCGCCCGAGTTCCGACGAGCCGTACGACATCCACCGCAGCGTCGGGAAGTAATCCGCCGCAGACCACACCGACCACCGCACCAACCGCGAGGACTCACGCGACAACGGGACCAGCGAGGCCCCGACAGGAGGACAAGACGATGCGCCTGCTTTCCAACACGACCAACCGCCTGCTCCCCATCGCCGGTGCGCTCGCGCTCGCGGGCGCCACCCTCACCGGGTGCCAGTCCGCCAACCGCCAGGCGGACGCGTTCGGCTCCGGCGCCGATCGTCCCCCCACGCCGCGCACGCTCCACATGATGGCGAAGCTGATCCACGAGAACGGCCGCACCGACCAGGCGGAGTATGTGCTCCTCCGCGTGCTCAACGATTCGCCCGACTACCTCCCCGCGTATGTCGAACTCGCGGACATGTACATCGGGGTCTCCCGGTTCGAGGACGCCCGCAATGTCCTGCGCATGGCGCACAATGTGGCGCCCGAGGACGCGGTCATCGCCAACAACCTGGGCGTGCTCCTCCTCCGCGAGGGCTCGTACGCCGAGGCGAGCGCCGCGTTCGCCGCGGCCGCGGCCCAGGACCCGTCGGAGGCGCGGTACCACGCGAACCTCGCGGTGAGCCACGCGATGCAGGGCAACTACGACGGCGCGTTCAGCGCGTGGGCCGCCGTGCTCCCCCCCGAGGAGGTCTTCTGGAACCTCGGGGTCGTCGCGGAAGCCCGCGGGGATATCGAGAAGTCGAGTTCCTACTTCGCGGCCGCGAACGACATCCGCCAGGGCAACGAGCCCAGCGCGTTCGCCTTCGCGAACCGGCAGGGCGGCTCGGATTCCGAGCAGACGACAACGGTGTCTGTCCCCGTCGAGTGATCACCCGTGTTCTCCCGCCCGGGGAGATCGCTCGCATGCCGTAAACGACCAACAGCCCCCGTGCACGATCCTCGTCGCGTGGGGCTTCTTTTCTGCGCCCCGCCCGATCACAGTCGGCGGGGCGCAACCGCCTGCGCGGTGCCGCAGCGCGCACGCGTGAGCGCGAAGATAGACGGTCACCCTCGCGAGCCAAGCCCCCCGGATTCGCCAACCACCGGCCGACGGCCGCTCGCGATTGGTATCTGTAAGCGCTGGGCATGATCGCTACAGCAAACGCACCACGGAATAGACCGCCGGGACGCTGGCTCGGCCGAAAAGCCGGTTCTTTGCCCAAATTCCTGTGTCAGCCCAAAAAGAAGATGGAAAGGTCTATAATAGGACTCGGGCTCCGTCCGGAGCCGGAAGGAGGCCGTCCATGACGCTGACCCGGTCCTATCTCCATCACGGCGGCACCGTCCCGCTGCTGCACGAAACCGTCGACGACACCTTCCGCCGGACCGCGACGGCGCACGCCGATCGCGAGGCGGTCGTCAGCCTCCATCAGGACCGCCGCTTGACCTATCGCGAGCTCGATGCGCTTGTCGAGCGCGTCTCCCGGGCGCTCGTCGCGATGGGCGTTGCGCGGGGGGATCGCGTCGGCATCTGGGGTGTGAACACCATCGAGTGGCTCGCGCTCGAACTCGCGACCGCCCGTGTCGGGGCGCTGCTGGTCAACATCAACCCCGCCTACCGGCTCTCCGAGCTCCGCCACGCGCTGCGCCTCGCGCAGATCAACTTCGTCTTTCTCATGCCCTCGTTCCGCTCGTCGGACTATCTGGGCATGATCCGCCAGCTCGTCCCCGAGGCCGAAGGGCCGTCCGAGGCGGGCGATTCCACCCGCCTCGATGCGCACCTGTTCCCTCATCTCCGCGGGCTTGTTGTCTACGACCCCGCGGATATCAACCGCCGGGAGCGCTTTGCGCCGCGCATCCCGGCGTGGGCGGAATTCCTGGACGCGAGCCAATCCGTCACCCCCGAGGCGATGAACAACCGACGCGACGAGCTCGATCCCGATGACCCCATCAATATCCAGTTCACATCGGGGACGACGGGCTTCCCCAAGGCGGTCGTGCTCAGCCACTTCAACATCGTCAACAACGCCCGCTTCATCGCCCTCGCGATGCGCATGACCGAGCGGGACCGCCTGTGCGTCCCCGTCCCGTTCTATCACTGCTTCGGGATGGTCGTGTCCAACCTGGTCTGCGTCGCGACCGGCGCGTGCCTCGTCATCCCGGGAGACCACTTCGAAGCCGGCGCTACGCTCCACGCGATCGCCGATGAACGCTGCTCGATCATCCACGGCGTCCCCACGATGTTCGCCGCGGAGCTCGACCACCCCGATTTCCCCTCGCTCGACCTCTCCAGTCTCCGGACCGGCATCATGGCGGGCGCACCCTGCCCCCCCGAGCTCATGCACCGGGTCCGCGAGGTCATGGGCTGCCGGGACATCCTCATCGGGTACGGGCAGACCGAGGCATCGCCCATCGCGACCCTCACGCTCCCGGACGACTCCGTCGAGCGTCGGCTCCGCACCGTGGGACGCCCGATCGAGCACCAGGAATGCAAGATCGTTGACACCGCGACGGGCCGCACCCTCCCCATCGACGAGCAGGGCGAGGTCTGCATCCGCGGCTACAACACCATGCGCGGGTACTACGCACAGCCGGACGAGACATCCCGCACCATCGACACCGCGGGCTGGCTCCACACCGGGGACCTGGGCACGATGGACGCCGACGGGTACATCGCGATCACCGGTCGCCTTAAGGACATGATCATCCGAGGAGGGGAGAACATCTACCCCGCGGAGATCGAAGCGTTCTACTTCGAGCATCCGGATATCGAGCAGGCCGCCGTGTTCGGGGTTCCCCACGAGAAACTGGGCGAGGAAGTCGCGATGTGGGTCCACCCGCGCAACGGCGCGACGCTCGATCCGCAGGCACTCCGCGAGTGGGCAAAGGGCAAGATCGCGCACTTCAAGATCCCTGCGCAGGTCTGGATCGTCTCTGAATTCCCGATGACCGTGACGGGGAAGATCCAGAAGCGACGCATGGCCGACGCCGTCGTCCGCTGGCGCGAAGCGGGGGGCGAGCAAGCCCCGCTCCCCGTCGAGCAATACGCCCCCAAGGCCGATGCACCCAAGCAGCCCGCGACGGCGGTCTGATCCGCGTTCTTTCCCGTCAGGCAGGAGTCCCGGGTATGGATACCGGATAAAATAGTGTTGATCTTCTTCGGCTCTGAGCCCCCGCGGCTCGGCCTGAGACCCCGGTCGCGGCGGCACTGAGGTGCAGCCATGTCCGCAAGCGAACCGGAAGACCCCTCGATCCACGCCTCGACACGCGCGACACCGACCAGCCCCGTCTGGTCCGACGCGACCCCGGAAGCCTGGCGCGCCGCCGCGCAGCGTGATCTGCACGGGGCGCCCTTCGACAAGAAACTCGTCACACGAACGCACGAGGGGCTCCGCATCCAGCCCCTCTACTCGGCGCGGGACTGGGCCCACGCGAACGATCCGACCGGCGCACCGGGAATCCCGCCCTTCGTACGAGGCGGCACGACACTCGGCGCCGTGCAGGGGGGCTGGGACCGCCGCGAGGAGCGAGCCGAGCCCGAGCCGGACGCGCTCAACCGCGCGATCCTCGACGATCTCGAGCACGGCGCGACCTCGATCGACATCGTCCTGAATCCAGCGGTCTCCGAGGGCCCGGGGGGCGCCTCGCAATCCGGCGCCATGCTGCTCTGCGTTGACGATCTCTGCCGGGCGCTCGAGGGCGTGCATCTCGACGGGATTGTTCTCGCCCTCTCGCCTCGCAGCGCGTTCATCGAAGCCGCGGCTCTCACGCGCGCGTTCGCCGAGAAGCACGGTGTGTCGACGGGGAAAGCACGATTCGCCTTTAACGCCGACCCCCTCGCGGAACTCGCCCGCTCCGGGAAGCTCCCCGCGCCGGTGGACGCGATGCTCGACCGCCTCGCCGTGCTCGCGGGATGGACAGCGCAGCACCTCCCCGGCTCCACCGCCGTGCGCGTGGACACCTCCCCGTACCACGAGGCGAACGCGACGGCGGCGCAGGACCTCGCCTACGCGATCGCGACCGGTCTGACCTACCTGCGCGCGATGGAACGCCGGGGGCTCGGGCCCCCCGTCGCGGCGAGGCAGATCGTCTTCCGCGTCAGTCTTTCGTGCAATATCTTCCTCGCGATCGCGAAACTCCGCGCCGCGAGGCGGCTCTGGTCCGCGGTCCTCGCCGCGTGCGGTGTGCCCGAGGAGGCTCGCCGGGGGCGCATCGAGGTCCGCACAGCGCGGCGTTCGCTCACCCATCGGGATCCCTGGGTGAACATGCTCCGCAATACCGCCTCGTGCTTCGCCGCGGGGGTGGGGGGCGCCGACACGCTTGTCAGCGTGCCCTTCGACGAACCTCTGGGGGCACCCGACGCGATGGCCCGACGCATCGCCCGTAACACGCTGACGATCTTGAGCGAGGAGTCGCACATCGGCGCCGTCCTCGATCCGGCGGGCGGGTCGTGGTACCTCGAGAGCCTATCAGACGAGCTCGCGAAGGCCGCGTGGACGATCTTCCGATCGATCGAGGACGCGGGTGGGATGCCCCACGCGCTCCGCACCGGGCTGATCGCCGAGCAGCTCACCGAGTCGTACGCTGCGCGCCTGCGCGACATCGCGAACCGCGCACAGAAGGTCACGGGTGTCAGCGAGTTCCCGCTCCCCGAGGAGCCCATCCCCGTGCGCACGAGCCAGGACCCGCGCGAACTCGCCGCGTCCGCGATCGCGCGTCTCGCGAAACGCACCGTTGAGCCTGGATCGAGCGAAGTGGTCGAGCGGGTCCGGCGAGAGACATGGTCAACCGATCGGTTCGATCTCTTGACCCGGGCCCTCCGCGCCGGGGTCTCGATGCCCGAACTCGCCGACGCGATCAACACGGGATGCGAGCCGACCCGCATCCAGCCGCTCGCGCCGCATCCTTACGCCGAGCCGTTCGAGAGAATACGGGACGCGAGCGATGCGTTCGCCGAGGCGCACGGCTGCCGCCCCGTGGTCTGTCTCGTCCCCGTCGGTCCGTCCGGCGAGCACGCCGCGCGCCTGGATTTCGTCACGGGCTTCTTCGAGGCCGGCGGGTTCGAGGTGCGCGCGACCAGCGCCGCACCCGACGCCGCGGGCAGCATCGAAGCCTTCAGGGCGTTCCACGCCCACTCCGGTGGGCACATCGCGGTGGTCTGCGCCGCCGACGAGCGGTACCCGGAGCTCATCCCGCAACTCGTCCCGATGCTCCACGCCGAGGGCGCGCGCACGGTGGTGCTCGCGGGCCGCCCCGGGGATCACGAACTCGTCTACCGGAATGCCGGGGTCGATCGGTTCGTGTTCATGGGATGCGATGTGCTCGAGACGCTGCGCGATCTCATGCACGAGGAAGGAGTCCTCCCGTGACGGCAATCCCCGATTTCGCAACGACGGAACTGCCCGCCCTCACCCCGTCCGACGATGCGCCCGAACATTGGCGGACCGCGGTGCGCGCACAGACCGGGTCCGATCCCCGGGACTTCGATGTCGACACCCCCGAGGGGATCCCGATCAAGCGGGCCTATTTCGCCGAGGATGTCGCGGGCATCACCGACCTGGACACGATGCCGGGGTTGCCCCCGTTCATCCGGGGCCCCTACGCGACGATGTACACGCTGCGTCCGTGGACCATCCGTCAGTACGCGGGGTATTCGACCGCGGAGGAGTCCAACGCGTTCTACCGCAGGAACCTCGCGGCGGGGCAGCGGGGGCTGAGCATCGCCTTCGACCTCGCGACCCACCGGGGGTACGACTCGGATCATCCGCGCGTCGCGGGCGATGTCGGGATGGCGGGCGTCGCGGTGGATTCGATCCGCGACATGCGCACGCTGTTCGACGGCATCCCGCTCGACACGATGAGCGTCTCGATGACCATGAACGGGGCGGTGCTGCCGGTGATGGCGCTCTACATCGTCGCCGCGGAGGAGCAGGGCGTCGCGCCCGAGCAGCTCACCGGCACGATCCAGAACGACATCCTCAAGGAGTTCATGGTCCGCAACACCTACATCTATCCGCCCGCGCCGAGTGTGCGCATCATCGGGGACATCTTCCGCTACACCAGCGAGAGGATGCCGAAGTTCAACAGCATCTCGATCTCCGGATACCACATGCAGGAGGCGGGCGCCACCGCGGACCTCGAGCTCGGGTACACGCTCGCGGACGGGATCGAGTATGTGCGCACGGGGATCAGCGCCGGGCTCGACCCCGACGCGTTCTGCCCCCGCATCTCTTTCTTCTGGGCGATCGGGATGAACTTCTTCATGGAGGTCGCCAAGCTCCGCGCCGCTCGCCTGCTGTGGGCGGAGATCGTCCGAGGCTTCGGCGCCACGAATCCCAAGAGCCTGTGTCTTCGGACGCACAGCCAGACCAGCGGGTGGAGCCTGACGGCGCAGGACCCGTTCAACAATGTTGTGCGGACCTGCATCGAGGCGATGGCCGCGACGCAGGGGCACACCCAGAGCCTGCACACCAACGCGCTGGACGAGGCGCTGGCGCTCCCGAGCGAGTTCAGCGCCCGGATCGCGCGGAACACGCAGCTGTTCCTCCAGCAGGAGACCGACATCTGCCGCGTCGTGGATCCCTGGGGCGGGTCGTACTTCGTTGAGCGGCTGACGCGGGATCTCGCGGACCGGGCGCGTGCGCACATCCGTGAGGTCGAGGAGCTGGGGGGGATGGCTCAGGCGATCACCGCGGGCATCCCGAAGATGCGGATCGAGGAGGCGGCGGCGCGCACGCAGGCGCGCATCGACTCGGGGCGGCAAACGGTCGTCGGGCTCAACAAGTACAGGCCCGACCGCGAGGAGGACCTCGCGGTGCGTCGCATCGATAACGCGGGTGTGCTGCGCGCGCAGATCGAGCGCCTTCGCGCGCTCAGGGCGGAGCGCGACCAGGCGCGGACGGACGCGGCCCTCGCGTCGCTTACGCGCGTCGCGGAATCCGGGGAGGGCAACCTGCTCGGGGCCTGCGTGGACGCGGCACGGGCCCGGGCAACGGTGGGGGAAATGAGCGAGGCGATGGAGAAGGTCTTCGGGAGACACCGCGAGCGGACCCACTCGGTGCGCGGTGTTTACGGGCGCGAGATGGGCGCGCGGAGCGTGTCGGTCGCTGCGGTCCGAGACGCGGTCCAGCGATTCGAGCGTGCCGAGGGGCGGCGTCCTCGGATCCTTGTCGCGAAGATGGGCCAGGATGGGCACGACCGGGGGCAGAAGGTCATCGCGTCGGCGTTCGCGGATCTCGGGTTCGATGTCGATATCGGCCCGCTGTTCCAGACCCCCGAGGAGGTGGCGCGACAGGCGGTGGAAAACGATGTTCACATCGTCGGCGTGTCGTCGCTCGCGGCAGGGCACCTGACGCTTGTTCCCGCGCTGAGGCGGGCGCTGGATGAGCTGGGGCGGCCCGACATTTTCGTGGTGGTCGGCGGGGTGATCCCGCCCCAGGACTGGGACGACCTCCGGCACGCGGGGGCGGCGGCGATCTTCGGTCCGGGGACGGTGATCGCGGACGCGGCGCTGCGGCTCGTGCGCACGCTGGCGGATGAACTCGGGATCGATCTCGAGACCGGGCGGGGGGAGGGCGTGTCGGTGTGAACGCGGTCGACCTGTCAGCCCTCGGGGATGGGGTGCTCCGCGGGGATCGCGGTGCGCTCTCCCGCGCGATCACGCTGATCGAGTCGAGCGCGCCGCGGCACGAGGAGTTGGCCGAGCGGTTGCTCGATCGCCTGATGCCCCACACCGGCGGGGCGGACCGGATTGGGATCACGGGGGCGCCCGGAACGGGGAAGAGCACGCTGATCGAGCGTCTCGGGTTGTTGCTGACGACGCGGGGGCGGCGGGTCGCGGTGCTGGCGGTTGATCCCTCCAGCGGGGTGAGCGGGGGGAGCATCCTCGGGGACAAGACGCGCATGGAGGGGCTGAGCGCAGAGGCGAACGCGTTTGTGCGCCCGTCTCCGAACGCTGGCTCGCTTGGGGGCGTCGCGTCGAAGACGCGGGAGAGCATGCTCGCGTGCGAGGCTGCGGGGTTCGATGTCGTGCTGATCGAGACGGTGGGGGTGGGGCAATCCGAGACGCTGGTTGCCGACATGAGCGATGTCTGTGTCGCGTTGATGATCCCCGGTGCGGGGGACGAGTTGCAGGGCATCAAGCGGGGCCTGCTCGAGTTCGCGGACCTGATCGTGGTGAACAAGGCGGACGGCGAGACGCTGGGCGCGGCCCGGAAGGCGGTGGCGACCTACCGGGCCGCGGCGCGGATGGCTCGCTCGGCTGACGGTGAGCGGGACGATGGGGCGTCGGTTCGCGTGGTGTCGTGCAGCGCGGAGACGGGCGAGGGTGTCGAGGAGCTCTGGTCGTTGATCGAGTCGCTCGTGGGGGCGGGACGGGCGGCGGGGTGGCTCGCGGCGCGGCGGCGCGGACAGATGGTGCGATGGATGTGGTCCGCGGTGGACGACCGGATGCGGTCGATCGCTCGGGCGGCGGCACGCGGGGGCGGGGCGGAGGCGAACTGGATCATGCGCGCGGAGCGAGGGGAGGTGCTCCCGCCGATCGCGGCGCGGGGGTTCGTCGATTCGCTCTTCGTGAATCGGGTCGGAGTGGAAGGCGAGCGCGACGACGCGCGCGCGGTCGGAGTCGGCACGCGCGATGCGGCGTCAACGGAACGAGGAGGTGCGGGATGATCGGTGCGAAGGCTGTCAACCACATCGGGATCGCGGTCCGGTCGATCGAGGCGCAGCGGGGGTTCTACGAGGACACGCTGGGCGCGCGGTTCGAGTCGATCGAGGAGGTGCCCGACCAGCGGGTGCGGGTCGGGTTCTTCCTGGTGGGGCCCGCGGGGGCGGAGGTGCGGCTCGAGCTTCTGGAACCAACGGACGACGACTCGGCGATCGAGGCGTTCATCCAGAGGCGAGGCGAGGGCATCCACCACATCGCCTATTCGGTGGAGGGGCTGGACGAGCGGCTCGAGGAACTCAAGGCGGGGGGCGTGCGGCTGATCGACGACACGCCCCGCTCCGGGGCGCATCACCAGCGGATCGCGTTCCTGCATCCGAAGGCGAGTATGGGCGTGCTCACGGAGCTTTGCGAGCCGGCGGGCGCGTCGGTCGCGGGTGCGTGAGCGGGTGGTGGAGCGTGCAAAGGAGAACGGGCGATGACGACGACAACGGCGGCACCGCCGACGATGGAGACGCGGATCCGCGAACTGCGGGAGAAGCGGCGCGTCGTTGAACTGGGCGGCGGGGCATCGCGGATCGAGAAGCAGCACGCGTCGGGCAAGCTGACGGCTCGGGAGCGGATCGCGCTGCTGGCGGACCCCGACTCGTTCACGGAGCGGAACGCGTTCGCGCGCCACCGGTGCACCGACTTCGGAATGGGCGACAAAGAGCTGCCCGCGGACGGTGTGGTGACGGGGAGCGCGGCGGTCGATGGTCGGCTGGTGCACCTGGCGAGCCAGGACTTCACGGTCGCGGGCGGGGCGGCGGGCGAGGTGCACGCCGACAAGATCGTGGACATGATGAAGGCGTCGCTGAAGACGGGCAGCCCCTTCGTATTCATCAACGACTCGGGCGGGGCGCGGATCCAGGAGGGGATCGACAGCCTCGCGGCGTACGGGCGGGTGTTCTTCCACAACACGCTGCTCTCGGGTGTTGTGCCGCAGATCTCGCTGATCTGCGGGCCTTGCGCGGGTGGCGCGGCGTACAGCCCGGCGTTGACGGACTTCGTGATCCAGACGAAGGCGGCGCGGATGTTCATCACGGGGCCGCAGGTGATCCAGAAGGTGACGGGCGAGGAGATCAGTGCCGAGCAACTGGGCGGGCCTGTCACGCACACGCACTACTCGGGGGTGGTGCACTTTGAGGCCGACGACGATGCGCACGCGGTGTCGATCTGCCGGACGCTGCTCGGGTTCCTGCCTTCGAACAACATGGAGAACCCGCCTGTGGTTGAGGTCGATCCGGTGGTGGTGGACGATCCGGCGATGAACGGGCTCGTGCCGGCGAACCCGCGGGAGGCGTACGACATCCACGCGGTGATCGAGCGGATCGTGGACGGGGGCGACTTCCTGGAGATCCACGCGCACTTCGCGCCCAACATCGTGATCGGGCTGGGGCGGATCATGGGGCGCACGGTGGGCGTGGTCGCGAACAACGCGCAGCAGCGGGCGGGCGTGCTGGACATCGATTCGTCGGACAAGGCGTCGCGCTTCGTCCGGTTCTGCAACGCGTTCAGCATCCCGATCGTGACGCTGGTGGATGTGCCGGGGTTCTTGCCCGGCGTTGAGCAGGAGTACCACGGGATCATCCGGCACGGCGCGAAGCTGCTGTTCGCCTACTCCGCGTGCACGGTGCCCAAGGTGACGGTGATCCTGCGCAAGGCGTACGGCGGGGCGTATGTGGCGATGAGCAGCAAGGACCTCGGGGCGGACGCGGTCGCGGCGTGGCCGGGCGCGGAGATCGCGGTGATGGGCGCGGAGGGCGCGATCGAAGTGATCTTCCGCAGGGAGATCGACGCGGCATCGGACAAGGACGCGGCCCGCGCGGAGTTCGCGGCGTTGTACCGCGATACCTTCGCGAGCCCGTATGTCGCGGCGGGGCGGCGGCTGGTGGACAGCGTGATCGAGCCCGCGGAGACGCGCCGGTATATCGCGACGGCGCTCGAGGCGATGCGGACGAAGCGTGAGCTGCGTCCCGAAAAGAAGCACGGGCTCATGCCCCTGTGACGGAGGCGGCGATCGTGGCAGGCGGGGGTGTCCAGAGTCTGAGCGTGGTGGGCGGGGACGCCCCGGATCTCGCGGGCGCCCTCGTGCTGAGCGTCGTGGGCGTCGGTGTGGTCTTCGTGGGGCTGGTGGTGCTGTCGCTGGTGATCGGGCGGTTGGTGCGCCTGCTCGCGGATCGCGGGGGCGGGGAGGTTCCGTCGGTGCAAGGCCCCGGGGACCGGCCTCGCGACGGCGCCGTCGACCCGCGGCACATCGTCGTGATCGCGGCGGCGGTCGCGGCGGCGGTCGGTCCGCGGTCGCGGGTGCACCGGATCGTGATGCTCGGGAACCGGAGCGGGGATCCGTGGGTCACGGAGGGGCGGGTCGTGGTGATGGGGTCGCACCGGCCCCACCGGTGAATGTCCGGTCGGGTGGGAAGATGCGTGAAAGGACGCGGTGATCGGATGAAAATGCGGGTCACGGTCGAGGGGGTCAGCTACGAGGTCGAGGTCGAGATGCTCGATGAAGACCTCGGTGGACGGGTGACGCAGTCCAGGCGTGCGGCGGTGCCCGGGGGTGGGGGAGGGCCGGGTGGAGCGGGATCGCCCAACTCCGGTGCCGGGGGCGTGTCGGCCCCCGCGGTTGGCGGCGCGCCGGTGGCGGTGCGCCCCGATGGGAAGCAGGTCAAGAGCCCGATCGCGGGCACGGTGCAGAGCGTCGCGGTGAAGGTCGGCGACACGGTCGCGGTGAACGACACGCTGCTGGTGCTCGAGGCGATGAAGATGGAATCCGCGGTGGCGTCCCCCGTCGCGGGGACGGTGAAGGCGGTGCACGCGGAGGCTGGCAGGGCGGTGCGGATGGGTGATGTGCTCGTTGAGTTCGAGTGAGGGCGCGATGGACGGACTGGCAGCGATCTGGTCGACGCTCGTGTCCTACTTGGGCGATTCGGGTTTCGGGCACTTCCACTGGACGAACGGGGTGATGCTCGCGATCGGCGGGCTGTTCATCTTCCTCGCGGTGCGGAAGAAGTACGAGCCCCTGCTGCTGCTGCCTATCGGGTTCGGGATGCTGATCGGCAACATCCCGTATGACGCGGGGAAACTGCCGCTGGGGGTGTACGACGGGCCCGTGAGCGAGGCGGATCTTGAGGTCTGGATGTACTTGCCCGCGGATGCGACTACGGATGCGGATTCGCACGCGGGCTTGATGCGATTGCTCAGGGGTGTGGACGCGGTCCCGTTCGCGGCCGAGCCCGTGCTGCTCGCGGATCCGTACAGCGCGGTTTCGGACTTGCACGCGGGCGCCGCGGTGCTGGTCAACACCCATCGGCTGCTCAAGCCTCGGGTGGACATCGACGGCCCCGGGATCTACGCGGCCGGGGGCGGGCGGTCTGTCTTCGTCGCGGATCCCTCGTCGGGCCCACGCTATCCCGAGTTGTGGAGCCTCGCGAAGCAGGACCCACACAACGCGAGCGTGTTCTGGTGGCTGTTCGCGGGCGTGGGGCTCGCGGGGTTCTACCCGCCCCTGATCTTCCTTGGCATCGGCGCGATGACGGACTTCGGGCCCATGCTGAGCAATCCGAAGACGCTGCTGCTCGGCGCGGCGGCTCAGTTCGGGATCTTCGCGAGCCTGATCGGGGCGGTGTTCCTGGGGTTCGATCTCGACGAGGCGGCGTCGATCGGGATCATCGGGGGCGCGGACGGGCCGACGGCGATCTTCACCTGTTCGCAACTCGCTCCTGAGTTGCTGGGCGCGGTCGCGCTCGCGGCTTACTCGTACATGGCGATGGTGCCGATCATCCAGCCCCCGATCATCCGGTTGCTCACGACCGGTGCGGAGCGACGGATCCGCATGCGCGAGCGGGCGCCGGTGTCGGGGCGGGTGCGGGTGGTGTTCCCGATCGTGGGGTTCCTGCTCACGGCGCTGCTCGCGCCGGGTGGGTTGCCGCTGCTCGGGATGCTGTTCTTCGGCAACCTCCTGCGGGAATCGCTGGTCACGGAACGCCTGGCGAACACCGCGCGGACGGCGTTTGTGGATATCGTAACCATCCTGCTGGGCGTGACGGTGGGGGCGAAGACCAGTGCGGAGAGCTTCCTGACCATGCAGACGATCTCGATCTTCATCCTGGGGCTGTGCGCGTTCGCGATCGCGACCGCGACAGGGGTGCTGTTCGCGAAGGCGATGAACCGCTTGGGCGGTGAACCGGTCAACCCGATGATCGGTGCGGCGGGCGTGTCGGCGGTCCCGATGTCGGCCCGTGTGGTGCACACGCTGGGGCTCAAGGAGGACCCGCAGAACTTCCTGCTCATGCACGCGATGGGGCCCAATGTCGCGGGCGTGATCGGTTCCGCGGTCGCGGCGGGTGTGCTGCTGAGCCGCTTGGCGGGTGGGTGAGCGTGCGGATCGTCACGCTCGAATCCGTGGGCTCGACGAATGACGAGGTCGTTGCGCGCGCCGAGGCGGGTGAACGCCTGCCCCTCGCGGTGCGCGCGATCGAGCAGCACGCGGGACGGGGGCGGCTCGGGCGCGATTGGGCATCCCCCAAGGGCGGGGTCTGGATGAGCCTTGCCGACCGGTGGACGGGCGTGATCCCGGGGGCGGTGGCGCTCCGCGCGGCGCTCGCGGTCCATGCGTGCGTCGAGGCTGAGTTGAATGCTGCGGAGGTGGATCGGCTGCGGATCAAGTGGCCGAACGATCTGTTGCTCGACGGGAAGAAGATCGCGGGCGTGCTGTGCGAGCGGCGGGTTCTGTCCGACGAATCGGGGGACGGGAGCACCTGTTTGCTCGTCATCGGGGTCGGGATCAACGCGGACTTTGATGCCGACCGTCTGCCCCGTGGCGTGCGCACGCCCGCGACCACGCTTCGCTCGGCGCTCGGACGGTCGGTGTGCGTCGAGACGCTCGCGGCGCGGTTGACCGAGAGACTCGAGGTCGTGCTCGCGGCGGGCCCAGCGCCTCTGGACGATCGGGAGATCCGGGGGGTGGTTGATCGCCTGGCGTACTGGGGGGAACGCGTCCGGGTTGCCCACCTCGACGGCACGGCTCTCGAAGGCGTGCTGGCGGAGCTCGCGCCCGACGGGCGGGTGGCGATCCGAGCGGAGTCGGGCATCGCGTGGGTGTCGGCGGGGGATGTCGAACGAGCCGCCCGCGCGTGAGAAACGGGACAACAACATGCGATTCTCCTAGAATCTGGAGCAGGCCGGCTCCGTCCGGCGGAGCGATCGGGCCGGTCGGCGTTTCATCGAAGGAGACGCGTGATGACCGGTGCATTGACCAGTGCCTACGAGTCGACCTATCGGCGTTCGATCGAGGATCCCGAGGGGTTCTGGGGCGAACTGGGCGAGCGCATCGCGTGGGAGAAGAAGTGGGATCGGGTGCTCGATGCCGGCGATGCGCCGCTGTACCGCTGGTTCGTCGGTGGTGCGTTGAACACCTGTTTCAACGCGGTCGATCGGCATGTCCAGCAGGGGCAGGGCGATCGCGTCGCGATCTTCTACGACAGCGCGATGACGGGCGCAAAACGGCGCATCACCTATGCCGAGTTGCAGCACGAGGTGGCGGTGTTCGCGGGGGCCCTCAGGCGGTTGGGGGTCGAGCGGGGGGACCGCGTCGTGATCTACATGCCGATGGTTCCCGAGGCGGCGGTCGCGATGCTCGCGTGCGCGCGCCTCGGGGCGGTGCACTCGGTCGTGTTCGGGGGCTTCGCGCCCAGGGAACTCGCGACGCGGATCGATGACGCGAAGCCCAGGGTGATCATCAGCGCGACCTGCGGGCTCGAGCCGAACAGGACGATCGCGTACAAGCCTTTGCTGGACGAGGCGATCGAACTCGCGGCGTGCAGGCCCGAGCGGTGCGTGATCCTGCGCCGTCCCGAATGCGAGGCGGCGCTCGTTGAGGGTCGCGACCTCTGGTGGTCGGATGCGGTCGAGGGCGCGGAGCCCGCGGAGTGCGTGACGGTCGGGGCGACCGACCCGCTGTATGTGTTGTACACCTCCGGGACAACGGGCGTTCCGAAGGGTGTGCTGCGCGACAACGGGGGGCACGCGGTGGCGCTCGCGTGGTCGATGAAGGCGATCTACGACATCGGGCCCGGTGATGTGTTCTGGGCGGCGAGCGATATCGGCTGGGTGGTGGGGCACTCGTACATCGTGTACGGCCCGCTGCTCGCGGGGGCGACAACGGTGATGTACGAGGGCAAGCCTGTCGGGACGCCCGATCCCGGCGCGTTCTGGCGGATCATCCAGGAGTACAAGGTCAGGTCGCTGTTCACGGCGCCGACGGCGTTCCGCGCGATCAAGCGGGACGATCCGGAGTGCTCGTACCTGAAGGCCTACGACACCTCCTCGTTGAAGTACCTGTTCCTCGCGGGGGAGCGGTGCGACCCGGACACGCTGAACTGGGCCCGCGGTGTGCTGCATGTGCCGGTGATCGACCACTGGTGGCAGACCGAGACCGGCTGGGCGATGGCGGCGGACTGTGCGGGCCTGGGCCTGCTTCCCGTCAAGGACGGGTCGCCCACCAAGCCTGTGCCCGGGTGGGATCTGCGTGTTCTGGGTGATGACGGCGCGGAGGTGTCGCCCGGGACGATCGGGAACATCGTGGTGAAACTCCCGCTACCTCCCGGTGCGCTTCCGACGCTCTTCCACAACGACGAGGGGTATCGCGCATCGTATCTGAGCCACTTCCCGGGGTACTACGAGACCTCGGACGCGGGCTACATCGATGAGGATGGGTATGTGTACATCATGAGCCGGGTGGATGACATCATCAATGTCGCGGGTCACCGCCTGAGCACGGGGGGGATGGAAGAGGTGCTGGCGGGGCACCCGGATGTCGCGGAATGCGCCGTGATCGGTGTCCCGGATGCGCTGAAAGGCGAGGTGCCGTTGGGGCTCGTGGTGCTGAAGGCGGGACGGGATCGTGCCCGGGACGAGATCCGTTTCGAATTGATCGGTCGCGTTCGGAGCACGATCGGCGCCGTCGCGGCGTTCAAGCGGGTGCTGATTGTGGACAGGCTGCCCAAGACACGCTCGGGCAAGATCCTGCGGAATGTGATGCGCGCGATCGCGGATGGACGCGAGCCGGCGGTGCCCGCGACGATCGAGGACCCCGCGGTGCTCGCGGAGATCGACGCGGCCTTCCATAACGAGGCGGCGGTGCGGGCGAACTGACCTGGGCTCGGGGGCGCGACATGTCCCGGTGCGGCCGTGCCGCCTGCACGGCGGTTTTCTGTCTGGTTGCGTCGGTCCGAAGCAAACGAGTGGGGCTGCTCTGTAGACTCCTGCTGGTTCTCGTTTCGGAGTGTGCTCATGCGATCGTGCGTACTGGCGGTGGTCCTCGCGTTCATGGTGTCGGCGTGCAGCGGAGGCGTCGGGACGCCCTGGCTTGAATTCGAGCCCGGGGAGGCAACCCCGACGGACGCTGCTGGACGCGGGCTTCATGTTGTGCTCGTCAGTGGAGACGAGGAATACCGCTCGGAAGAGGCGTTGCCCCAACTCGCGGCGATCCTGAGCGAGCGGCACGGGTTCCGGTGCACGGTCCTGTTCTCGATCGATCCGGAAACCGGGACGGTCGACCCCGACGAGCGGAAGAACATCCCGGGTCTCGCGGCGCTCGAGGACGCGGATTGTCTGGTGCTGTTCACCCGGTTCCGGGATCTTCCTGATCAGCAGATGGCGTTCATCGATTCGTACCTGCGGGCGGGCAAGCCCGTGCTCGGGATCCGCACCGCGACGCACGCGTTCAATCTGTCGGGCGAGCGTTCGTTCGCACGCTACACATGGAACCACGACCCCGGGGAAACTGAAGAGCAGGCGTGGGGGGGCGGCTTCGGCAGGTTGGTGCTGGGTGAGACCTGGATTGCCCACCACGGCGCGCACGGGCGCCAATCGACTCGGGGCGAGGTCGCGCCCGACGCCGCGGACCACCCGATCGCTCGGGGGCTCGGTGAGCCGGGCACGCCGGTGTTTGGGATGGAGGGTGTGTGGGGGCCGACGGATGTGTACCGCGTCCGGCTCCCGATGGCGGACGGCGTGCAGCCGATCGTGCTGGGACGGGTGCTCGACGGGATGGACGCGGACTCGCCCGGCGTCGGGGGCGAATTGAACGACCCGCTCATGCCGATCGTGTGGGCGAAGCGGTATCGCCTGCCCGGAGGAGCGGCGGGCGAAAGCGTCACGAGCACGATCGGTGCATCGGTGGACCTGGTCGCGTCGGGCACGCGGCGCGTGCTGGTCAATGCGGTGTATTGGCTCTGCGGTCTCGGAGACGAGATCCCGGAGGGCGGTGCGGACGCGAGGATCGTGGGGGTGTTCGAGCCCTCGCCCTACGGGTTCGGGGGCGCGCGGAAGGGCTTGCTTCCGGCGTCCTTCTCTCCGTTTCGTGGGGCAAAGGAGCCGAGACAATCCCCCGCGACGCTCGAGTTGCGGGAGGGTGATCGGCTCGTGCTGATCGGGAACACCTTTGCGGAGCGGCTCGCCGCGAGCGGGTACTTCGCGGCGATGGCTCACGCGGCGCACCCCGGGTTGAGCCTGAGCGTGCGGCACATCCCGTGGTCGGCCGACGAGGTGGGGAACCGCCCTCGCGAGCGGGGTGTGCCCACCACGCTGGAGCGGCTTCACGAGTTGGACGCGTCGGTGATCGTCGCGTGCTACGGGATGAGCGAGTCGTTCGCGGGCGAATCGGGGCTCGATGCGTTCGATCGGGATCTTCGTGCGTATCTCGACACGCTGACGGGGACGCCCTTCGACGGGGAGACGCCCCCGCGGGTGGCGTTGGTATCGCCCATCGTGCACGAGGATCTCGGGGCACCCTGGGTGACCGGCGCGGCGCTCGCGGAGCGGAACCGGCTGCTCGCGCTGTACACCGAGACGATGCGGCGCGCGGCGGCGGATGCGGGTGTCGTCTTCTGCGATCTTCTTTCGTTACCCGGCGCGGAAGAAGCAGGACCTTTGACGACCAACGGGATCCACCCGAGCGAGGATGGAGCGCGGGTCTACACGGAACGCCTGGGCTCGGAACTGGGATGGCTGAGGGAGGCTCGGTCGGATGCGTCGGACGCGGAACTCGAGGCGGCGTCTCGCCTGCGTCGGCTCGCGGCGGATCAGTACTACCACGAGCGGTTGTGGTACCGCCCCACGAACACCGAGTATGTCTACGGGAGGCGGCACGAGCCTTTCGGGATCGTGAATTTCCCGCCCGAGATCGAACAGTTGGAGCGGATGATCGATGCCCGCGACCGCGCGCTGGGTGCGGGCGGGCTCACGAATCCCGCGGCGCTGTTCGAGGCCCCGCTCGGCGAGCGCCCGGTGTGGGAGGATGTGCCCACGAGCCGGGATTTTCCTGAGGATTCGTGGACGCCTGATCCCGTTGTCGCGAAGGGGACGGAGACCTCGCTGGGCGACCTCGAGATCAAGGATCCAGAGGAGTTCGTCTCCGCCTTCACGCTCGCGGACGGGTACACGGTGGAGGCGTTCGCGAGCGAGCGGGCGTTTCCGGATCTCGCGAACCCGCTCGCGATGACCTTCGATGAATCGCATCGTCTCTGGGTCATCTGCGCGACGACCTACCCCCATCTGCTCCCCGGGGAGCGGCCCTCCTGCAAGATCATCGTGCTGGAGGACACCGACGCGGACGGGCGGGCGGACCGGCGGACCACCTTCGCGGATGACCTCTACATCCCGACCGGGTTCGCGGTGGACCTCGACTGCGTCTATGTCGGGCAGGCGCCCGATCTGCTGCGGCTTCGCGACACGGACGGGGACGGCGCCGCGGACCGACGCGAGGTGGTCTACACGGGTTTCGCGATGCCGGACTCCCATCACACGATCAGCGCGTTCGAGTGGGATCCGCACGGCGGGTTCCTCATGCACGAAGGCGTCTTCTGCGTGACAGGGGTCGAGACACCGTGGGGGACGATGCGATCGGTGGATGCGGCGGTCTGGCGGTTCGATACCCGGACCGGTCGCCTGACGCGGCTCTCCCACGCCGGGTTCGCGAATCCCTGGGGGCACGCGTTCGACGACTTCGGGCAGAGCGTGCTCGCCGACGCGTCGGGAGGGGCGAACTTCTCGTTCAGCCATGTCATCAACGGGAGCGAGGGGGTCCGCAAGCCCGGGCGGGGCGCGCCGATCCTGAACCGCGGTCGCCCGACCGCGGGCTGCGAGATCATCGCGAGCCGGCACTTTCCGGAGGATGTGCAGGGGACCTTCCTGGTCAATCAGAGCATCGGGTTTCATGGCACGCGGTGGAGTCGCCTCATCGAGCCCTCGGGTGATGCGAGCGCGTGGAGCGCGGAGGCGATGGAGCAGGATCTGCTCGAGAGCAGCGATGTGAATTTCCGCCCGGTCGCGATGGAGATCGGGCCCGACGGCACGCTGTTCATCGTGGATTGGTCGAATCCGATCATCGGGCATATGCAGTACTCGGTGCGCGATCCGAGGCGGGACGCGACCCACGGGCGGATCTGGCGCATCCGGCACCGGACCCGCGAGACGCTCACCCCGCCCCAGATTCCGTCCGCGGAGACCGTTCGGGGAAGACTGGCGCTGTTTGACCTGCTCCGACTCCCAGAGCGGAACACGCGGCGGCACGCACGCAGGCGTTTGCAGCGGGCGGACCCGGGGGTGGTGCTCCCGGAGTTCGATGCCTGGCTGTCGATGCTGGACCCGGGAGACCCGCTGCGAGAGAGGCTGCGTCTGGAGCGATTGTGGTTGGCGCGTGCGCACGGCGTGTTCGATCTGCCCTTGCTCGACGAAGTCGCGTCGTCCCCCGATGCTCGCGTGCGCGCGGGAGCGGTTCGCGTCCTCCGGCACTGGCTCGACGAGGGTGGAGTCGCGGCGGGGCCCGCGCTCCGCGTGCTCGCACGATGCGCGACGGACCCGGACATGCGCGTGCGCCTCGAGGCGGTCATCGCCGCGGGGTTTGTGCCCTCGCCCGACGCGGCGGCGGTGGTGGAGACCGCGGCGGCGCTCCCGGCTGACGCGGCGTTGACGATCGCGATCGAGGAGGCGATCCGGTTCCTCTCCCGGCTGCCCGGCGAGCCAACCGATTTCGCGCGGACGCTCGAACTCGAAGCGATGCCCGTCGATGCGCTGCTCGCGGCTGCGCCGGGCGGGGTACGCGATCGCGTCGTGCTGGCCCGCGCGGATGTGCCGCTGGCGCTGCGTCGGGAGGCGGCTGATCGACTCGGGGCGATGGATGACCCGGGACTGCTCTTAGAACTTGTGCTCGGGGCGCGGAGCCCCGACGAGGCGGCGGACGCGATCGCGCCGATCGTCCTGGAGCAGGACGCGCAGGCGCTCCGCACCGCACGGGCGACCGCGACACGGCTCGCGGAACGCAAGGGGAGGGCGGGGACGCTCGGGCTCGCGGTGCTCGCGCGGGTCGGGGCTCTCGACGCGGATGATCTGCCCGGCGGGGAGCGTCGACTGGTCGAGTTTGCGGAGTTGATGCCGGCGGGGACGCTCGATCCCATACTGATCGATCGGCTCCTCGACGCCGGGAAGGGCGGGGCGGTCGACCCGGAGAGCGTGGTGCGGGCGCTGGCGCCGCACGCGATCGATGCATCGCTTCGCGATCGGTTGGTGACGACGCTCCTCGATGAGTGGGTTCGACCGGCGGAAGCACGCCCGCTGTCGGGATGGGACGGGCGGTCCGCGCTCGCGGCCGCGGGGCTGTTGGGGCTCGCCGAGGTGTCCTCCGTTGCGGGTGGTGAGTTGGACATCGAGGGCAGGTATCTCGTGGAGCGGGCGGACGATGCCGCGCTCGCGGCGGGGCGTGCGGTCTTCCTGTCCGAATCGGTGGGGTGCGCGCGTTGTCATGCCGAGGACGGGTCGGGGCTCGAGGGCTTCCCGCCGCTCGCGTCGTCGGCGTGGGTCCACGGGACCGCTGACCGCTCGATCGCGATCGTGCTGCACGGGCTTTTCGGGGAGATTTCGATGCCCGGGGATGAGGCGTACAACTCCGCGATGGCACCGCTCGGGCAGTTGCTTGACGATGAGCAGGTCGCTTCCGTGTTGACCTATGTGCGACAGTCATTCGGGAACTTCGCATCGCCTGTCGATGCGTCGCGGGTCGCGTCGGTGCGCGCGATGGACGCGCCGCGCCAGGGGATGTGGCGTCCCGAAGAGATCCTCGATCGGTATCCGCTCGACGACGAGACCGTCGTGCCCGGTGTTGTTCCGGACCGAACGCTGCGAGCCTCGGCGCGCGGCTCGGACAAGGCGAACAGCGGAGGGGCGAGCATCGCGACGACGCTCGTTGTGCTCTCGCTGGTTCTCGCGGCGATCGGCGCTGGGGCGCTCGCGGTGATCTTTCGGATCGCTGCACGCGTTGGCGGCTGACCGGGGCGGTCTCTGGGGCATCGCTCGTCCCCGACGCGGTATGCTCGGGTGATGCTGAGATCCGTTCTGACGATCGCCTTGGGCCTGCTCGCGGGGTGTCATTCGAATCAAACCACATCAACCCCAACGCGGGTGTCCGGAGCCGAACGCTCGGCGAGAACCGAGCGCGTCGTCCAGGCGTTCGATTCGGACTGGTTGTTCCATAAAGGCGGGCTCGATGCGGTGCCCACGGGCGACGATGCTGCCGGCTGGGTACCGGTCCGGCTGCCGCACGATTGGGCGATCGAGGGGCCCTTCGATCGCGAGCAGAGCGGCGAGCAGGCGAAGCTCCCGTGGCGCACGGAGGGGTGGTATCAGCGATGGTTCACGGTTGATCCAGCATCGGTCGAGGCGGGACGGCGCACGCTGTTTGTCTTCGACGGCGTGATGTCGAATGCGAGCGTCTTTGTCAACGGCCGGCTCGCGGGTTCCTGGCGTTACGGGTACAACTCGTTCGTGGTGGACGCGACGGAGTTCGTGCGCACGGGCGAGAACCACATCGCGGTGCACGCGGACAACACCGCCCACTATTCCAGGTGGTATCCGGGCGCGGGGATCTACCGACGCGTGCAGCGGGTGAGCCTCGCGCCGATCGCGGTTCCGATCTGGGGAGTCGCGATCGAAACCCCGCTCGTGTCGGACGACGCGGCCTTGGTGCGGGTGCGCACAGAAATCGAGTCGGTGCTCGACGAGCCCGGGGCGGTCGTCATCGAGTCGGAGATCCGCGGGGAGGACGGTGCGTTGGTCGCGTCCGGCGCGCGCTCGGGCGTGCGCATCCCGGCTCGGGGCTCGGTCACGCTGACTCACGACCTGGAGATCGCGGCGCCGCGCCGGTGGGATATCGATGATCCGCACCTGTACACGCTGCGCACGCGGGTGTTGAAGGGGGGACGGATCATCGATGAGCGGGACGACGCTTTCGGTGTTCGCACCTTCGCGTGGACCGCGGACGACGGGTTCCACCTCAACGGGCGGCGGGTGCAGATCCGCGGGGTGAATCTCCACCATGACAACGGCCCGCTTGGCGCCGCGGCGTTTCGCGACGCGATCGAGCGGAAACTCCGGATCATGAAAGATATGGGGGCGAACTCGATCCGCACGAGTCACAACCCGCCCTCGCCTCATCTGCTCGATTTGTGCGACGAGATGGGGTTGCTGGTCATCGACGAGCTCTTCGATAAGTGGGGTGCGACGGCGAGCGTGGATGTCGGGACGGAGCGATTTGTTCGTGAGTACGCGGAAGCGGAGGTCCGGAACCTGATCAGGCGCGATCGCAACCACCCGTGCGTGGTGCTCTGGTCGATCGGCAACGAGATCGGGGATGTGCTGCGGGATGCCGACGGGCGAGGGGCCGAGCACATCGCGGCGGTCGAAGGGATGTTCAAGAAGCACGACCCGACACGCCCTACGAGCATGGGCCTGCATGTGAACAGCGCCGCGGACGGTGATCTGCTCCGCTCGCTCGACACGCAGGGGTGGAACTACGGCGCGAAGTACCGGCGGGCGAGGCGGTCGCATCCGGATGTGCCGATGATCTACTCGGAGTCCGCGTCTGCGTTCAGCACGCGCGGCGCGTATCGGTTCCCGCACCCGGAGGGGCCCAAAGACTACGGCTCCGATTTCGTGGAATCGTCCTACGACCGGACCGCGGCGTCCTGGAGCGATATTCCCGAGATCGAGTTCGATCGAGTGGAGCGCGATGGGTATGTCGCGGGCGAGTATGTCTGGACGGGGTTTGACTACCTGGGCGAGCCGACGCCGCACACGCGGGATGCCCGCAGCAGCTACTTCGGCATCGTCGATCTCGTGGGTATCCCGAAGGATCGGTTTTTCCTCTACAGGAGCGAATGGAATGATGCGCAAGACACCGTCCATCTCCTGCCCCACTGGACTTGGCCGGGGCGCGAGGGAGTAGTCACGCCGGTGTATGTGTACACCTCGGGAGATTCTGCGGAGTTGTTCCTGAACGGGGAGAGCCTGGGGCGTCGCGAGAAGCGGTCCGCTAAGGGCGCGGCGAGCGGGAACCTCGCGAGCGGCGCGATCGTTTACGCGTCCTCGGAACAACTGCTCCAGAAAGGACGGGGCAATGTCATCGCGGAGAATCGCGCCGACAAGGCGGTCGACGGGAGCGTTGACACGCGGTGGGCCGCGGAATCAGCGGACTTTCCGCAATCGCTGACGATCGATCTGGGCGAGCGAACCCCGATCGGGTCGGTGTCGATCGACTGGGAGTCCGCCGCGACCAATTACCGGTACACCGTCGAAGCAGGGGACGAGCTGGATGCCTTGCGGGTCATCGGGGACGAAACTTCTTCGTCAACGCGCGGGAGGCGGTCGGTCACAGCGGCAGAGGCGGAAGCCCGGTTTGTTCGGCTCGTCGTGAAGGCTGCGGAAGGCAAGTGGTGGGCGAGCGTGCGGGAACTTCGGGTGCTCGGCCGCGACGCGCCGGCAGAGTCGGTCGAGTCCCCGTATTACGACCTCCTAGATCACTATCGGCTGAGGTGGGAGGGGGTGAGGTACTTGCCCGGGACGCTCCGAGCGGTCGCGTACCGCGAGGGCGAGATGATCGGGCAGGCGGAGATCGAGACCGCGGGGGAGGCGACCTCGATTCGGCTGACACCGGAGCGCCTGGTGATCCCCGCGAGCGGTGACGCTCTCGCGTACATCCTCGTTGAGGCGGTCGACGATCAGGGGAGGCTGTGCCCGAATGACCACTCGCCGATCGATTTCGAGGTGGAGGGGCCCGCGACGATCGCGGGGATCGGGAACGGGAACCCCATGGGATACGACCCGTTCCATGACGCCTCGCACCCGCTCTTTTCTGGCAAGGCGATGCTGATCCTGCGCGGGTCGGACGGTGATACAGGAACGATCCGCGTCGCCGCGCGATCCGAGGGCAAGCGCACGGGGCGGGCACAACTGTTTGCCGAGCACTGAGGTGTCCGGATGGCGTCTGCTCGCGATACGGGCGTTCGCGACGCGCTCTCGCTGGTCCGGTGCGGACCCGTCCAGCGGATCTCAGCGGAGCGAGCGGTATCAGCAGCAGTGCGGCGGCGGCCGTAAACTGCGGCGTCGCGCCGCGCCTCCGGTGCGCGTCGCACAGCAACCGAGTTTTTCCGGGGCGTTCCACAATGCGTAATCGAATCCACCGTCTGTTCTCTCGACTCGGTGTCGCTCTGCTGATCGGCGTCGCGGCGTGTCCCGCGTGGGGCGAAGAGCCCGATGCGGAGCCCGTGTCGCCGCTGAGCGCCGAGACATTCGACGGGCTTGAACTCCGCTCGATCGGCCCGGCCCTGATGTCGGGTCGGATCGCGGACATCGCGATTCACCCCGACGATCAGAGCACCTGGTATGTCGCTGTTGGCAGCGGGAATCTCTGGAAGACCACGAACGCCGGGACGAGTTGGGCGCCGATCTTCGATGATCAGGGCTCCTATTCGATCGGATGTGTCACCCTCGATCCGAACAACCCCGAGGTCGTGTGGGTCGGGACTGGTGAGAATGTCAGCGGTCGGCATGTCGGGTTCGGAGACGGCGTGTACCGCAGCCGGGACGGGGGGAAGTCCTGGGAGAACCTGGGGCTGCGGGGTTCCGAGCACATCGGGATGATCGCGATCGACCCGCGGGATTCCGACACCGTCTATGTCGCGGTGCAGGGGCCGCTCTGGTCCGAGGGGGGCGAGCGGGGCCTCTACAAGTCGACGGACGGCTTCGTCACTTGGGAGAAGATCCTCGGGGGGGGCGATTACACCGGGGTCAACGAGGTACACCTCGACCCGCGTGATCCGGATGTGCTCTACGCCGTGACGCACCAGAAGTACCGCAATGTCGCGGCGCTGATCAACGGGGGACCCGAGAGCGGGATCCACAAATCGACCGATGGGGGACGGACCTGGCGCGAGCTCACCAACGGCCTTCCCGACGACGACAAGGGAAAAATCGGTCTCGCGGTCTCGCCCATCGATCCGGACATCGTTTACGCGACGGTCGAGCTCGCGCACCGGGAAGGCGGGTTCTACCGGAGCGCGGACGGCGGCGAGTCGTGGACCAAGCAGTCTGATTATCTCTCAGGCGGGACCGGACCCCACTATTACCAGGAGATCTTCGCGAGCCCGCACCAGCTCGACCGGGTCTACCAGATGGATGTGCGCTTGCATGTGACGGAAGACGGCGGCAAGTCGTTCAGCAGGCTGCGCACGACGCACAAGCACAGCGACAACCATGCGCTCGCGTTCGACCCGAACGACCCGGAGTACCTGCTCGCAGGGTGCGACGGCGGGCTCTACGAGAGCTGGGACCTGGGCGAGACCTGGAAGTATGTCGCCAATCTGCCCGTAACCCAGTTCTACAAGGTCGATGTCGATTACGACGAGCCCTTCTACAACATCATCGGGGGGACGCAGGACAACGCGACCCAGTACGGCCCGTCCCGCACGGACAACAACCACGGGATCCGCAACTCGGACTGGATGATCACCGTCTTCGGGGACGGGCACCAGCCGGCGATCGATCCGACGAACCCGGACATCATCTACTCGCAGTGGCAGCAGGGGAACTTCGTCCGCCACGATCGGAAGACGGGGGAGATCGTCTACATCCAGCCGCAGCCTGCCGAGGGCGAAGAGGCGGACCGGTTCAACTGGGATGCCCCGATCCTGCTGAGCCCGCACGATCCGTCCCGGGTGTTCGTCGCGAGCCAGCGGGTGTGGCGCAGCGATGATCACGGCGATTCATGGGAGGCGATCAGCGGGGACCTGTCCCGCGGGATTGATCGGCTCACCGCGCCGATGATGGGACGCGTGCAGAGCATCGATGCGGTCTGGGACCTCTACGCGATGTCGCAGTACGGCACCGTGACCTCGATCGCGGAATCGCCGAAACAGCCGGGGCTGATCTACGCGGGGACCGACGATGGTCTCGTGCATGTCACCGAGGACGGGGGCGAGTCCTGGCGCCGGATCGACCCGCTTCCCGGGGTGCCCGAGTTCTCGTATGTGAACGACATCAAGGCCGACCTGCACGACGCGGACACGGTGTACATCTGCCTGGACAATCACAAGGCGGGGGACTTCACGCCTTACCTTCTGATGAGCACGGATCGGGGGCGCACATGGTCGTCGATTCGGGGCGACCTGCCCGATCGGCACCTCGTCTGGCGACTCGTGCAGGATCATGTGAACGCCGATCTGCTGTTCCTCGGCACAGAGTTCGGCGTCTTCTTCACGGTGGATCGCGGCGCGAAGTGGGTCAAGCTGACGGGCGGGGTCCCGAATATTCCCTTCCGCGACCTCGCGATCCAGCGTCGGGAGAACGACCTTGTGGGCGCGACCTTCGGGCGGGGGTTCTATGTGCTCGACGATTACACGCCCCTCCGCTCGGTCTCGGAAGATGTGCTCGAGCAGGACGCCGTCCTCTTCCCGGTCCGTGACGCGTGGTGGTACATCCCGCGGCGCACGCTCGGGTACGGCGCGAAGGCATCGCAGGGCGACGCGTTCTTCGTCGCGCCCAACCCGCCGTTCGGGGCCGCGTTTACCTACTACCTGAAAGACACGCTCAAGACGCAGAAGGAGCGCCGAGCCGAGCGGGAAGCGGAGCTTGCCGAGAAGGGCGAGGACACGCCCACGCCGGGCTGGGCGGCGCTGCGTGAGGAAGACCGGGAGGAGCCCCCCGTGGTTGTCCTGACGGTGCGGGACTCGGACGGGGAGGTTGTCCGCCGTGTCACGGGGCCCGCCGAGAAGGGCATCCATCGCGTGCACTGGAGCCTCACCTATCCCTCCACCGACCCTTGGTCGCCGTCGGAGGGTCAGGAAGAGGACGACCCGTACGCGGCCCGTGGTCCGGGTGACGGGATGCTGGTCGAGCCCGGCGTGTACACGGTCCAACTCGCCACCCGCGTGGACGGCCGTCTCACCGATGCGGGTGAGCCGCAGCGTTTCGAGGTCGTCCCGCTCCGCGAGGGGGGAACACTGCCTCGTGTCGCACCATCGGGTCTCGTCGCGTTCAACCAGGAGGTTGCGGAGATGAGCCGTTCTCTCGGCGGAGCTCGGCGCGTCATTGAGGATGCTGAGCGCCGGGTGGGTGCGATCCGTCAGGTGCTCGATCGCTCCACAGTGGACGATCCGTCGCTCCGCGATGCGGCTCGCACGATGGATGCTCGCCTCGCGGATCTCCGTGAGCGACTGTTCGGGAACCCGCGACGCGATATGGCGAACGACTCGGGTCCGATCTCGGTCGCGCGGCGTCTCGAGGTCGTGCAGTTCGGGACCGAGTACTCGCTCGACGGCCCGACGGCGATGCACCGCGAGGTGTTCGGCATCGCGAAGCGGGCGTACGCCGAGCTGCGAGACGAACTGAATCAACTCGTCACGACGGATCTTCCTGCGCTTGAGAAGCAGCTGGAGGATGTCGGCGTGCCCTGGACGCCGGGACGGGCCGTTCCGATCGAGTAGTGGGGGAGCCCACTTCTCGCACATTGCTCGGCGAGAGCCTCGACCATCTGACGGTGCTTCCCGCGCGCGGCGAGCGGTCGATGGGCATTATGCAAGACCCGAACAGCGGCCGTTTCACGCGCTCGGCTCACCGGTCCCGCGATCGGGTGGGCGAAGCGCCGGGTCGGTTTCGGCTCGCCATCGCCACTTGTCCGACGCACACGCCTCCGTCGTTGACCGGGACCTGTTGCCCCCAGATCACACGGAGACGGCCCGCGGTGTGCTGGTGGAAAGACTCGAGCAGCAGGCGATTCTGCCAGACCCCGCCGGAGAGCGCGACGGCGCGGCACCCGCTCTGCGCCGCGACCCGTAGCGCGATCCCGGACAGCGAAACGGCGAGAGACTCGTGGAACGACGCCGCCAGATCTGCCGGGTCTTCGCCCGCGAGGCGGCCGCGGACCAGGCCCTCGATGACTGCGCTCGGATCGAGGCTCTCGGAGGGCTCGCAACGACTGCACCTGCCGGTCTCTGCAAGCCGCTCGAACCAGGCTGCCGCCTGACCCTCGTAAGTGTTCTCCCGCGTGTATCCGCACACGGCGGCGGCCGCATCGAAAAACCGCCCGGCGGAAGTGGTTGTCATCGTCCGCACACCACGACGCACGAGCAGCTGCGAGTCGCGGAACCGCCTCGGGAAACCGAAAGGCGAGCTCTCGAGCGTCTCGGGATCGGTGTCCGGGAGGTACGCTGCTGCGGCCTGCACGGGGTATCGCGCGGCGGCGTCTCCACCCGGCATCTCGACCGGCTTCAGGGAGAGCACACGGCAGAAGCCGTCCCCCACGGATCCGGTGAAGATCTCGCCGCCCCAGATGCTCCCGTCGCGGCCGAACCCGGTCCCGTCCAGAGCAATGCCAATAACGGGTTCGTTCGGGCATCCGTGCTCCAATAGCACCGCCGCGATATGCGCCTCGTGGTGCTGCACCGGGATATGGGCGGCGCCGTCGAGGTCAAGGGCGATCCGTGTCGATGTGTACTCAGGGTGCAGGTCGTGCGCGATGATCAGCCGGCGGCGGTCGACCGCGTACATCTTGAGCAGGTCCTCGATCGTCTCGCGAAAAGCCCGATCGGTATCCAGTTGCCCGAGATCGCCGATGTGTTGGCTAACGACGACCTCGCCATCCACGGTGAGCGCAACCGCGTTCTTGAGATCGGCACCGACGCCGAGCACGGGGTATTCCGTTGCCACATTGCCGACGCATGCCGGAGCGAAACCCCTCGCGCGCCTGACGATGAACGGTCGGCCGAGACGGACGCCCGCGACGGAATCATCGATCCGGCGCCGGATCCCGCGTTCTCCGATGAGGAACCCGTCGGCGAGCCCTTCGAGTTGTTGCTGGGCGGTGTCGTCATCGAACGCGATGGGCTCGTTTGATCGGTTGGCACTGGTGAGCACCATCGGATCCGGCGCCCCGTACGCAAAGAGAAGATGGTGCAGCGGGGCGTACGGCAGCATCACGCCGAGCTCATCGGACCCCGGCGCGACACCGGGAAACGAGCGTTGTGCGGGGATCAGCACGATCGGACGGGCCGTGCTGGTCAGCAGTGCTTCGTGCTCCGAGGAAACGGAAACGATCGCCGCAGCCGAATCAAGACTCGACGCCATTATCGCGAACGGCTTTTCCTTTCGGAACTTCCTGGTGCGAAGCTCACGCACGGCCGCCTCGTCGGACGCGTCGCACGCCAGGTGGTACCCTCCGATTCCCTTCACCGCGAGGATCTCGCCGCCCGCAAGCCTCGATGCCGAGAGCTTGATCGCCTCGTCGCCCCGCGCGATCTCCTGCCCGTCGACTACAAGCCGAAACGTCGGACCGCAGGATGGGCACGCCACGGGCTGGGCGTGGTAGCGACGATCTGCCGGGTCGCGGTACTCCGCGGCGCACGCTTCGCACATGGGCCAAGCGGCCATCGTCGTCCGTTCACGGTCATACGGCAGAGACTCGATGATCGAATACCGGGGCCCACAGTTGGTGCAGTTGATGTATGGGTATCCCGTGCGGCGATCCGTCGGGTCGCGCATCTCGCGCAGGCAGTCGTCGCAGATGACAAGGTCCGGGGAGATGCGCGTGGTGGGAGTGCCCGCCGTCGGGCTCGTGCGAATCTCGAACGAGTCGTACCCAGCCGGTGCGGATGGTGTGATCTCGATGCCGTCGATCGAGGCCGCCGCCGGGGCTTCGGATCGCAACGCTTCGCTCAACCTCTCGAGCACGGCCGCGGTTGCTTCCGCGTGGATCTCAACGCCCGCCGCGTCGTTCTGCACCCAACCCGACACGCCCAACTCGTGGGCGAGTCGGTACACGAACGGGCGGAACCCAACCCCCTGAACCGTTCCGCGGACACGCACTCGTTGGGCGGTGCGATCTTCCATCAGCAGATCCGTGGGAGCGGATCGCCGGCGAGCATGTCGATCACGCGGCGTGCCCCAAAGTCGGTTCGCCCGACCACACGCCCCGGGTGCGCATCGGTTACCGTCCCGATGAGACGCGCCTCTCCGCCTCCGGGAACGGAGGAGAGCGCGTCCAACGCGTCGTTCGCGTGCTCTGCGTCGACCACGGCGATGAACTGCCCCTCGTTCGCGACATGGAGCGGATCGAGCCCCAGTAACTCGCACGCGCCCCGGACCGCGTCGCGGATCGGCACATCGCGCTCGGTGATTTCCACGCCCAGCCCCCGGCCCATGGTCAGTTCGTTGAGAACGGTTGCCACGCCACCACGCGTGGCGTCGCGCATCCATCGGACCCCGTGTCCGAGGGCGTCGAGCAGGGCGCGTGTCAGCGGCAGCAGGCTGCGCGAGTCGCTGGTGAGATCGGTGGAGAGATCCACCCCCCCGCGGGCGAGCATGATCGTGATTCCGTGGTCGCCGATCGGTCCGCTGAGAAGGACGGCGTCGCCGGGCCGCACCCTTTCGGGGGACAGGTCCACGCCGGGACGAACGATCCCGACTCCCGTGGTATTGATGTAGAGCCCGTCGCATTTGCCGTGCTCGACCACTTTCGTGTCGCCCGCAACGACGGGCACGCCTGCGTCCGCCGCCGCTTTGGAAAGAGCATCAACCTGCACGCGGAGATACTTTGCGTCGAGACCTGCCTCAAGCACGAAACCGGCCGTGAGACCGATGGGGTCGGCTCCCGATACCGCGAGGTCGTTCACGGTGCCATGGACTGCCAGCGAACCGAGGCAGCCGCCCGGGAACACATGCGGACTGACGACAAATGTGTCGGTCGAGACGGCGAGCCGGTGATCGCCCAGCGTCAGGAACGCGGCGTCACCCAAGCGATCGAGCGACGGATTCGAGAACGCCGGCACGAAGAGACCCTCGACGAGGCGTCTTGAGGCGTGCCCGCCGGCGCCATGCTGCATGGAGATCTGGGCATCGTGGAAGGTCGGTGCTCGCATGTCATCCGTTTGCGGAGATGTTCAGGTCCGCGTACTTGTACTGGGCCGCGCAGGCCCCCTCACTCGACACCATCAACGCCCCGACGGGGTTCTCCGGGGTGCAGCCCCGGCCGAAGAGCCGGCAGTCGCAGGGTCGGATCGACCCGGTCAGCACCTCCCCGCACTGGGCCTCGACGGGATCGGGGAAGACCTGCCCGTGGACACCGATCTGCTTTTCAGCGTCGAACGCGGCGAACTCATCCCGAATCCTGTATGCGGATCGCGGAATCTCGCCCAGCCCACGCCACTCGAAGGAGTCCCGGACTTCGAAGACACGGTCGATCGCAGCCTGGGCAGCCGGGTTGCCATACCACTGCACGGCACGGGTGTACTGGTTCTCGATCCGGACCTCGTCGGAGTTGAGTTGGCGCAGGATCATGGCGATCGAATGCATGATGTCGACGGGCTCGAAGCCGGAGACAACCAGCGGGCGGCCGAACTCCTGGGCGACAAACCGGTACGCCTCGCAGCCGATGACGGTGGACACATGTCCGGGTCCGACGAACGCGTCGATCCGCATATCGCTGGATTGCAGGAGCGCGCGGATTGCCGGGTTCACCTGGATGTGGTTGCAGAACACGAAAAAGTTGTCGAGTCCCAGTTCACGGGCCCGCATCAGAACCACGGCCGTGGAGGGAGTTGTGGTCTCGAACCCGATCGCGAAGAACATGATCGGTCGCGATGGGTGGTCACGCGCGATCTTGAGCGCATCGAGCGGCGAGTAGACCATCCGGATGTCGGCTCCCCGCGCCTTGGCTTCCAGCGGGCTCCCGGTCGACCCAGGCACGCGCATCATGTCACCGAACGCGACGAAGATCAGGTCATCCCGTTCCGCCATCGCGAGCCCGACATCCATTCGGCCCATGGGAAGCACGCACACCGGACAGCCCGGCCCGTGGATCAGCTCGATATTCGACGGGAGCAGTTGCGAAAGCCCGAACCGAAAGATCGCGTGCGTGTGCCCACCGCAGATCTCCATGATTCGATACACCCGCTCCGTATCGGCGAGCCCGGCGATCTCGCGCTGCAGACCGCGGATTGTGTCGGCGTCGCGGTACTCGTCAACATACTTCACGCGCCGCCTCCCCCCGCGCCGCCGTATCCCTCGGCTTCCTCCCTGGCCTCCTCTTCCCACCTGAGCGCGGCGAGCAAGCGCAACTGCTCCGCGGCGTCGTCGGCGCTGATGAGGCTCATCGCGAATCCGACATGGATCAGAATCCAATCGCCGACTTGAGGATTCTCGTCGGCGATGAGGTCGATGCTCACCTCCCGGCGAACACCCATGACCTCGGCCGTCGCGAGCCGCCCGCTCGGGTCGATCGCCTCGATGCTCCCCGGAATCGCGAGGCACATGCCGCCCTCCGTTTCGTCCGAACCGAGGCTAACGGTCCGTCTGTGCGTATTATATCTCAGAAGATCCGGAATCTCGCTGCGAGTCCATGATGCACGAGCTTTCGATCGCTATGAGCCTTGTCGACTTGGTGGAGGATGCTGTTGCCGACGCCGGCGCGATCGGCGATGTTGCGGTCGTGACCGTGCGCGTGGGTGCGTTCTCGGGGGTCGTCGCCGAAGCACTTGAGTTCGCGTGGGGGAGCGCCTCGGAGGGGACCCGGTGCGAGGGATCCCGGCTCGAGATCGAACGGACACCCGGCCGGGTCCGTTGCCCCGGCTGCGGGGGCGAGAGCGAACTGGAGTTCCCGCCGGTCTTCGTATGCCTGCACTGCGGGTGTCCAACCGCGGAGGTGATCTCCGGACGGGAGCTCGATTTGCTCCGACTCGAGGTGCACGAAGAACCCCCCGCGGCAGATCAGGAGACGAGCCATGCAGCCCAGAATCCTTGAGGTCCGCACGAAGATCCTGAAAAAGAACGACGAGATCGCGCGCGCGCTGAGAGAGCGATTCGCCCACTTCGGTGTGTACGCGGTGAATGTGGTCTCGAGCCCCGGCGCGGGGAAGACGGAGCTTCTCACACGGGTCATGGCCGATCTGCGCGGGCAGGGCCTCTCCGTGGCGGCGGTGGTGGGCGACCTCGCGACCGAACGCGATGCGAACCGGCTCGCCACCAGCGGATGCCCCGCGATCCAGATTCAGACCCAGACGATGTGCCACCTCGAAGCCGACATGGTGGCCCATGCGATCGAGCCGCTCGATCTCGAGTCGATCGACCTGCTGCTGATCGAGAATGTCGGGAACCTCGTTTGCCCCCAGGGATTCGATCTCGGCGAGGACCTCCGCGTCCTTCTCTTCCCATCGACGGAGGGTGAGGACAAGCCTCTGAAGTATCCGACATTGATCAACACTTGCGACCTCGTCGTGCTGAGCAAGATGGACCTTTCGGAGACGGTCGCTTTCGACTCGGCGCTGGCACGAGCGAACTGCCAGGCGGTGAGGCCCGGTGTGCCGATCTACGAGACCTCGGGCAAGACCGGGCAAGGGGTGGGGGCGCTTGCCGCGGAGCTGCGCCGCCGCGTCGCCGACAAGAGTGTGGAACCGCGTCCCCTTTGCCTTTGAGCGCGGAGCCGGCGAGCCAGCATCGAGGGCGCCCGAATCCGAGGATGTTCGCCCCAAAACAGATTCATATATGGGGTTTGGGGCGCTATCGTTCTTGGATTAGTCGTGGAAGATCCCATGGCACTTCTGCGGGGCCAAGCCGAACGAGAACGAGTCCGCCCGGGCGGTGGTCTTGCGGACGGAGATCTCGTTCGAATCGCGGAACCGAGCAAAAAATGTGAGTCACTTGAGCGGCGGTCCCCAAGGCGAAGCCAACGGGGAGGCGGTGCATCCTCGCGCCAGCTCGGGACCGAGGGGCCTTGCCCGATGGCGAAAGCGGGCGGACCACTCCCGAGGTGAGGTGATCGATGAGCCAGATTGTCGATGTGGCTGTCAACGCGGCGATCGGCCACGGTGAGGACGCCCGTTGGCGTCTGCTCGATGTTGTCCGCGGTGTGCAGACGAGGCTGGGGCAGGTGCCCCCGGAAGCCGTGAGCGCGATCGCTTCATCGATGGCCATTCCCTTGGTCGATGTTGAGACGGTTGTCTCGTTCTACTCCTTCCTGAGTCGAGATCGCAAGGGGCGCATCGTGATTCGCCTGTGCGATGACATTCTCGACCGCATGCTCGGATACGAGGATGTGAAACGAGCGTTCGAACATGAACTCGGAGTCCGCATCGGCGAAACCACCGCCGACGGGCTCATCACGCT
>MDTD01072998.1_pt1 | contig 74821 bp, 66 predicted proteins | sample 811221 | NCBI WGS metagenome assembly MDTD01 (sample SAMN05326646, study PRJNA326480) | marine metagenome | isolation source: seawater | place: Pacific Ocean: South West | collected 2011 | reverse complement strand
GGCGGGCCGAGCCGGCGGTCGGTGGCGATCCGGCCGCCGATCCGGCCGCGCGCCTCCAGGACCAGCACCCGGGCCCCGGCGCGCGACAGCTCCGCCGCAGCGGCAAGGCCCGCGATGCCGGCCCCGAGAACGAGGATGTCGGCATCGCCGGCGGATTGCCCGGCAGCAGCCGGGCGGGTACCGGCAAGGGCGATTGCAGCTGCCGCGACGCCCAGCAGGCGGCGTCGGGACGGCAGCTCAGCTCGGCGCGCGGTGCTCGCCGTAGGTCTGGTCCAGTTCCTCGTCCAGTTCCTCAAGATTCCGGCCTGCCGTCTCGATACGGAAGATCCAGGTGACCGCTGCCCCGAGGAGCGAGGTCCCGACCAGGATGTACAGCAGCACATCCGTCCCCAGGTCCGCCAGCAGGACCGGGAACAGCATCGCCGTCATCACCGCGCCGATCTTGCCGCAGGAGGCGGCGAAGCCGGCGCCCAGGCCGCGCACCTTGGTGGGGAAGACCTCGCCCGCGATCAGGTAGGTCTGGGCATTCGGGCCGATATTGGTCATGAAGTTGAACAGCATGAAGCCGGCGAAGATGAGGACGATCTCCAGGCTGCCGCTGGCATAGGTGGAGAGGGCGGCGATCAGCAGGCCGAGGCCGCAGCCGATGAAGCCGAAGACCTGCAGCCGGATCCGGCCGACCCGGTCGGCCAGCAGCACGGCGAAGATGATGCCGACGATCAGCAGGACGTCGATGATGGCGGCGCCACGGGCCGCCAGGATGTCGTTGTGGATGATGTCGGCGACATGGGTCGCATGCTCCCGCTTCTCGCCCACCAGGGAGACCAGGATGGTGGGGGTGAAGATGCCGATGCCGTAGGTCCCCAGGTCCTGCAGGAACCAGGGGATGGAGGCCAGGATCGTGGCCCGCCGGCGCTTCTTGCGGGTGAACAGGGAGATGAAGCCGCGGTTCTTCCTGCCCTTTCCGGTCTTCTCCGCCTGCAGCCTCTGGGCCTCGGTACCGTTCCCGCGCAGTCGCACCTGCTTCGGATAGGGCGGCTGGCGGTTCAGCAGCCGCTGCGCCGCGCTTTCCGCCTCTTGCACCCGGTCGCGGGCGACCAGCCAGTGCGGGCTTTCCGTGATGTAGAAGCGGCCGATCAGCACCAGCGCCGCCGGCAGGATCGCCGCGCCGTACATCCAGCGCCAGGATTCGATTTCGGGCGCAGCGGAGAGGATCAGGTAGCCGATCGCCACGCCCGCCAGCGCGCCGACCGCCTGGAAGCCGAAGGCGGAGAGCACCAGCCGCCCGCGGCTGCGCGACGGGATCGCCTCGGAGATGATGACATGGGCCGTCGGATAGTCGCAGCCGAGCGCCAGGCCCATGCCCAGCAGGCAGATCACGAACCAGCCGAAACTCGGGCTGATGCAGATGCCGATCAGGAACAGCAGGAACAGCGCCTGCTCGAAGATGAACATCCGCTTGCGGCCGAAGCGGTCCGACAGTCCGCCCAGCGCGGTCGCGCCGATCAGGATGCCCGCCAGGCCCGCGCCGGCGACGAGGCCATGCTCGAACGCGCCGAGGGAGAATTCCTTGGAGACAAGCGGCAGCGCGACGCCGCCCATGAAGACGACCATGCCCTCGAAGAACTTGCCGAAGGCCGCCAGGATCCAGATCAGCCACTGCATCCGCGTCATGGGCGTCATGCCCACCGCGGTGCCGTCCGCCCAGACCGGGGTCTCGTCCAGGTACTGCTGGATTGTTCTGCCGTCTTGCGCTTCCGCCGCCGCTTCCGTTTCCGGAATAGCGTCGGTGGCAGCTTTGCTTGCGATGGCCACGGATCGGTCCCCCAGGGTGCGACTCTTCGATCCTGTCTAGCCCCGGCGGGGCGCCAGCCCCGTTACGCATCTATGAACTTTTTGTTGCGTAAAGGTTTTCAATCCGCACCGGCCGGGCAAAGCCCGCCGACAGGACCTCAGTCGGACCGGGAGCTTTCCGCTTCGTCTGGTCCGGGCATGCCGGGATCGGAGCCCGGCGCCGACGGCGCGGCCTCCGCAGTGCCGCTTCCGGTCCCCCCTTCCGGCGCCGGCAGGGCGGCTTCTGAGGCCGCGCCGCCGGCCGGCGTCTCGTTGACCACCCGCAGGGGCGGGGCGCGCCCCGACTTGTCCTCGCCCCAGTAGATCGTCTGGTGCGGGAAGGGGATCTCGATGCCGCGGCGGTCGAACACGGTCTTGATGCATTCGTTGTAGGCGCGGCCGACCGCCCACTGGTTGCCGGGCAGGGTCTTGATCCGGGCCCGCACCGTGATGGCGGAATCGCCGAACTCGGTGATGCCGTGCATCTCCAGCGGCTCCAGGATGTTGGCGCCGTGGTCGGTCTCCTTCAGCATGTCGTAGGCCTCGTGCATCGCCTCCTTCACCTCCGCGATATCCTCGCGATAGGCCACGCCGATATTCGCCACGTGGTAGGCGAAGCGGCGCATGTAGTTGGAGACCCGGTCGACGGCGCTGAACGGCACGATGTGGTAGACGCCGTTCAGGTCGCGGATGCCGACGGAGCGCACGCTGAGCCGCTCGACGGTGCCGGTTGTGCTGCCGACCGTGATCACGTCGCCCTCGTTGATCGCGTTCTCGAACTGGATGAAGACGCCGGTGATGACGTCCTGCACCAGCTTCTGCGCGCCGAAGCCGATGGCCAGGCCGACGACGCCGGCGCCGGCCAGCAGCGGGCCGATATCGACCCCCAGCTCAGACAGCGCCAGCATCACGCCGATCACGGCGATGGCGATGGTGCCGGCATTGCGCAGCAGCTTCAGCAGGGTGATCTCGCGCGCGCTGGGCGCCTTGCCGACATTCGGGTTCAGGCGGAATTCCACCCAGGAGGAAAGGCCGACCCAGAGCAGCCAGGCGATCAGCAGGACCACGGCGGAGGAGATGACCGCGCCGGCGATCTCCTGGCCCAGTTCGCTGGCCAGCCAGCCGCTGATATCCGCCGCCTCCCAGGCCTCCACCAGCGCCAGGATCACCACCACGAAGACGATCAGCCGGACGATGCGCAGCAGGTTGGGAATGAAGGCGTTCAACCGCGGTTCCAGCAGCGGCAGCCGCTCCCGCAGGCTCTCCGGCAGGCGCACGCCGCCTGCGATGGCGCGCGAGATGGCGCTGACCACCAGGATGCCGATCAGGATCGCGGCGGCGGTGCGGCCGGTGGCCGACAGGATGAAGGACATGGCGCCGTCCGGCCGCGACAGCCAGATCACGAACAGCGCCACCACATAGGCGATCGCCGCCAGGTGCCAGAAGCGGCCGACGAACATCATCAGGTGGCCGAAGAAGTCGCCGCCGCCATGGCGGCGCTGCAGATGCTCGTGCAGGGCCTTGCGCTTGCTCAGGATCACGGCCAGTGCGGTGACCAGGGCGATGATGGCGATCAGCACCTGCAGGCTGCGGCCGGTCACGCCACCCAGATGGGTGGTGGCGATCGGCACCAGGAACAGGAAGCCGTAGCCCAGCAGCCAGGCCAGGGCGCCAAGCCAGCCGGACCAGTAGGCGGCGTAGCGGTCGGACATCGGCGGGATCCGCATGGCGGCACGCCGGGGCGAGAAGATCGCGTGGATCACCATGCGCACCAGCCCGACCATCAGGAAGGCGTTCAGGAACAGCGACTGCTCGATCTCCATGCCCTCGCCGCTGGCGATCATCGCCACGGCGGCCAGATAGCCGCCCGCCCAGGCCGCGGCCACGACCACGCCTTCGGTGAGCGCGGCGCCGACCAGCATGATCAGGGAGACCAGGACGCCGCCCTGTTCGGCCCGCCGGTTCAGCCCCCGCAGCAACGGCCGCGCGGGCAGGCGCAGCACCAGGAGGACCGCATAGGCTGCGACGATGACGGCCAGCAGTTCCAGCACGGCACCGGTCAGCAGGTCCCAGTCGATGCTCTGCCGCAGCCGCCATTCGGTCAGCCCGCCCAGCTCGCTGACGATCCGGTCGGCGAAGGCGGCGGCGGATTCCGCCGCCTGCTGGGTCACCTCGGCGATCTGCTTCGCCAGCCCGGGCTGTGCCTTCGGCTGCGGCGGGGCGGCTGCGGGGCTGGCGGCGCCCGCTGCCTGGTCCGCGGCGCCGGCCAGTGCCTCCAGCTTGCCCCGCAGCTTGTCCAGCGTCGCCTGGTCGGCCAGCAGCTGGGACAGGGCCTTCGCCTCCTGCGGGGTCAGCGGCAAGGCCGATGCCTTCGTCCCGTCCGCCGCCGGCTCTGCCGTCTCGGACTGCGCATGCCCCGTGACAGGCTGGAGCAGCAGCAGGAACAGGGCGAGGCAGGGCAGCAGCAGGCGGAACATGCGGAATCCTCGAATGCGGGCGCGGCAGGTCAGTCTTTGTCCAGGGGCACCTAGAAAGACCCGGGCGGTCTCGTCAAGGCTGTCGCGTGGTGCCGGGACCATGGCGTCGCGCCCGCCGGAGGGTTACCGTTCAGGGAAGATCGTTCGGATCGCGGTGTTGAATTGGTGGGGACTGCCGCGCCAATCTGCACCGATAAGTTGTTCCGGTGCAGAGGCTGCCTGCGGTTGGCAGGGGCCGCGCCTGTCCTGGCACGCCGCGAAGACACGGGAACGGCGACGTTCCCGACGGGCCTGGCGGCGGCTGCAGGGCGCAGGCGTCTTCCGTCGAAATGGTGGCCCCGCATGAACATCATCGCCAGCGAGCAGCCGGTGGATTTCTCGCCGGAGATCCGGCGCGATCCGGACCTGGATATCCGGAACCGCGAACTGAGCGAGATCCTGCATCTCTGGCGCGGCCTCTGCGGCGACCGGCTGATGCCGGCGCGTGCCGACATCAACCCCGCCGACCTCCGCAAACATCTTTCCGGCATCGCCCTGGTCGACGTGCAGCGGGAACCGCTTCGGGTGCGCTACCGCCTGATGGGCACCGCGATCGTGAATGCCCTGCGGCGCGACCTGACCGGCCGCTGGTACGACGAGGTCTATCCGCCCGCCATCATGGCCGAGGTGGAGATGGTCTATGGCTGGATCGTCGCCAACCGGAAGCCGCTGCGCACCGCCGGGATCGCCCTGTTCTTCGACCGCAGCATGTACGACTACGAGGTCGTGAACCTGCCCCTGTCCGATGACGGCTGCGAGGTCAACATGGTGCTGGCCGCGATGCGCTTCACCATGGCGGAGGGGCCGCCGGTCCCGCCGACCTGATCCGGGCCCTCACTGGCGCGGCATGAAGCTGGGGCCGCCGCAACGCCCGGCGGAGCGCTCCGGGCGGCTGGAGGCAATCTAAGTTGTTGCGCCGCAACATCAAAATATCCCTCCCGTGACCTTCATAAATTATCCTTATGTTCCGGATAATAACAAAAAATTTGTGGCGCCTCCCCGCTGCAGATAGCGTCTTGGTTAACAACACAGACCGAAAAGATGGTCCAGGCGCACCGATATGGCCAAATATTGGCGGCATACGGCGGAGGCAGAACATGGCCAATACAGAAGACGGTAAGACTTCACGTTCCCGAGGCAAGCTTACGACAGACCGGAAGCGGTCCCGGTCGAGGGGCGGCGTTTCGCGGCGCACCTTCCTGCAGGGCACCGCCGCGGTTGCCGGCGGCGTGGCCGGGTCGGCCGTCATTGGCGGCTTTCCGACCATCTGGGCGCAGGAAATCAAGGACATCGAGCTCAGCCATGTCGGCGTGTCCTATTCGGTGGTGAAGGCGATCGGCGACCAGGCCTCCAAGGACCTGGGCTTCAAGGTCACCATGCAGAACCTGGACACCTCCGCCGCGATCAACCGCTTCATCACCCAGCCGGACACCGTCGACATCGCCGATGTCGAAGGCTGGCAGGCCAAGCTGGCCACCAGGCGCGGCGTGCTGCAGGGCATCGAGCGCAAGCGGATCAAAGAAGTCGACAATATGCTGACGATCTTCACCAAGGGTGAACTCGACGGCAAGACGGTCTCCCGCCAGGGCATCTCCCCGTACGAGGCGATGTACATCGAGGAGAAGGATGCCACCGACCTGCACGAAGGCGTCACCGACTGGATGACCTTCCTGCCGCAGGTCTACAACGCGGATTCCATCGGCTACCGGCCCGACCTGATCGGCCATGAGGTGACCGAGTGGAAGGAGCTGATCGACCCCAAGTACAACGGCAAGGCGGCGATCCTGGACGTGCCCGCGATCGGCATCATGGATGCCGCGCTCTGCTTCGAGAGCGCGGGCATGATCAGCTACAAGAACAAGGGCAACATGACGCGCGAGGAGATCGACAAGACGATCGACGCGCTGATCAAGCTCAAGAAGGACGGCCAGTTCCGCGCCACCTGGACCACCTTCGACCAGTCGGTGCAGCTGATGGCCGCCGGCGAGGTGATCATCCAGTCGATGTGGTCGCCGGCCGTCGCCGCGGTCCGGGTGAAGGGCATTCCCTGCACCTACGCGCCGGTGAACATCAAGGACGGCAAGGAAGGCTATCGCGGCTGGTGCAACGGCATGGCCCTGATGCGCCACCTGGAAGGCAAGAAGCTGGAAGCCGCCTACGAGTACCTGAACTGGTACCTGTCCGGCTGGCAGGGCGCCTTCGTCGCCCGCTACGGCTACTACAGCCCGGTGCCGTCGACCGCCAAGAAGTACCTGACCCCGGCGGAATGGGACTACTGGTACGAGGGCAAGCCCGCGCCGACGGAGATCATGGACCCCTACGGCGTGCCGATGGAGCCGGCGGGTGCGGTGCGTGACGGCGGCTCCTTCGTGGAGCGGGTCACCAACATCTCCTGCTGGAACACCCTGATGGACCAGGCGGCGTACATGAACAAGCGCTGGAACGAGTTCAAGGCCGCCTGAGGCTTTGCGGGCGGGGCGCAATGCCCCGCCCGCGTTTCCCTGTCGCGAACCCTGTGCCGAGGATCCGCCTGCCATGACCGTCAACCGGAAGCTGACCGGCTGGCTCTACGTCCTGCCGCTGGTCGTGATCCTGGTCCCCTTCTTCATCGTGCCGATCCTGACCGTCCTGGTGGCCAGCTTCCTGGAGAGCGACGGCTTCGGCGGCTTCCTGCCCGGGGTGACCCTGGACAACTACGTCTACCTGTTCACCTCCAACCTGACCCTGCAGCTCTACCTGTCGACCGCGAAGTTCGCCGCCCTGACCTGGATCTTCACCGCGCTGCTGGGCTTCTGGATCAGCTATTTCCTGGTCTTCCACATCCGCAACCAGCTGGTGGCGATCGGCCTGTTCCTGATCTGCACCGTGCCGTTCTGGACCTCGACGATCATCCGCATGATCTCCTGGATCCCGCTGCTGGGTAAGGAGGGGCTGGTCAACAGCGCGCTGATGGGCATCGGCGCGATCGACCAGCCGCTGGAATTCCTGCTGTTCTCCGACTTCGCGGTGGTGGTGGCCTATGTCCACCAGCTGACGATCTTCATGATCGTGCCGCTGTTCAATTCCATGGCCCGCATCGACAAGCGCCTGATCGAGGCGGCGCGCGACAACGGCGCCAGCCGCTGGGACGTGGTGCGCCTGGTGGTGCTGCCGCTCAGCCGCTCCGGCCTGGCGCTGGGCAGCATCTTCGTCCTGTCGATCGTGATGGGCGACTTCCTGGTGGTGCGGGTGATGAGCGGCGGCGGCTCCGCCTCCATCGTCGGCGCGCTGTTCGAGGATATCGCCGTGCTGCAATACCCGCCCGCCGCGGCCAGCGCGATCGTCCTGCTGGTCGTGGTGGTCATGATGCTGGCGCTGATCCTGCGCACCGTCGACATCCGCAAGGAGCTGGCCCGATGAGCACGAGCAGCGGCTCCGGCCGCCGGCCCTGGACCTTCTATGTCCTGGCCACCCTGTTCGGCGCCTATGTCCTGGCGCTCTACGGCCCGATGTTCTGCATCTACCTGCTGTCCTTCCAGGACCTGCGCGGCGGCCTGGTGTTTCCGATGAAGGGCTTCTCCCTGCACTGGTTCGAGGACCTCTTCACCCAGGTCCGCACCGGCGACGTGAAGGGCAGCTTCTGGCGCTCGATGCAGCTGGCGGTGCTGGTCACCCTGCTGACGGTGGTGCTGTCCTTCTTCGCCGGGCTGGGCTTCCGGCGGCGCTTTCGCGGCGATGGAATCGTCTTCTACGTGATGATCGCCTCGCTGGTGGCGCCGGGCCTGGTGCTGGGCATCGGCATCGGCCTGCTGTTCCAGTTCCTGGGCCTGCCGGCAGGCTGGAGCACCTCGGCCCTGGGCGCGCAGCTCACCCTGACCCTGCCGTTCGGCATCCTGGTGATGTTCGCCGTCATGTCGCGCTTCGACCGTGCCTGGGAGGAAGCGGCGCGCGACCTGGGCGCGACGCCGATCCAGACCACCTGGCTGGTGGTGGTGCCGATCCTGCTGCCGGGCCTGGTGGCGGTCGCCCTGTTCGGCTTCACCCTGTCCTACGACGAATTCCCCCGCACTCTGCAGACCGCCGGCTCGCTCAACACCCTGCCGCTGGAGATCTGGAGCATGACCCTGAACGTCACCTCTCCCTCCCTCTATGCCCTCGGCACCGTCACCACCCTGGTCTCCTTCCTCGCCATCGGCCTCAGCCTCGGCTCCATCGCGCTGATCCAGCGGCGGCGGGCGAAGCGGGCGATGGACGCCTGAGCGGAAGGAGGGACAGACCATGGGCAAGGGCGATATCGAACTGGCCGGCGTGGCGAAGCGCTACGGCGACACCGTCGCGGTGGCCGGCGTGAACCTGAAGATCCCCGACGGCGCCTATTGCTGCTTCCTGGGCCCGTCCGGCTGCGGCAAGACAACGATCCTGCGGATGATCGCGGGGCACGAGGATCCCAGCGACGGCGAGATCCTGATCGGCGGCGAGGACACCGCCGGGCTGCCGCCGGTGAAGCGGCGCACCGCGATGATGTTCCAGTCCTACGCGCTGTTCCCGCACCTGTCGGTCCGCGACAATGTCGCCTTCGGCCTGCGGGTGCGCGGCCAGAGCATGCAGGACCGCCGCAGGGCCGCCGATGCGATGCTGGAGAAGGTGCGCCTGTCGGAGCTGGCGGACCGCCTGCCGGGGCAGCTGTCCGGCGGCCAGCAGCAGCGGGTTGCGCTGGCCCGCGCGGCGATCATGGAGCCGCGGGTGCTGCTGCTGGACGAGCCGCTGTCGGCGCTGGACGAGCAGCTGCGCCTGCAGATGCGCACCGAGCTGCGGCGCATGCAGCAGGACCTGGGCATCACCTTCGTCCATGTCACCCATACCCAGATGGAGGCGATCGCGCTGGCCGACCTGGTGGTGGTGATGGAGAAGGGGCGGATCCGCCAGGCCGGCGCCGCGCGCGACGTCTATGGCGCACCGCAGGACCGCTACGTGGCGGAGTTCCTGGGCGGGCAGAACGTGCTTTCCGGCAAGGTCGAGCAGGTCAACGGCGCCAGCATCCTGGTCTCCGCCCCGTCGATGAAGGGGATCCACGTGCCGCTGCCGGAGAAACGCCATGTGTCCAGCGGCGACAAGGTCGACCTGGCGGTGCGGCGCGATCACATCCACCTGGCGCGGCCCGGCGCCGCGCCCGTAGCCGGCATGAGCAATGCCCTCGGCGCGCGCGTCCTGGCGGTCGAGTACCAGGGCAATTTCGTGAAGGTGGTGCTGGAGGCCGGCCAGGACAGCGAATTCGTCGCCTATGTGGCGGAGCGCGAGTTCTACGCCGATCCCTTTGATGTGGGCGACATGGCGCTGGCCACCTGGTCGACGGAGGAATCGCGGCTGCTTGCCTGAGCGGACCGCGCGGGAAGGAGAACGGGCATGGAGATTTCGCTGGAGCTCAACGGCCGGCCGCTGGTGGTGGAGGTGGCACCCGACCTCCTGCTGGCGGACCTGCTGCGCGAGACCCTGGGGCTGACCGGCACCCATATCGGCTGCGACACCAGCCAGTGCGGTGCCTGCGTGGTGCATGTCGACGGCGCCTCGGTGAAAAGCTGCACGATGCTGGCCGTGTCCGCCGACGGCGCGAAGGTGACCAGCATCGAGGGCCTGGCCGAAGGCGCCGACCTGCACCCGATGCAGGCCGCCTTCCACGAGAATCACGGCCTGCAATGCGGCTTCTGCACGCCCGGCATGGTGATGAGCGCGATCGACTTCGCGAACCGCAACCCGGCCCCCGACGAGGCCGCGGCCCGGCGCTGGCTGGAAGGGAATATCTGCCGCTGCACCGGCTACCAGAACATCGTCGCCTCGGTGCTGGACGGCGCCGCGCGGATGCGTGCCGGCAGCGGTGCGGCGGGCGGGGAGGGCTGAGACCATGAACGACATGACCGGAACCAACCCGACCGGGATCGGGCAGCCGCTGCGGCGGAAGGAGGACATGCGCTTCCTGACCGGGCGCGGGCAGTATGTCGCCGACCAGAAGCTGCCGCGGATGACGGTGGCGGTCTTCGTGCGCTCGCCGCATGCCCATGCGGAGCTTGGCGCGATCGACACCGATGCGGCAAAGGCGGTGCCCGGCGTCGTCGCCGTGTTGACCGGCGCGGAGCTGGCGGCCGACGGGGTCGGCGGCATGCCCTGCGGCTGGGGCATCACCAGCAAGGACGGTACGCCGATGAAGGAGCCGGCGCATCCGGCCCTGGCGACCGGCAAGGTCCGCTGTGTCGGCGATGCGGTGGCGATGGTGATCGCGGAGAGCGTGGAGGCCGCGCGTGCCGCCGCCGACCTGGTGGAGGTCGACTACAGGCCGCTGCCGGCGGTGGTCGGCCTGCTGGAGGCGCTGCAGCCGGGTGCGCCGCTTCTGTTCGACGAGGCGCCCGGCAATCTCTGCTTCGACTGGGAGGTCGGCGATGCGGCCGCGGTCGACACCGCCTTCGAGAAGGCGGCCCATGTCGCGCAGCTGAGCCTGGTGAACAACCGCCTGGTTGGCAATCCGATGGAGCCGCGGGCAGCGATCGGCGACTACAACCCGGCGACCGGCCAGCACACCCTGTGGAGCACCAGCCAGTTCCCGCACATCGTGAAGCTGCTGATGGGCAACTTCGTGCTGAACATCCCGCAGCACAAGCTGCGGGTGATCGCGCCGGATGTCGGCGGCGGCTTCGGCGTGAAGCAGTTCCACTATGCGGAGGAGGCGCTGGTCACCTGGGCCGCGCGGCGGCTGGGCCGGCCGGTGAAATGGGTCTGCGAACGCAGCGAGGGCTTCATCTCCGACGCCCATGGCCGCGACCATGTCAGCGAGGCGGAGCTGGCGCTGGACGAGACGGGCAGGTTCCTCGGCCTGCGGGTGAAGACCCTGGCCAATATGGGCGCCTATCTGTCGACCTTCGGGCCGAACATCCCGACCAACCTGTACGGACCGCTGCTGGCCGGGGTCTATACCACGCCGGCGATCTACTGCGAGGTGAAGGGCGTCTTCACCAATACCCTGCCGGTCGACGCCTATCGCGGGGCGGGGCGGCCAGAGGCGACCTTCCTGCTGGAGCGGCTGGTCGACGTTGCGGCGACCGAGATGGGGATCGACAAGGTCACGATCCGCCGTCGCAACCTGATCGCCCCGGATGCCTATCCCTACCAGACCCCGGTGATGCTGGAATATGACAGCGGCGATCCCGGTGCCTGCCTGGACCAGGCGCTGAAGACCGCGGACTGGGACGGCTTCGCCGACCGCAAGGCCGCCTCCGCAGCCAAGGGCAGGCTGCGCGGCATCGGGCTCTGCACCTATATCGAGGCCTGCGGCCTGGCGCCGTCGCGCATCGCCGCCCGCCTGGGCGCCCGCGGCGGCCTGTTCGAAAGCTCGACGGTGCGGGTCCATCCCACCGGCGATATCACCGTCCTGATGGGCACCCACAGTCACGGCCAGGGGCATGAGACAACCTTCGCGCAGATCGTCTCGCAGCGGCTGAACGTGCCGATCGACAAGATCGAGATCGTCTTCGGCGATACCGACAAGGTGCAGTTCGGCCTGGGCACCTACGGCTCCCGCTCCCTGGCCGTGGGCGGGCCGGCGCTGGCCAAGGCGACCGACAAGGTGATCGAGAAGGGGCGCAAGATCGCCGCCCACCTGCTGGAAACCAGCGACGCGGACATCGCCTTCGAGGCCGGCGACTTCGTCGTCTCCGGCACCGACCGCAAGGCGAGCTTCGCCGACGTCGCGCTGGCCGCGCACATGGCCTCCGCCTTCGATCCGACGGAGCTGGAGCCGGGGCTGGAGGAGCAGGCCTTCTACGACCCGGTGAACTTCACCTATCCCGGCGGCGCCCATATCGCGGAGGTGGAGATCGACCCCGATACCGGGGTGGTCGAGCTGCAGAGCTATGTCGCGGTGGACGATATCGGCACCGTCATCAACCCGATGATCGTGCACGGCCAGCTGCATGGCGGCATCGTGCAGGGGGTCGGCCAGGCCCTGTTCGAGAACTGCGTCTATGACGAGGAGAGCGGGCAGCTGCTGAGCGGCTCCTTCATGGACTACAGCATGCCCCGCGCCGATGCGATGCCGCAGATGGTGGTCGAGACGCATTCCACCCTCTGCACCCATAACGGCCTGGGGGTGAAGGGCTGCGGCGAGATGGGCACGATCGCCTCGCCCGCCACCGTGATCAACGCGGTGGTCGACGCGCTGGGCCATCTCGGTGTCAGCCATGTCGACATGCCCGCTTCGCCCAACCGGATCTGGCGGATCATCAACGGCGCCGGCGCGCGCCTCGCAGCGGAGTAGGGTGGGCAGCCATGCACGGTTTCAGCTATCACAAGCCCGCCAGTACGGCCGACGCGGCCGCCCTGCTGGCGGCGAACCCGGAAGCGAAGCTGCTTGCCGGCGGCATGAGCCTGCTGCCGGTGATGAAGCAGCGCCTGGCACAGCCCTCGGACCTGGTCGACCTCACCGCCCTGGCGGAGCTGAAGGCGATCGACACCTCCGGCGGCGGCGTGACCGTCGGCGCAATGGTCACCCATGACCGGGTCGCCCGGTCGCCGGAGGTGCGGGCGGCGATCCCGGCGCTGGCGGCCCTGGCCGGCGGCATCGGCGACCCGCAGGTCCGCAACCGCGGCACCCTGGGCGGCTCCATCGCCAATGCCGATCCGGCGGCCGACTATCCCGCCGCGCTGCTGGGCTTGGCCGCACAGGTCCGTACCGATCGCCGCAGCATCGCCGCCGACGATTTCTTCACCGGCCTCTACGAGACGGCGCTGGAGCCGGGCGAGATCGTCCTCGCCGTCGACTTCGCCGTGCCGGACGCGGCGGCCTACATGAAGATGCCGCATCCTGCCTCCCGCTTCGCCGTGGTGGGCGTCTTCATCGCCCGCTCCGGCGCCGCGGTCCGGGTCGGGGTGACCGGCGCCGCCGCCTTCGCCTTCCGGGCGACGGCGATCGAGCAGGCGCTGGGCGAGCGCTTCGAGCCCGGCGCGCTGGACGGGATCAGGATTCCGGCAACGGAGATGTCCAGCGACATCCACGCCGACGCCGACTACCGCGCGCATCTGGTGCGGGTGATGGCGCAGCGTGCCGTGGCTGCGATCCTGGCCGGCTCCGCCCAGGCATAGCGCCGATGCAGGATCACAACGCTCTTGCCGGGAGCGGCCTTGCCCGTCTCTCCGCGAAGGAGATGCTGGACGGCTATCGCGCCGGATTGTTCACGCCGGTCGACGTGGTGGAGGCCGTGGTCGATGCCCTGGAGGATGTCGACCGGCGGTGCAACATCGTCGTGACGCCGATGTACGCCGAGGCCCGGAAGGCGGCCGAGGCCGCCGCCGCCGCCTGGCGGTCCGGTGAACCCACGGGCCCGCTCTGCGGCGTGCCGGTCTCGGTGAAGGACCTGATCTTCGTCGCCGGGGTGCCCGCCTGTGCCGGCTCTCCGGCGATGAAGGAGCATGTGCCGGGTGCCGACGCGGCCGTGGTCACTGCCCTGCAGCGCGCCGGCGCCGTGATGACCTGCAAGACCACGACCTGCGAGGCCGGCTACAAGCTGACCGCGGACAGCCCGCTGTCCGGCATCACCCGAAACCCCTGGCATCTGGGCCGCACCAGCGGCGGTTCCTCGGGCGGTGCCGCAGCCGGTGTCGCGGCTGGCGCCGGGCCGCTGGCGCTCGGCACCGACGCCGTCGGGTCGATCCGGGTGCCGGCCTCATTCTGCGGCGTGTTCGGGATCAAGGCGACTTTCGGCCTGGTGCCCCGGGCGCCGGGCTTCTTCCCGCCGTCCTGGGGCTCGCTCGCCCATACCGGCCCGATCGGCCGCACGGTGGCGGACACCGCCATGCTGCTGGAGGTGCTGGCCGGCCATGACCGCCGCGATGCGGTCAGCCTGCCGCAGCCGCAGCGCGCCTTTCCGGCGGAGCCCGGCCCGCTGGAGGGGCTGACCATCGCCTATACCGAGGATCTGGGCTATGCCGCGGTCGCACCGGCGGTCCGCGAGGCCTTCCGCCGCACCCTGGGCGTGCTGGAGGGGCTGGGCGCGCGGCTGGTGCCCGACCATCCCGGCCTCGATCCCGACATCCTGGACAGCATCCTGAAGCCGATCGGCTATACCGAGCAGGCCAGCGCGGTCAGCGACCGGTCGGAGGACCTGCTCGCCCGTTCGGAAGCGGATTTCAACGCGGTGGTGCGCCAGGGCCGCAGCTATAGCGGCACCGACTATATGAACGCCACCCACCGGCGCGCGATCCTGCGGGGGCGTTTCCTGTCGCTGTTCGAGCGGGTGGACGCGCTGCTGACACCGAGTGTCGCGGTCACCGCCTTCGCGGCCGGCACCCTCGGCGTCGATGAGATCGACGGACAGGCGGTGGACCGCCATCTGGGATGGTCGCCCTTCTCCTGGCCGATCAACCTGGCGGGGCTGCCGGCGGCCAGCGTGCCTGTCGGCTTCGATCCCGACGGCCTGCCGATCGGCCTGCAGGTCGTGGCGCCGTGGCTGGACGAGCCGCTGATCCTGCGCATTGCTGCCGCACTGGAGGCGGCGCAGCCCTGGGCGGGAAGCTGGCCGGGATTCAGGGTGCCGTGACTTCGCGGTCCTGCTGTGGCGCCGCGCCGTCGGTCTGGCCGGCCGCGGGCGCCGCCAGGCCGGGCATGGCATGGGGCTGGCCCAGATAGGTTTCCAGGTAGTTGTGCAGGGCCGCGGCGGCCGGCGAGGAGGCGCCGGGGGCCTGGTAAAGCAGCAGCTCGACCTTCGGCAGGGGCGGGAAATAGTCCTGCATGCCGATCTGCTTCATGCCCGGCACTTGGGCAGATTGCCCGAGAACGGTGATCGCCATGCCTGAAAAAACGGCAGCCTGCAGGCCCCCCAGGCTTTCGCTGATGCAGGCGATACGCCATTTCCGGCCCGTTCGCTCCAGCGCCTCGATGGCATGGTCGCGATAGACGTTGCCGGGCGGCAGCAGGGCCAGCGGCACCGGGTTCTCCAGATGGGTGTCCTGGCCTTCGCCCATCAGCCAGATCAGCTGTTCCTGGCGGACCACCCGGCCGCCGGTGAAGCCGCGCATGCGGGTCACCAGCGCGATATCGACCTCGCCGCGCTGCACCATGCCGACCAGCGGGGTGGAGAGGCTGCAGCGCAGCTCCACCTGGATGCGGGGAAAGGTCTTGCGGAACCGCGCCAGGATCGCCGGCAGCAGGTAGGCGGAATAGAGGTCCGGCGTGCCGAGCACGACATGGCCCTCGATATCCGGGGTGGAGAGCCGCGACAGCAGTTCGTCGTGCAGGCGCAGCATCGAGACGGCGTAGCCGCGCACCAGTTCGCCGGCATCGGTCAGCTGCGGGCGGCGGCTTTCGGGGGCGAACAGGGCCATCCCGGTCATCTCCTCCAGCCGCTTGATCTGCAGGGTGATGGCGGGCTGGGTGCGGCCCTGGCGGCGGGCCGTTTCCGTGATGCTGCCCGTCTCCGCAACCGTCACGAAGGACCGCAGGCTGCGGAGGTCGAGGGAGTAGGAGGGCATGCGGGTTCCCGGGTTGCATTGCCGGGCCGCCGCGCCCGGCATTCCATCGCATGCAAAATCCGTGCTTCCGCCGGCGCGGCGTCCGCCGGCCTGTCGATGGTGAACCGCGCCGGCCGGCGCGCCGTAGAACGGCCAGGAAGATGCACGGCATGAGGAAGGGGCCATGACGACGCAAGACGGCGATGCCGGCGTCCGGGCGGGACTGTCCCGCCGCAGCCTGCTGCAGGGCGGCGCCGCAACCTTGGGCCTGGCCGCGATCCTGCCGGACGGAGTTTCGCGGCGCGCGCATGCCGCGGTGGATGCCGCATCGGCGCGCGACCTGCTGTTCGACGTCAGCCGCGACGATGCGCCGATCGGGCGGCATGAGATCCGCTTCGACCGCACCGGCGGCCGGCTGGAGGTCGACATCCGCATCGAGCTGGAGATCGGCCTGCTGTTCGTGACGGCGTTCCGCTACAGCCACCGCAACCGCGAGACCTGGCAGGACGGCCGCCTCGCGGTCATCAGCACGCGCACCGACGATGACGGCACCGACCACCGCCTGCAGGGCCGGCAGACGGCGGACGGCCTGGTGATCGAGACGGGCGGGGGGCGCGAGGTCGTGCCGGCCGGGCTGCTGCCGACCAGCTGGTGGCACCCCGCCACGATGGGCCGGTCGCAGCTCCTGAACACGCAGGACGGCCGGATCATGTCGGTGCGCATGACCGCCGGCGCGGAAGAACGCATTCCGGGCGATGGCGGTACGATCCCGGCCCGTCGCCATGTCTGCCGCGGCGATGTCGACCTGGAGCTGTGGCGCGACCGCGCGGACCGCCTGGCGCGGATCCGCTTCACGGCGCCGCGGGACGGCTCGGTGATCGACTATCGCCGCCGGCCAGGCGGCTGAACGCCGCGCCGCGCCGGCGGTCAATCAGCGACCGGACCCGCATCTGCCGTGCGCGGTCGATCGGATAGCGGCGGACCAGGACGATCGCCAGCAGCTTGATCGGGATCGGCAGGGCGCCGTACAGCAGCGCCAGAACCAGAGTGTCGGACGGCGCGGCGGCCTCTGCCGCCGGGTCGAAGCCGGCCAGGTCCAGGACCGGGAAGGCGATCCCCACCGCCAGCGCCAGTGCGAGCTTCGTCGCCATGCTCCAGGCCGCGAAATAGGTGCCGGTCCGGCCGCCGCCGCCGCGCAGGGTGTCCAGGTCCACCACATCGGCCTGGATCGCCGGCGGCAGCGCCAGGTCGGCACCCAGGCAGAGGCCGGTGAACAGGCATACCGCAAGGAATGCCCCGACATCGCCGGCGCCCAGGAAAGGCACGGCCAGGAAGCCGGCACAGGCCAGCGCCATGCCCAGCATCCAGGCGCGGTGCTTGCCCAGCGCCCGGCTGGCCCTGAGCCACAGGGGGACCGAGACCAGGCCGGCAAGGAAATAGGCCAGCAGCAGCGCACCACCCTGTTCCGGCGCGGCAAGGCGATGCTCCACGAACAGCAGGAACAGGGTGGCGGCCAGGCCGTTGGCGGTCCCATTGGCAAGGTAGGCGGCCAGCAGCAGAAGGAACGGCCGGTTGCGCGCCATCAGGCGCAGCCCCGCTCGCAGCGACGGGGCCGGCGCCGTCGCCACCTGCGGCTCCCGCACGAAAAGGAGGCAGGCCAGCACGGTGGCAGGCAGCAGCCCGGCGACGATCCAGGCGAACCAGGACAGGGCGGCGGCGGAGGCGGTGTCCTGCAGCGCGCCGCTGCCGTTCCCTGCGGTCAGCCACTGCGCCATTGCCGGCAGGGTGGCCGCGATGCAGGTGCCGGCCACGACCATCGCCTCCCGCGCCCCGGCGATGCGGCTGCGGCCGTCATAATCCTCGCTGAGTTCCGCCCCCCAGGCCTGGTAGGGCAGCATCAGGGCCGTCCAGCCGCCATAGAGCAGCAGCGACCAGATCAGCAGATGGGCGCCGCCGGCGCCCTCCGGCGGCACGAACAGCTGCCATGTGGCCAGCATCACCGCCGGCGTGGCGGCGACCATCCAGACACGCCGTCGCCCCCAGCGGCGGCCGAAGCGGTCGCACCAGATGCCGACCAGCGGGTCGCTGAACGCGTCGAACAGCCGGGCCGCCAGAAGCAGCAGACCGGCATTGGCCAGGCCGATGCCCAGGGTGGCGCCGTAGAAGGCGGGCAGGTGGATGTAGACGGGCAGGGTCAGCATCGCCAGCGGCAGCGCCGGCAGGGCATAGGCGAGGAGCGGAGCCCCCGCCGCCCCGGATCTGCGACCTTGCATCACTGGCTGTTCCCGAACGGTTGGCCGACCCCATCCAAACTGGCCCCGACTAAACTGGATTGGCGGACAGTGCCGGCAAGGCGCCGTCCCGCCGACCGATCCGCCCGCCCCGGCGCCGCGTAGACTGACTTGTTGAGCAGGAGGTGACGGGATGAGTTTCGACCTGAAGCGGCTGGTGCGGCTGCCGGCCGTCGTCTTGATGGCCACCGCCTTTGCGGCCGGCACGCCGGCGCTGGCCGGCAGCGCCTACGAGTACGAATTCGCGGCCATCGAGGGCGGAAGGCTGCCGCTGGATGCCTGGCGGGGGAAAACGCTGCTGGTGGTCAATACCGCCTCGCTCTGCGGCTTCACGCCGCAATACGGCGGCCTGCAGCGGCTGTGGGAACGCTACCGCGACCGGGGCCTTGTGGTGCTGGGCGTGCCGTCCAACGATTTCGGCGGCCAGGAACCGGGCCAGGCGGCGGAGATCAAGCAGTTCTGCGAGGTCAATTTCGGCATCGACTTCCCGATGACCGAGAAGCTGGCGGTCACCGGGCCCGGCGCGCATCCCTTCTATCAGTGGGCCGCGGCGCAGCTCGGCCCGGAAGGGGTGCCGCGCTGGAACTTCCACAAGATCCTCGTCGCCCCCGATGGCAGGGCGGTGGCGGGCTTTCCCGCCAGCGTGACGCCGATGGATTCCCGCCTGACCGCGACGCTCGAGCGGCTGCTTCCCGCCCCCTGAACCGCCGCCCGGGTCCGCCCGGCGCGGCGCGGGCGAAGCGGAGGGGGAACATTCGGCGGCACCGCTGCGTTCCTGTAGCTGCGCAAGCGGGGGAGGGTGCGGATGACCTGCATCGAGGGACTGCCCGAGGCGCTCGCCTTCCGTGACGGACGGCTGCGGCGCATCGGTGTTGAACTGGAATTCGGCAACCTGACGGTCGCCGAGGCCGCCGCCATCGTGCAGCGGCAGTTCGGCGGACAGGTTGCCGTGACCAGCCCCCATCTCGCTTGGGTAACAGGAGCCGCGGCCGGCGATTTCGATATCCGTCTCGATTCCCGCCTTGCCCATGCGGAGGATGCGACCGGCGACGACCTGCTGGACCTGCTGCAACGCGAGGCGGCGGAAATGGCCGGCGACGTGCTGCAGGTCTGGACCCCCTGCGAGATTTCCGCGCCGCCGATGCCGCTCTCGGCGCTGCCGATGCTCGACCGCCTGGCCGCTGCCCTGCGGGCCGCCGGCGCGCATGGCAGCGGCGCCCGCCCGCACTATGCCTATGCCCTGCAGCTGAATGTCGAGGTGCGCAGTCTGGAGGCGGCGGCCGTGCTGCGCCAATTGCAGGCCTTCCTATTGATGGAGGACTGGCTGCGGCGGCAATGCCTGCGGGACCTGTCGCGGCAGCTGACCCTGTTCGTGCGGCCGTTCCCGGAAGAGTATCGTCGCCAGGTTCTGGACCCCGCCTACGACCCGGACTGGGAGCATCTGATCCGCGACCATCTGGCCGCCAATCCGACCCGGAACCGGGACCTGGACCTGTTGCCGCTGTTCGCCCATGTCCGCCCCGACCTGGTGGCCGCACTTGTGGACGACATGAAGGTCAGCGCGCGGCCGGCCTGGCACTATCGCCTGCCGGATTGCCGCCTGGACGAGCCCGGCTGGTCGATCGCCACGGAATGGCGCCGCTGGGTGGAAGTGGAGCGGCTGGCCGCGGACGATCGCCGCTTCGCCCGGGTGCGCCGCGCCTTCCTGGACTGGGGCGGCCGGGTCGATCCGGACGAATGGCAGGCGTGGCTGGCGGCGCAGCGCAGCCTGGAGGAACCGTGAGCGGGCGGCGTCCGCGGATCGGCGTCACCGGCGGCCGCAACCGCGGCTGGCTGCTCTGGCTGTTCACCTGGCTGTCGCTGCTGCTGGCCGGCGGGCGCCCGGTGCGCCTGACGCCGGGACGCCAGCTGCCCGCCTGGCCCCTGGATGGCCTGGTGATCGGCGGCGGCGACGATATCGGCATGGAGATGTATGGCGGCCTGCCGCGGCCGGCGGTGGCGGCGGCGGATCCGGCGCGCGACATCCTGGAACGGGACCTGATCCGGGCCGCGGTCGCGCAGTCCGTGCCGGTCCTGGGTGTCTGCCGGGGGGCGCAGATGCTCAACGTCGCCAGCGGCGGCAGCCTGCACACCGACATCTACGAGGTCTATGGCAAGGCGCCCCGGCTGAAGACCGTGCTGCCGCTGAAATGGGTGGAGATCGTGCCGGGCAGCCGGCTCTCCGGCATCCTGCGGCGGCGGCGCAGCCGGGTAAACGCCCTGCACCACCAGTCGATCGCCGGGCTGGGCGAAGGGTTGCGGGTCGTCGCCCGCGACCGTTGGGGCATCGTACAGGCGGTGGAGGGCGCCGGGGGAGAGAATGCGGGCGGCTTCCTCCTTGGCGTGCAGTGGCACCCCGAGTTCCTGCTGTTCGACCGCAGCCAGCGCGCCCTGTTCCGCGCCCTGGTGCGGGCCGCACGCACGCGCCGCGGCGCGTCCGGCCTGCCGCTGCCCGTCCGGCAGGCGCAGTCCGGGGGCGGCCGGCATCCCGTCCCCCGGAAAGAGGGCGGGACGCGGCGGTGACGACGGCGATGGTGTGCCGGCGATTTATTTTACACTTAAAATAATCTGCGCTATACGGTCGCGACGCGCCGGCAGCGGGACGACGGGTCGCGCAGCGCCGGCTATCATCTCCGTCACCCGCCGATGGGGAGGAAGAGCCATGTCGCAGGCCACGAGACCGCCCGCAATGGGGGCAGCCGGAAGCGGCAGCCCGGCAATCCGGCCGCCGGGGGGGCACCGCTATCGCGGCAATCCCGACGCCGTCCGCGCCCTGGTCCAGGGCGACCGCATCCACCGCGACCTCTATGTCGACCGCGAGATCTTCGACCTGGAGATGGCGCATCTGTTCGCCAATACCTGGGTCTATGTCGGCCATGACAGTCAGGTGCCGGAGACCGGCGACTACTACACGACGACCATCGGCAACCAGCCTGTGATCATGGTGCGCGGCGACGACGGCGCGGTGCACGTGGTCATGAACCGCTGCGCCCACAAGGGCGCCAGGCTGGTCTCCGAGGTGCATGGCTCCGCCGGCAAGATGTTCCGCTGCCCCTATCATGCCTGGGCCTACAAGCTGAACGGCGAGCTGATGGGGATCCCGCTGAAGCAGGGTTACCAGGGCACCGGACTGGACGGCTGCGAGGCGGCGAAGGGCCTGAGCCGCCCGGCGGGGGTGGAGACCTACCGCGGCTTCGTCTTCGCGAAGCTGAACCCGGGCGGGCTGTCGTTCCGGGACTATTTCGGCGACAGCCTGTCGTCGATCGACAACATGGTCGACCGCTCGCCCGAGGGGCGGCTGACCGTCGCCGGCGGCGTGCTGCGCTACATGCACGACTGCAACTGGAAGATGTTCGTCGAGAACCTGAACGACGCCATGCATCCGATGGTGGCGCACGAATCCTCCGCCAAGGTGGCGAAGGACCTGTGGGCGCGGCTCGGCGACAAGGACGCGAAGCCGCCGATGGCGATCGAGCAGCTCTCGCCCTTCGCCTCCAGCTACCGCTTCTTCGACGATATGGGCGTGCGGGTCTGGCCGAACGGTCACAGCCATACCGGCGTGAAGCATTCGATCCACTCCGGCTATTCCGACATTCCGGGATACGAAGAACAGATGATCGCCGCCTATGGCGAGGACCGCGCCCGCGCGATCCTGGGCGAGGCGCGACACAACACGGTCTACTACCCGACCCTGACCATCAAGGGTGCCATCCAGGCGATCCGGGTGGCGCGGCCGATCGGCCCGGACCGCACCCTGCTGGAGAGCTGGACCTTCCGGCTGGAGGGTGCGCCGGACGAGCTGCTGCGGCGCACCGTGATGTACACCCGCCTGATCAATGCGCCGACCTCGATCGTCGGTCATGACGACCTGCACTGCTATCGCGCGATCCAGGAGGGCCTGCAGGCCGGCGGCAACGAATGGATCAGCCTGCACCGCAACCACCGGCCCGACGAGCCCGTCGACCGCGAGGGCGTGGAGAACGGCACGTCGGAGATCTCGATGCGCAACCAGTACCGCGCCTGGGCGAAGTTCATGACCCAGGACATGGCGGCCGAAGGCGAGGACCGGGAGGCTGCGGAATGAGCGCCGTGGCCGCGCAGGCGGCGGCGCCGCTCGCCGCGCAGGCGCTTGTCGACTTCGTCTATGACGAAACCGAGCTGATCGATGCGGGGCGGCTGGAGGACTGGCTGGCGCTGTTCGCCGAGGACGGCATCTTCTGGGCGCCGCTGACCCCGGGCCAGCCCGATCCGGACCTGCATACCTCGCTGTACCACGAGGACCGCCTGTTGCTGCAGTTGCGGATCGAGCGGCTGCGCAGCGCGCGCGCCTATGCGCAGCAGCCGCCCAGCCGCTGCCAGCATGTGGTGGAGCGGCCGCGGGTGCTGGAAAGCGACACGACAGCCAACCGCCATGTGGTGACGGCGAAGATGGTCTATGTGGAGACCCAGCTCGACCGCCAGACCGTGCTGGCCGGCCGGCTGACCTATACCCTGCGGCAGGAGGCGGGCGCCTTGCGCATCGTCCTGCGCCGGCTGGACATCCTGAACTGCGACGCCGCCTGGCCGTCGATCCAGTGCTTCCCGTGAGGTGGCGGTGAACGTCCGGAGCCCCGCGACCGCCCTGGCGCACGGCACGGTCGCGCGCGCCTTTGCCGCGACCGTCGCCCGTCATGCGGCCCGGCCCTTCGTCTGCGTCACCCCGGCGACCGCCGCCGCCTATGGTATCGACGCCGGCGACCTGAGCTATGACGCCGCCGCCGCCGCGGTGGAGGGGCTGACCGACCGCTACCGCGCCGCCGGCTACGGCCATGGCCATCGCGCCGGCATCCTGCTGGAGAACCGGCCGGATTTCCTGCTGCATTGGCTGGCGCTGAATGCGCTCGGCGTCAGCGTGGTGCCGGTCAATGCGGAGTTCCGGTCCGCCGAACTGGACTATCTGGTCGACCATAGCGAGATCGCGCTGGCCATCGTGCCGCAGAGCCGCGCGCAGGACCTGGCCGATGCCGCGGCGCGGACCGGGCGGCCGCTCGCGGTGGCTGTCGCGGATGCCGATGAACCCGGCGGCGCCGTGCCGGAACCCGCCTTCGCGGCACCGTTCGCGGATCGCGTCCCGGACCTGGCGACGGAATGCGCGCTGCTCTACACCTCCGGCACGACGGGGCGGCCGAAGGGCTGCATCCTGCCCAACGAGTATTTCCTGTGGGGCGGCGAATGGTACCGCTCCACCGGCGGGCTGATCGCGCTGCGCGAAGGGCAGGAGCGGCTGATCACGCCGCTGCCGCTGGTGCACATGAACGCGCTGGCCTGTTCCACCATGGCGATGCTGGTCACCGGCGGCTGCGTGGTACAGCTCGACCGCTTCCACCCGACCAGCTGGTGGGACAGCGTGCGCCAGGGCGGCGCCACCATCTGCCACTATCTGGGGGTGATGCCGGCGATGCTGATGGGCGCGCCGGCAGGGCCGGCCGACCGCGACCATGCCCTGCGCTTCGGCTTCGGCGCCGGGGTGGACCCGCGCCACCACGCCGCCTTCGAGGAGCGCTTCGGCTTTCCGCTGATCGAGGCCTGGGCGATGACCGAGACCGGGGTGGGCGGCTGTGTCATTGCATCGGAAGAGCCGCGCTTCGTGGGCGAGAAATGCTTCGGCCGCGCGGTGCCGGAGGTGGAGGCGCGGGTGGTCGGCGATGACGGCGCCGATGTCGCGCCGGGCGCCGAGGGCGAACTGCTGGTGCGGCGCGCCGGTCCGGACCCCAGCTTCGGTTTCTTCAAGGGCTATCTGAAGAACGCGGCCGCAACGGCCGAGGCCTGGGCCGGCGGCTGGTTCCATACCGGCGACGTCGTCACCCGCGATGCGGACGGCTATTTCCGCTTCGTCGACCGCAAGAAGAACGTGATCCGCCGCTCCGGCGAGAACATCGCCGCGGTGGAGGTGGAGAGCGTGCTGCTGCAGCATCCCGAGATCGCCGCCGCCGGCGTGGCGGCGGTGCCGGATCCGGTGCGCGGCGACGAGGTGATGGCGCTGGTGGTGCCGAAGCGGCCGGTGGCTGCGGCCGAGCAGGCGGCTTTCGCGGAAGGCCTGGTGCGCTTCTGCCTGGAGCGGCTGGCCTATTACAAGGCGCCGGGCCATGTCGCCCTGTGCGAGAGGCTGCCGCTGACCGCGACCCAGAAGGTGCAGCGCGGCGAGCTGAAGGCCCTGGCGGCGGCGCTGCTGGACGGCCCGGCCTGCACCGACACCCGCGCGCTGAAGAAGCGCCAGGGCTGATGGGGCGCCAACCATGAGGCTGGTGTGATGGGCCGGCGCCAGGGCTATGACGGCATTGCCGTCTGCGTGCCGGTCACCATTCCCTACAGCCGCTATTCGGAGCGCAGCGCGCACTGGTTCTGCGGTCGCGCCCTGGCCCAACTGATCGCCGGCGCGGGGATCGCCAAGGGCGATGTCGACGGGCTCTGCGTCTCCTCCTTCACCCTGGCGCCGGATACCGCGGTCGGCTTGATGCAGTACCTGGGGATGAGCCCGCGCTGGCTGGACCATGTGCCGATGGGCGGCGCCTCCGGTGTCGTGGCGCTGCGGCGTGCCGCGCGCGCGGTGCAGGCCGGCGATGCGGAGATCGTCGCCTGCCTGGCCGGCGACACCAACCATGTCGACACCTTCCGGCACACCATCGCCAGCTTCAGCCAGTTCGCCCGCGACGCGGTCTATCCCTATGGCTCGGGCGGGCCGAACTCGAGCTTCGCCTTCCTGACCGACCACTACATGCGGGCCTACGGCGCGACGGCAGAGGATTTCGGCCGCCTGTGCATCGCCCAGCGCGAAAACGGGCTGCGCCATCCCCACACGATGATGAAGCGGCCGCTGACGATGGAGCAGTACCTGACGGCGCGGCCGATCGCCGACCCGCTGCGGCTGTTCGACTGCGTCATGCCCTGCGCCGGCGCCGACGCGGTGCTGGTGATGACCGCCGACCGCGCCCGGTCGCTCGGCCTGCCGCACGCGAAGATCCTGGCGACGATCGAGCGCCACAATGCCTTTCCCGACGACCCGATCCAGTATCGCGGCGGCTGGGCGATGGACCTGGACGAATTCTACGACATGGCCGGGCTGGGGCCGCAGGACATGGACTTCGTCCAGGCCTATGACGACTACCCGGTGATCAACTTCATGCAGCTGGAAGATCTGGGCTTCTGCGCCAAGGGAGAGGCGGCGGCCTTCGTGCGGGCGCATGACTTCACCATCGACGGCGACCTGCCGTTGAACACCTCCGGCGGCCAGCTGTCGCTGGGCCAGGCCGGCGCCGCCGGCGGCTATCTCGGCCTGGTCGAGGCGCTGCGCCAGGTCACCGGGCAATGCCTCGGCGGCGCCGTGCCCGGCGCGGCGGTGGGCCTGGTCTCCGGCTTCGGCATGATCAACTACGATCGCGGCCTCTGCTCGGGCGCCGCGATCCTGGCGCGCAGCGACAGCTAGGGGGACCGGATGACGACACCGATGCCGCCGCCGAAGCGCAAGGATCCGACCAGGCGCACCCGCCTGCCGACCCGGCCGCCAGACGGCCGCAGCCGCGAGGCGCTGGGCCTGACCGCGATGGCGGCGCAGGGCCGCTTCGCGCTGCAGGTCTGTGCCGCCTGCGGCGCGGTGCAGTATCCGCCGCGGCAGCTCTGCGGCGCCTGCCTGGCCGATGCCCTGCAATGGCGGGACGTCGTCGCGACCGGCACGGTGGTGGCGGAAACGGTGCTGCGGCATTCCAACGACCTGTTCTTCCGCGAGCGGCTGCCCTGGCGGCTGGGCATGGTGCAGCTGGACTGCGGCCCGTCGGCGGTCGCTCATCTGGCGGAGGATTGCGTGCAGGGACAGAAGGTGCGGCTGGCGCTGCAGCTGGACCGGTCCGGCCAGGCGGTGATGGTGGCGCGGCCGGAGCGGCCGGACGCCCATGCGGGGGAGGACCGGCAGTTGCGGGAAGCGGGCTGCGATCCGAAGGGGCGGCGGGTGCTGATCGTCGACGGCCGCACGATGCTGGCGCCCGAGCTGGCTCAGGCATTCGTGAAGGCGGGCGCGCGGACGGTGTTCGCCGGCCATGCCGAACCCTGGAAGCGCAGCGCGCATGTGGAGGCCCTGCGCGGCATCGACGGGGTGGAGCTGGTGCCGCTGAACGTCACCGACAGCGATTCCGTGCGCGAGCTGGCCGCGCTGCTGGGCGGCAAGGTCGAGATCCTGGTCAACAACAGCTACCACCTGCGCGACGGCGGCGCGGTCGACCGGTCGGACGTGAACACCCCGCGCGACGAGATGGAGACCCACTATCTGGGCCTGCTGCGGCTGGCGCGGGAGTTCGGGCCGGCGATGCGGGCGCGCGGCGCGGACGGCGAATACGGCGCCGTCGCCTGGGTGAACCTGCTGTCGGTCTATGCCCTGGTGAACAATCCGGCCTTCGGCACCTATTCGGCCTCCCAGGCGGCGGCCCTGTCGCTGTCGCACTGCCTGCGGGCGGAGCTGCGCCCGGGCGGCGTGCGGGTGCTCAATGCCTTCCTGGGGCCGCTGGAGGACGAGTGGCACCAGCTGGTGCCGCCGCCGAAGCTGGAGCCCCCGGCCGTGGCGCGGGCGGTCCTGCAAGGCCTGCGCGACGGGCTGGAGGAACTGCCTGTCGGCCCGGTCGCGGAGGAAATCCTGCGCCGGCTGGCGGAGAACCCGAAGGAGATCGAGCGGGAGATCGGTTCATGAATGCCGACATCCTGGGCGCCGAGGCGCGGCCGCCCGATCCGCAGCCGCGCCGGGTGCTGGTCACCGGCGGCGCCACCGGCATCGGCGCCGCCATCGTCGATGCCTTCCTGCACGAAGGCTGCGAGGTGGTGGTGCTGGACCGCCAGCCGCCGGCGGCCGCCGATATCCGGCTGCAGCACCGCCTGGTCGACCTGACCGACCGTGCCGCCCTGACGGCGATCGCGGCCGAGGTGGCGGCCGAGGCGCCGCTTACGACCGTGGTGCACAATGCCGGCGCGATCCGCGAGAAGCTCCTGGAGGAGGTGACGGCGGAAGATATCGACGCGCTGACGGCGCTGCACATCACCGCCGCGGTGCTGCTGGTACAGGCCTTCCTGCCGACGATGAAGGCCGCTGGCTTCGGCCGCATCGTCCTGGTGGGCAGCCGTGCCGCGCTGGGCCTGCAGAAGCGCACGGCCTATTCCGCCACCAAGGCGGGGCTGATCGGCCTGATGCGGACCTGGGCGCTGGAACTGGGCCCGGCCGGCATCACCGCCAACCTGGTGGCGCCGGGACCGATCGCGGAGACGCAGATGTTCCACGACGTGATCCCGCGCGACGATCCCAGACTGGAACAGATCGCGCAGGGCGTGCCGGTGCGCCGCCTGGGCCGGCCGGCCGATGTGGCACGCGCCGTCGCCTTCCTTGCGGCACCGGCAAGCGGCTTCATCACCGGGCAGAATCTCTTCGTCTGCGGCGGCACCTCCGTCGGCAGCATCACCTACTAGGGGGCCAATGTGACTGCGGAATCTGCCGCGACGGCCGGCCTGGCCGGCTTCCTGGAAGGCATCGTCACGGGCCGCATCCGGGTGGTCGATCTGACCATGACCCTGCAGCCGGACTTCCCCACCATCGTCCTGCCGCCGGAATTCGGCCAGAGCTGGCCGTTCCGGATGGAGGAGATCTCCCGCTACGACCATCGCGGGCCGTTCTGCTATTGGAACAACTTCGCCTGCGGGGAGCATACCGGCACCCATTTCGATGCGCCGATCCACTGGATATCGGGCAAGGATCTGCCGCAGAACGCCACCGACACGATCCCGCCGGAGAAATTCATCGCCCATGCCTGCGTCATCGACTGCGTGGAGAAGGCGGCGGCGGACCCGGACTACCTGCTGACCGTCGCCGACGTGGAGGCCTGGGAGCAGCGGCACGGCCGCATCCCGCCGCGGTCCTGGCTGCTGATGCGCACCGACTGGTCGCGGCGCGACTGGACCGGCTACATGAACATGGCGGAGGACGGCGCCCATACGCCGGGACCGCATCCCGACCTCATCCCCTGGGCGGTGGAGACGCGCGACATCATCGGCTTCGGCTGCGAGGCGGTCGGCACCGATGCCGGGCAGGCGCTGCACTTTCCGGTGCCCTATCCCTGCCACTACCACAGCCACGGCAACAACCGCTTCGGCCTGCCGTCGCTGACAAACCTCGACCAGCTGCCGCCGCAGGGCGCCGTGCTGATCACCCCGCCGCTGAAGATCCGCGACGGCTCCGGCAGCCCGACCCGGGTCCTGGCCCTGGTCGAGGAAGGCTGACCGCGGCCGGAGCGTCGCCCGGGAGCACCCCTCGGAGCGCTCCCTCGGGGCGTCGTCCTCAGGCTGCCGCCGCCTGGGGCGGGTGCTGCCGTGCGCAGATGCGAAACGGCCGGCGCTGGGCAATGCCGACGATCAGGCGGCCCTGGAAGTCCTCGGGCGCCCGACCGTCCGGCCCCGGCTCTGCCACGGTGGAGAAGAGCAGGGCGGTGACCTGTCCCGGCTGCACCGCTTCGGGGGCTGCGGCGCCTTCGGCCGCCAGCCCGGCACAGAGCGGCAGGCAGATCCTGTGGACCAGTGTCTCGCCGCCGCCGACGAGCAGGTTCACTGCCGTCCAGTTGATCGCGGCGCGGGTTTCCACCGTCAGCGCATAGAACGCTTCCAGGGGCCGGCTGTAGGCCTGCGGCCGGTCGTCGGCGGGACGCTTGCGGGGCGCGCCGGTGCCGAAGGTCCGCGCGATCGCATTGCCGACGATCCGGTACTCGAAGCCCAGCCGCTCTGCGGCCCGGTCGACCTTCAGCAGGCCGATATGCGGAACCAGACTGCGCGGCAGCTTCTCCGGCCGGAAGGATCGCCGCTCCGGCATCCGCGCGTCGCCGCGCAGGCTGTCCCAATGCGCGAAGAGCTCCCGCTGGACGGCCGGCACGATCCCGGCCACGAAGTCTCCATGCGATAACTCGACGAATGTCGGATCCTGAAAAGCCATGGCCCGCCCCACCTGCTGCCCGATTGCCACCCCGGACCCGGTCCCGATTTGATGCAACCGGCCGGGCCGTCCCTGTCTGGCAGCGGACGTTGCAAGCAGCGGTCCAGACCAATATGGCGTTTTCCGGGCAGGGCCGTGTCGGCTGGTTCGGGTTGGCAGGTTCGTTTCAGGACGGGCGGGGCGGTCACCCCGGATTCAGTCGCGCTGGTCCTCTGGGATCAGGTCGTCCTCGGACGAAGAGAAGATGAAGAGGATCGTCCTGCGGCTCTTGTGGGAATAGCCGAACTGCGGGTCGGTGGTGCCGACCAGGCGCCCGTTCCGGGTGTCCGTCGCGGTTGCGACGAACTTGGCGATGCCCTTGCGCTCCTGATCGCGATAGAGCGCAAGGCTGGGCAGGGTCAGCAGGCCGATATCGATCTCCGGCGTGCCGATCAGGCTTTCCTGCTTGTCGATCGACAGGGCGCCGGAGCGGATGCTCACGATCATCTCCGCGCTGTCGCGGTCCTTGGCCAGCCGCGCGCCGTCCTTCAGCAGCCGGTCGCGGATCGCGCCCACGGCATACTTGCCGTCCGGGCTGTCCATATTGACCGGCTCGATATGGATGCGGGTTCCGGGCGGGATCGGCAGGCGCATCCGCTCCGCCGCCTCGTCGGCGGCCTTGGAGATCAGCAGCTCTTCCGTCGCGGTCCGCTCCGGATGGGTTTGCCGCGCGGTGCTGCAGGCGGCAAGCAGGAGGGCCGGCGCAAGGATGGCGACGATGGGGAAATGGCGGGGCATGCTCGGGCGTGGCGGGACCTGTACCGCCCCGCGCGCCGGGGCGGCTTCGCGGTAGAATGGCCCTGCGCGCGAAAAGGTTCCACCCGATGCCGCCGCCATCAGGCGGAGGCGACCCGGCGCGGGATCAGCGGCGAAAGGCCGGAGCGGCTTGTCCTGCCATGCAGGCTGCGGCCCAGCGCCTCCTCGCAGAAGGCCGCGGTATCCAGCAGGCGGTCCAGGTCCAGCCCGGTGTCCAGGCCCATCGCCTCCAGCAGGTTGGCGAGATCCTCCGTCGCCACATTGCCGGTATGCCCGCCGCCATACCTGATCTTCGCCGGATGGCCGCCGACCCCGCCGAAGGAGCAGTCGAAATGCCGGCAGCCGGCTTCCAGCGCGGCGATGCAGTTGGCGATGCCGCTGCCGCGGCTGTCGTGGAAATGCGCGATCGCGGTGAGCCCGGGCAGCTCCGCCGCCAGCCGCCGGAACAGCCTTGCGACCGCCGGCGGGGTGGCCATGCCGGTGGTATCGCCCAGGCTGACATGGCTGATGCCCAGTTCGGCGAAGCGGGCGCAGTCCGCGATCACCGCCGCCTCGTCGACCCGCCCTTCGAACGGGCAGCCGAAGACCACGGACAGGGAGCCGACGATGCGGTACCGCCCGCCCGCGGCGGCGGCCATCTCCGCGATCCGCTGCCACTGCTCCGCCTTGCTCGCCCGCAGGTTCTTCTGGCTGTGCGCCTCGCTGGCGGAGGCCAGCAGGCTGATCTCGTTCGGGCCGCGCCCGGCATCCGTATCGGCATTGGCGCGCTCCACCGAGCGCAGGTTGGCGCAGGTGCCCTTGTAGAAGACGCCCGGCCCGCGGTGGATGCGCGCCAGCACCTCGCTGGCATCGGCGAACTGCGGCACCACCTTCGGGTTGGAATAGGAGCTGGCCTCGATCCGCCGGAAGCCGAGCGCGGTGAAGCGGTCGATCAGCGCGACCTTGGTATCCGTCGCCACGAAGTCCGGCTCGTTCTGCAGGCCGTCGCGTGCGAAGCACTCGTTCAGGATAACATCCGGCAGGATAACATCCGGCAGGATAACATCCGGCAGGATGACGTCCGGGGCGGCCATGGCGGTCAGGCCTTCTCCTTGTCCTTGCTGAACAGCTGGATCGCGTGGTCGCGCAGCCGGTTCTTCTGGATCTTGTTGCTCTCCGTCATGCCGATCTTGTCGAAATTCTCCACGAAGGCCAGGTGGCGCGGCACCTTGTAGTTGGCGCAGCGGTCGGCGCAGAAATCGATCAGGCTGTCCTTGTCGACCTTCTGCCCGCGCCGCAGCACGATGAAGGCGGCGGGCACCTCGCCCAGCCGCTCGTCCGGAATGCCGACCACCTGTGCCATGGCGACGGCCGGGTGCTGCAGCAGCACCGCCTCCACCTCCAGCGGCGCGACATTCTCGCCGCCGACCCGGAACATGTCCTTCAGCCGGCCGAGGAACTGCAGCCGGCCCTTGATGTCGGTCTGCCCCAGATCGCCGGTATGCAGCCAGCCATTTGCTTCCAGCGCGGCGTCGGTCTCCTCCTGGCGCTTGTAGTAGCCCTTCATCACGCTCCAGCCGCGCACGCAGATCTCGCCGGGGATGCCGTCCTCGCAGGCATCGCCGGTCTCCGGGTCGACCACCACGCACTGCATGCCCCAGTGCGGCCGCCCCCAGCCGGCGGCGCGCAGCTCCGGCGGGTCGGTGCGGTCGGACAGGATGACGTTCGGGCCGGCCTCCGACAGGCCGTAGGCGTTGCAGATCTCGTAGGCGCCCAGCTCCTCCATCACCCGCATCATCACTTCCTCGCCGGCGGCGGCCCAGCCGCCGCGCAGGACCAGCTCGCGCTGGCTGGCGGTGGGATCGTCCAGCATCATCAGGAACATGGTGTCGTTGCCGGAGGTCAGGGTGCAGGCCTCCGTCTCCATCGTCCGCAGGGCCTCCGCCGCGTCGAAGCGCGATGCGGTGATCAGGGTGCAGCCGCCGACCAGGGAGACGAGCAGCGACATCGTCGTGCCCGCGACATGGCTGAACGGGCGCGGGGAGTAATAGCGGTCGGTGCCCTTCACCCCCATCCGCCGGCAGACGCTGGCGGCATTGCCCAGCATGGCGGAATGCGGAAGCATCACGCCCTTCGGGTTGGCCGTGGTGCCCGAGGTGAACTGGATCAGCATCAGGTCGTCGGGCATCACCGCAGCCCGCACCCGTCCCAGCTGCTGGTCGGAGATCACGCCGCCGCGGCTGGCGAAGGCGCTCCAGGACATGGCGGCGGCCGGGACGGTGTTGCCGACGACGACCAGGTTGCGCAGGTCCGGCAGCTTCTGGCCGGGCAGGCTCTTGTCGATCGCCGGCTCGATCCGGCGCAGCATGCCGACGAAGTCGATCTTGCCCAGGAAGCTGTCGGTGGTGAACAGCGCCTTGATGTCCTCGTGCTTCAGCGCGTAGCCCAGCTCCTCCATCTTGAAGCGGGTGTTCAGCGGCACGGTGACCAGCCCGATGGAGGCGGCGGCGTAGTACAGCACCGCCCATTTCGCCGAATTGCCCAGCAGGATGCCGACATGGTCGCCGCGCTGCAGGCCCAGGCCCAGCATGCTCTTCGCCGCTGCGTCGACATGCGCCTTCAGCGCCGTGTAGCTCAGCCGTCCGTCCTCCGCGACGATCGCCTCGCGATCCGCGCAGCGCTTGCAGGTATCCTCCAGGACCTTGAAGAGCGGTCCCGGCAGGGGGGAGGCGGTCAGGGGGGAACCGATGATGGCGGAGGTGCTCATGGCGTCATGCCTTCGGGTGCGGGGTTGCTGTCAGCTGCGTTGCGGTCAGGAGGCGGAGCCGCTGCCCGGCCCGGCGGTCATGCCGGCGCGCCAGCTGGCGGTCTCCAGATTCTCTTCGATGGCCAGGATCTCGTGCGCCAGCGCGCCGTGCCGGCTGTCGTCGGCGCCGCGGTCGATCGCCTGCTTGGTCTGGCGCAGGGCCGCCACCGGCGCCTTGCAGATCTGTGCCGCCAGTTCGTCGGCGGCCGCCTGCAGCGCATCGTCGGGCACCACCCGGTTCACCAGGCCGATGGCACGCGCTTCCGCCGCGTCCAGCGCACGGCCGGTGAACAGCAGCTCCTTCGCCAGCCGCCGCCCGACGATGCGGGACAGCCGCTGGGTGGCGCCGACGGTGCCGCGCTGGGTCTCCGGGTAGCGGAAGCTGGCGCCTTCGCCGGCGATGATGAAGTCGCAGGCGGCGGCGATCTCGCAGCCGGAGCCGATGCAGGCCCCGCCGACGACGGCAACCGTGGGCATGGCCAGCCCCTCGATCGCGTCATAGGCGCGGAAGGCGCGCAGGCGGCGGCCGCGGATCTGGTCGTCGTCCATGCCGCTTCGTTCCTTCAGGTCGGCGCCGGCACAGAAGGCCGGGCCGTCCGCAGCCACCAGCACGCAGGCAAGGTCCGGCGCCGCCGCCGCCTGGCGGACGGCGGCCAGAAGGTCCAGGCACATGGCGTTGTTCAGGGCGTTGCGGGCATCGGGCCGGTTCAGGGTGATGCGCGCCAGCCGGCCGGCGCCGCGATCTTCCATGGCGAACAGCACGGTCGGCATCAGATCGCCCCCTCGCTGCGCAGCGCCGCGATCCGCTCCGGCGCATAGCCCAGCCGGTCGCGCAGCACCGCGTCGGTATGCTCGCCCAGGGTCGGCGGGCGCAGGAAGTCCGGATCGTCGAAGCCCTCGAAGCGGAACGGCAGCGCGAGGCCGGGGAAGGCGCCGGCTTCGGGATGGTCGAATTCGCGCACCAGGCGGTGATCGGCGACCTGCTCGTCGTGCAGCACCTCGGCCAGGTCGCGCACCGGGCCGGCGGGGACGCCGGCCGCGTCGCAGGCCGCGCACAGCTCGCTGCGGGTGAGGGCGGCGATCGCCGTCTCCAGCCGCTCCATCACCTCCGCCCGGTGGCGGACGCGTCCCGAGTTGGTGGCAAAGCGCGGCTCCGCGCCCCAGTCGGCGAGATCCAGCAGGTCGCACAGCGGCGCCCAGTGCTGGTCCGCACCGGTGATGTGGACGAAGCCGCCGTCGCGGCAGCGGAAGGTGGCCGACGGCACCCGGCCCGGATGTTCGGTGCCCAGCCGGTCCGGCACCTCGCCCAGGGCGAAATGGCGGGCCGCGGCCAGGGTCAGCAGGCTGATCTGGCCGTCCAGCATGGCGAAGTCCAGATAGCCGCCGCGGCCGGTCTGCGTCCGCCCGGCCAGCATCGACAGGATGCCGATGGCGATCCACAGGCCCGACGAAAGGTCGGCGATCGGCAGGCCGGGTTTCACCGGTCCGCCGCCCTTCTCCCCCGTCAGGCTCATCAATCCGCCCATCGCCTGGAACACCGTGTCATAGCCCTTGCGCGACGCCATCGGACCTTTCTGTCCGAAACCGGTGCACGAAACGTAAATGAGGCGCTCGTTTCCGGTCTTCACGCTTGCCCAGTCCAGGCCGTATTTCCGCAGGCCGCCGGTCGGGAAGTTCTCGATCAGCACGTCCGCCGTGCCGATCAGGTCGCGCACCACCGTGCGGCCGGCCTCGCTGCGCAGGTTGGCTGTGACCGACAGCTTGCCGCGGTTGCAGGCGTAGAAATAGCCGCTGCGCTCCACCCCGATGGCGGCGGCGATCGCCGCCTCGTCGTCGCGGTCTTCCGGCGGCAGGGCGGCGCGGGCCGCATCGGCGCCGACGAAGGGTTCATAGCCGCGGGTCTCGTCGCCGCTGCCGGGCTGCTCGATCTTGATCACTTCCGCCCCCAGCTCCGCCAGGATCATGTCGGCGAAGGGGCAGGCCAGGACCCGGGCCAGCTCGACGATGCGCACGCCTTCCAGCGGCTTCACGAGGCATCCTTCCTGGCGAAGCCGCGCATCCGCGCATTGGTCTGCCGGCCCAGTTCAAGGCCTTCCTGCAGCGGCAGGTCGGCGACCGCCTGCAGCAGCTTCTTGCTTTCCTCCATCGCCTGCGGCGATTGCGCGGCCAGGCTGGCGGCCAGGGCCGCGCCCTCGTCGGCGAGGGCGGCGGCGGGCACCACCCGGTTCACCAGGCCCAGCGCCTGCGCTTCGGCGGCGTCGATGCGCCGGCCCGTCGCCACCAGGTCGAAGGCGATCTTGCGCCCCACCTGGCGCACCAGGGAGGCCATGACGATGGCGGCCACGATGCCGTGCCGCACCTCGGGATAGGCGAAGACGGCGGTGTCGGCGGCCATCACGTAGTCGCAGGCCAGCGCCAGTCCGGCACCTCCGCCCATGGCATGGCCGTTGACCAGCGCCACCACCGGCATCCGCAGCTGCGGCACCACGGCGTGCAGCCGGCCGGTCAGCGCGGCGCGGCGCTCCACCAGGTCCTGGTTGTCGGGTGTCAGGTCCTTGAACTCCGACGTGTCGGCGCCGGCGCAGAAGCCGCGGCCGGCACCGGTCAGGACCAGGGCCCGCACCTTGCGGTCCGCCTCCGCCGCCTCGAAGGCCGCCACCAGGGCCTCGGTCAGGGCGAAGTTCAGGGCGTTGAGCTTCTCGGGACGGTTCATCACCAGGTGACGGACAGTGTCGCGGTCCTCGCTCAGCAATACCGGCTCGGTCACGGCGCGCTTCCTCCCTTGCCCGCGATATGGTGTCTGCCGGCACGGCCGACTGCGTCGGCGGTGGCAGGCAGCGGGCACGCTAGGAATTTTGTTTGACATCGTCAAACAGTTGCGCTGGCCTGCCCGCTGCAGGGGGGAGGGAGCATGCGCATCGTCGACATGACCTGGCGGGCCTACCGGATCGGCATGACCGATCCCGACTGGCGCTCCGCCGGTGGCCGCTTCGAGGGGATCGCCGGCCAGTTCGTCTTCCTGCACGGGGAGGATGGCAGCATCGGTCGCGGCACCGCGATCGCGCAGGAGCGGTTCGGCCTGGGCCCCGATGTCGTGGCGGCGTTCCTGGCGGAATTGAAGCCCAGGGTGGTGGGCCGGCCGGCGGAGCGGATCGGCGCCTGCATGGGGGAGCTGGAGCGGCTGTGGCAGGTGCCGGCGGTGGTGCGGGCCGGCATCGACTGCGCCCTGCACGAACTGGAAGCCCGGCGTCGCGGTGTCCCGTTGTGGAGCCTGTTCGGCGGGCCGCTGCGCGATACGATCCCGCAGGTCCGGATGATCCCCCTGAAGGCGCCGGAGGCGATGGCCGCCATGGCAACCGCCTTCGTGTCGGAGGGCTACCGCTTCCTGAAGCTGAAGGTGGTGGGCCGCCCGGACGAGGACCTGGCGCGTATCGCCGCCGTGCATGGCGCGGTGGGCGCGCAGGCGCGGCTGATGGTCGATGCCAACGGCGCCTATGCGCTTCCCGATGCCCTGGCGGTGCTGCCGGAGATGAAGCGCCTGGGGATCGAGATCTTCGAGCAGCCGGTGGCGCGCGACGATCTGGAGGGGCTGCGGCGCCTGCGCGAGGCGGGGCTGCTGCGGATCGAGGCGGACGAGAGCGCCGCCTCCGTGGCGCTCGTCCGCCGTCTGCTGGAGATGCGGGCCGTCGACCTGGTCGGGCTCAAGGTGCCGAAGCTCGGCGGGCTGCGCGCCACGGCGCAGGCCGCCGCACTCTGCGATGCCGCGGGCATCCCCTACCGCTTCGGCACCAGCTTCGGCTCCACCCTGGTGCAGGCGCAGAGCCTGGCGCTGGCCGCCTGCCTGCCGGGCCTGGCCTGGGCCAGCGAGCATGCCGTCTTTGCCGACTATGCCGACGATCCCTGCAGCGGCCTGGCGGTAGCGGAGGGGGCCTTGGCGGTGCCCGGCGATCCGGGCAGCGGGGTGCGGCTGGACTGAGGATGCCGCCGCGGGCGGGGCGCCTCAGGTGTCGAAGACGATCTCGCCGCCGGCCTCGCTCCGCATCTCGGCATAGACCTGCCGGCTGGTGCGCTCCACCCGGCGGATCAGGGCCACCAGTTCGCGCCGTTCCGCCGCGCTCAGCTCGCCCAGCATCCGTTCGTTGGTGGCGCGCCGCAGGGCGAGTACCTCGGCCACCAGCGCCCGGCCTTCCGCGGTCAGGACCAGCGACCGGCTGCGCGCATCGTCCGGGTTGGCGGTCTTCTCCACCAGGCCGCGCTCTACCAGCTGCGAGATGGTGCGGCTCATCTGGCTGGTCAGGACGCCGGCCGAGCGCGCCAGCGCCTGCAGGGTCGACTCGCCCAGCCGGTGCAGATTGGCCAGTGCCCGCCACTGCATGATGTTGAGGCCGAATTCCGGGCGGATCGACAGCAGGGCGATGCGGGTCGATATGTTTGCCAGGATCTGCAGGTGATAGCTGAACAGCCCCTCGATCGAGGCGTCGCCCTGCGACTCCGCGGCCGGTTCGACGCCGGCCATTGCCGTGCGCGCCGCTGCCGGGGTGGATCTGGGTCTCGCTCTGGTCTTGCTCATCATCTGCGCCCTGACGGCGGGCCTGGGACATCTCGTCCCACCTGCCCGTTCCCTAGCTCAGCACGGGCTGCAGGGCTTTGACAATGTTAACTAAATTGCCTTCCATCCTTTGAACGAGGCCGGCATGCCGGCCTCGTCCTGGATCAGGGAGGGCGTCATGAGCAGTGCGGAGACCTCAGCCCAGGCCGCGGGCGTGCAGGACGTGGGGCCGCAGGACGTGGGCTCATCGGACGACGGCGCACCCGACAGCTATCGGCCGCTCGACGACCGGACCCAGCCGGTTCCGGTGATCGACGGCTATGTCGAAACCGCCCGCCGCACCCCGCGGCGGAACCCGGTGCAGCGGCCGACCACCCTGTCCGACCTGGTCGGACCCCGCCGGTTCGGCGGCAAGCTGCCCCTGGGCAGCGGCGACCTGTATGAGACGAAGCCGGGTCATCCGGCGCTTGGCGTGCGCATCCATGTCGAAGGCAGGGTGCTGGACGAGGACGGGCGCGGCGTGCCCGGCGCCCTGCTGGAGATCTGGCAGGCCAATGCCGCGGGGCGGTACCGCTACGATGCCAACGGCTTCGGTGCGATCGACGACAATTTCGCCGGCTATGGCCGCATCCAGGCGGATGCGGAGGGCCGCTACCGCTTCGTCACGCTGAAGCCCGGCGCCTATCCCGTCTACAGCAATCCCGGGCGCTGGTGGCGGCCGCCGCACATCCACCTGTCGATATTCGGCGCCGGCATGGCCAGCCGGCTGATCACCCAGGTCTATTTCCCGGGGGAGCCGCTGAACGGCCGGGACATCATCCTGAATTCGATCCCCGATGCGGCGGCGCGGGAGCGCCTGGTGATGCGCGAAATGCCGATCCTGGAGGTGCCGGCGGAGAATACGCTGGGCTTCCGCCAGGATTTCGTGCTGCGCGGGCGGCATGCCACCCCGTTCGAGGACCAGGACAGCGCCGGACGCGGCGCCGCGGCGGGAGGGCATGAAGGTGGCTGAACTGCTGACACCAACCGCGTTCCACACCACCGGGCCGTTCTTTCCGCCGGACTTCCTGCGGCCCGGCGATAACGACCTGACCTGGCTGACCGATCCGTCGCGGCGGGCGCAGGGCGAGGTGCTGGTGATCACCGGCCGGATAACCGAGCAGGGCGGGGCGCCGCGCACCAACGCGGTGGTGGAACTCTGGCAGGCCGATGCCGGCGGCCGCTTCGCGCATCCGCTGGACCCCGCGCATCAGGAGGCCGATCCCGATTTCGCCGGCTGGGGCCGGACGGCGACCGACGGCGACGGCCGGTTCCACTTCGTCACGGTGCGGCCCGGTGCCTTCCGCGACCCGATGACCGGCGAGATGCGCGCCCCTCACCTGAACCTGCAGATCCTGTCCTCCGGCCTGATGCGCCGGCTGGTGACGGCGATCTGGTTTCCGGACGATCCGGCCAATGGCAGCGACCCGGTGCTGTCGGCGGTGCCGTCGGACCGGCGCAGCCTGCTGCATGCGGCGGTGGCGCCGGAAAGCAATCTCGGGCCGGCGGGCGCCACCTGCTATAGGGTGGATATCGCCCTGCAGGGGGTCGCCGAGACGCCGTTCTTCGAGGATTGAGGCAGGAAGCTACAGCACCGTTGCGATCGCCCAGACGCTGCCCGCGGTCGCGGCCGCCGAGGCCGTCAGGCCGAAGGCGACCACCAGGCCGTCACCGACCGCCAGGCCAAGGCTCAGGAGACAGAGCGCCGCGCTCGGCATCGCCACCCCGAACGGCACCAGCGCCAGCGGGAACATCAGCAGCGCCAGGACGATCATCGGCAGGGCGAGCAGCCGTTCCGCCGGGCCTTGTCCGAGCTGGGGCAGCCGCCGCCGGAAAAGCCGATCCAGCCCGCGCAGCTTCGGCTCCAGCCAGTCGATGGCATCCTCCAGCCGGTCGGCAGGCACCTCGACCCGGGCGGCGCGGCGCGGCATCCACAGGCCGTCGTGACCCAGGGCCAGCTGTCCGGCCATGCCGAGGATGATCGCCCCGGTGGCGATCGACATGCCGGGAATCGCCCCGGCCGGGGAGAGCGCCAGCAGCGCCGGCGCAAAGATTGCGGCCGCGTGGCCGCGCCGGCCCAGCCGTTCGACAAGCTCCCCCAGGGTGGTGTGCCCGCCGGCTTCCGTATCCACGGGACGCAGGTCGTCCAGCATCTCGATCAGGCCGTCGGCCTGCGAGCGGTCCGCGCCACCCGGCTTCGCGCCGCCGCCGCTGTCCGCCGCTGCCTGCATCCCGGCCCTGCTCCGATCCCCGCTGGTCATGCCTGTCTAACGCTGCAACCATGGCGCGGTTCCCGCTGCGCTTCCAGGCCGGGGGCGGGGGCAAAGGGAACCGGGCGGGGAGGGCCGGGTTGGCGCTATCATGACCCGCAGCGAACTCAACATTCTTCGGCGCCTGTGGCGCAGCACCAAGCAGGGCCTGTGGTTCCGGCCCCTGCTCTGGATCCTGGCGGTGACCCTGCTGGCCCTGGCGGCCTATCCGCTGGGCGCCTGGCTGCTGGACCTGCTGCCTCTGCCGGAGGTCAGGAGGGAGACCGCGCAGGCGCTGCTGGAACTGCTGGCCAGCGCAATGCTGACCGTGACCACCGTGGCCTTCTCGATGGTGATGGTGGTGATCACCTTCGCCTCCGGCCAGGTCTCGCCGCGGTCGATCCCCGGAATCCTGCGCGATGCCGCGATCCAGGACGCCCTGGGCGTGTTCCTGGCCGGCCTGGTCTTCGGCCTGCTGGGCATGCTGTCGATCGAGGTGATCGGCATCTGGCACCACGGCCCGCTGGTCACCGTGCTGCTGGGTGGGGTGATCTGCACCCTGACCGTGGTCTATCTGGTGCGGCTGATCCACCACGTCTCCCGCCGTGTCCAGGTGACCCACATCCTGGCGCAGCAGCGCGACCTGGGACATGCGTCGATCGACCGCTTCTTCGGCACAGCGCCGCCGGGGAAGCCGGTGCCTCTCGATACGGAATGCGCGGAGGGACTTGGCCGGCGACCCGACGCCGGTGAGCTCAGGCTGCAGCTGGATGCGCCCGTCTCCGGCTATCTGCAGGTGCTGAACCTGCAGGATGTCTTCCACTTCGCCCGGGCGCACGACCTGTTCGTCCGGGTGCGGCATACCGAAGGCGATTATGTCGGACGCGGCTGGCCGATCTTCGACGTCCTTGCCATCCGTGCGCCGGACGACGAGACCCTGTCTGCCCTGCGCTCCACGGCGCAGATCGGCGAGGAGCGGACCCCCGAAGGCGATCCCCTGTTCCCGCTGGAAGTCCTTGGCGAGATCGGCGAGCGGGCGCTGTCCCCCGGGGTCAACGATACCGGGACGGCACTTGCCGCACTGGATCATGTCGCCGACTGCCTGCTGCGCTGGGCCCGGCATGCGGATCGTCTGCCGGGGCTGGCCGATGACGAGGGCCGGCTGCGGGTCGCCGTGACGCCGCCGCGCCTGGCCACCGCGCTGGAACGGACGGTGGCGCGCATCCTGCGCAGCGGCCAGGGCAATCCGGAGGTGGAAAGGCGCGCCCTCTGGCTGCTGGATCAGCTGTCCCGCAGCGACAGCATCGATGCCATGGCACGGACCGCCATCGTCGGACTGCGCCGTCGTGCCGCGCCGCGAAACGGGGAGGACGGCGGAGGCGGGAACTCCTGAACCCTGACCACCGTTAATGCGACGCACGCCCCGTTCGGGCCGCCCGCGCGGACCGGATGGGCAGCGATCTCAACGGAGGTGATGATGACGGCCGACAGCAACAGCAGGACCGATCGCAATCAGGGCGAGGGCGACCGCGAGTCCGCGCGCCGCTACAACGAGGATGCCCGCGAATTCGTCGCCGACCACGATGTGTCCAAGAAGGCGAAGGATGCAGAGAAGGCACTGTCCGGCAAGGAGGGCAGCGCGCTGAAGGAAGCGGAGAAGACCGGCAAGTCCAAGGCGCGGGAAGAGGATCCGCAGGTCAGCCGCGACCGCTGAGCCGGTCGCACCCGAACATCAGCTGCCAATCTGCCGGAAGCCCGGCACAGGCAGGTCAGCGCCCGGCCGCACCCAATGTGCGGCCGGGCCGCGACGCATTGGCTGCATAGCGGGACCACGGGTCGCATCCAAGCGAGGGCGAATGTCCAGAGATGAATCGGTTTCGTCGGGGACCGCGCTGGCCGCCCTGGCCATCTGCGAGTCATTGCTGATCTCGCTGGTGGAGAAGGGATTGCTGGACGAAGTGGAGCGCGAGGAGATCCTGGAAGCCGCGCTGGAGATGCATGTCAGGGCGGAGAGCCAGCGCTTCAGCCGGCGTGAGCACGAGGCGGCGGCGGAAATGATCCGCCGTGTGCTGGTGCGCTCGGATGCGTTGGGCGGATGAGACGCTGCAGCCATTGCGGACATTGCCCATCCAGGCAGGGCCCATCCAGGCAGGGCCCACCCAGGCAGGGCAGGGGCACGACCTTGGCCCGCCGGGCTCCTGATCGTATAGAGGTCCGGCCCGGCGGGGGGCCGGGACTGCAGGCGGTCAGGGATGTCAGACAGTACGTTTCACGCCGATCTTGTCCGGATGACTGAGCAGGTCGTCAGCAAGCTGTCGCGTTTCTTCGACATGACCGAGGAAATGGTCGACGGCATCAGGGTCCTGTGCAAGGACAGCACGGAATTCGCCCGCGGCAACCTCCTCATCGAGGCGGACCAGCCCTACCAGAAGGTCTTCCTGGTGCGCGAAGGGTGGGCGGTGCGATACAAGCTGCTGCCCTCGGGTGACCGGCAGATCATCAACTTCGCCCTGCCTGGCGACTTCCTCTGCTTCAACGCGTCGATCTTCCAGACCTCGGACCATTTCGTCGCCGCCAAGACCTTCCTGCGCACCTTTGCCTTCGACATCTCGCCGTTCCAGCAGATGCTGACCAGCTATCCGGCGATGGCACTGGCGATGTCCTGGGCCAACGCCCATGAGGAGGCCGTCCTGGCGGAACGCATCGCATCCCTGGGACGCCGCTCTGCGCGGCAGCGGATGGCGCACCTGTTCTGCGAGCTGTGGCGGCGGCTGCAACTGCTGGGGCTGACCCAGCAGGGGGCATTCCCGCTGCCTGTCACGCAGGAGGATCTGGGCGACACGCTGGGGCTCAGCGTCGTTCACGTGAACCGCACCCTGCGCCGCCTGTCCGCCGACGGCCTGATTGCCCGCGAACACGGGCTGGTCAGGATCCTCGACATGGGCCGGCTGCAGCAGGTCGCAGGGTTCGAGGACGGTTATCTGCATTTCACGGAACTGGCCGCGCGGCGCCGCTAGGGGTGCCGGCCACACCAGATCCGGCGAGCCGGAGAGGAGGAGGGGACCATGGAGGCCCCGGCGACGATCCGCGAACGACTGACTGCCGAGGGGCGGGTCCAGCCCCTGATCGATTCCTGGGAGGTGTTCCCGGCTCTGGAACAGGCCATTCACCAGGCGGAGCGCGAGGTCCTGCTCGCCTACTGGACCTTCGATCAGCGCCTGCCGCTCAGTTCGCCCGACCTGGCGCCAGGGCTGGAGACCTGGGAGGATCTGCTGCTGGAGAAGGCCCGGCAGGGGGTTGCCGTGCGGATCCTGCTGACCGATTTCGATCCCGTCATGGCGCATCCCCTGCACCGCGGCACTGTCCAGAGCTATCGCAGGCTGGAAGCGTTGCGGCGGCGGCTCGAGCCGGCCGCCGCGGAGCGCCTGCAGGTCGTCCTGTCGCTGCACGACACCCGTGTCGGCCAGGCGGCCGAGCTGCTGCTGCAGCCGGTGGCGCGCCGCCGTCTGGCCAGGCTCTGCCGCAATGCCAGCGCGCTGGCCCGTGACGAGGGCAGGGAGGGGCTGCAGCGCTGGCTGGAGGCAGCGCCGGGGATCTGGCGCCATGTCGCGCTGCGGGGTGACGCATTGCAGCCCCGCGCCGGGCTGATCCCGATCCATCCCGCCGTCCATCACGAGAAGTCCTGCATCATCGACGGTCGCATCGCCTTCGTCGGCGGCCTGGACATCGGTCCCAAACAATATGATGACCGGGAACACGATACCGAGATCCCCTGGCACGACCTGGCCTGCCGGATGAGCGGAGAGGGGGTGGGGATCCTGGAGCGGCGCCTGCGGGCGCGCTGGCAGCGCGAGCTGGCGCTGTTCCAGCACCGCTGCGGGCTGCTCCAGGCGCCGGATGGCGTCACCCCGCTGCCGGTGCCGGTCGCTGACGGCGGAGCGACCGGGGAAGGCGGTGCTGCCCCCGTGTCACTGTCCTCGGTGTCGCTGTCCTCGGTGTCGCTGCCCTCCGCCGGCCTGCCGCTCGACACCGAGCCGCGGGTGCTGTCCACGCAGGCGGCCCTGCGGACACCGATCTTCCGGATGACGCCGCCGCCGGCCGATGACGGCTTCCGCAATGCCTATCTGGACCTGATCGGCTCCGCGGAGCGGATGCTCTATCTGGAAACGCAGTTCCTGCGCGCCGGCGAGATCGCGGAGGCCATCCTGCGGCGCGCACGGGAGGTGCCGTCGCTGGAGGTCATCCTTCTGCTGCCGCTGGTCAGCGACCTGATGCGCGACACAAGCGACCCGAACCCGGGGTCGCGCCACGGGCAATGGCTGCAGCGCGATGCGGTCCGCCGCCTGCGCAAAGGCCTGGGGCATCGCTTCGGCGTCTTCACACTGGTGCGCAATGCGCCCGCGCCCGCCTCTGCCATGCCGCAGACCCGCGCCTATGGCAGCGACATGGTCTACGTTCATGCCAAGCTCGCGATCGCCGACGACCGCCGCATGATCCTGGGCTCCGCCAACCTCAACGGGCGCAGCCTGCACCTGGACACGGAGGCCGGGATCGACTGGTCCGACCCGCCGGCGATCACCCTGTTCCGCAGGCGTCTCTGGCGCCACCTGTTCGGCGATCTGCAGGATGCGGAGGCGGTGGCCGCGCTGGAGAGCCGGCCGCTGGGGCATTGGCGCCGCCTGGCCACAGAGAATGCCGGGCGGCAGCCGGGGGAGCGGCGCGGCTATGTCGTGCCGTTTCCCGATGAGGCGCTTGGCTGGCGGGCCGCCCGGCACTGGCTGCTGCCCGACACCTGCGTCTGACATACGCGCCCTGACCTAGGGGCAGGCAGACCCGGTCGCATGCCTCTTCGCACCGGCACGAGCGCCGGGACAGGGGCAATCCGGAAGGTTCAGGAAAACACAAAAGCCCGCCGGCCATGGCAGGGCGGCGGGTTATCCAGTGAGCGGCCGGGGTGGACGGCCGGACGGGCGCGTGGCTGCAGCCCGTCGTCATCGGCAGAAGGAAGGGGGCCGCGCGTCGCCGCAAACCGTGCGGGACGCGCGGCCGGCAGACGCTAGCTGCGCTTGCGTCCCCGCTTCAGGATCTCGAGCATTTCGGACGGAACCTGCTCCTCCAGGATCGGATCGTAAAGCTTGCGCAGTCCTGCCGACAGGACCTGGTCGATCCCGTCTCCCTGCTGCTCTTCCGCCTGGTTATTCGGTTCAGCCTTGGCTTCTGCCTCCTGCCGGCCCTTGTTCTTGTCCTGGGCCATGGTGCGGCGTGACATCTCCATAGACGCCTCAGTCATGACGATACTGCCTTCTCAACGGAAACCTGACCCTCAAGCAGCGGCCGCAGCGCGGCCCTGGCTCGCGACAGGCGGGAGCGCACGGTGCCGATCGGCACATCCATGATCTCCGCGACCTCCTGGTAGGCCAATCCCTCGACGCCGATCAGCATCAGCGTTTCCCGCTGATCTTCCGGCAGGGTATCGATGGCGACCGCCAGCTCCTGCAGGGCCAGGGAATCGATCTGATTGCCCTGGGTCGGAATCTGCACCTCGTGCGGATCGGCATCCTTGGTGAACTTCGCCGCCCGGATGCCGTTGAGATGCGTGTTCCGCATGATGGTGAACAGCCAGGCCAGCAGGTTGGTCCCCGGCTGGAACTGGTGCAGCTTGTCGAGCGCCCGCAACAGGGTGTCCTGCGTCAGGTCGTCGGCCTTGGCCTGCTCCCCGGTCAGGCTGCGTGCATAGCGGCGCAGCCGGGGGATGTAGGATTCCAGGTCGTCGATCAGCGCTTCCTGCTCGACCGATAGATCCGGGCGGAGCCGGCCCTTCGCGGCGGCCGCAGGAGCAACCGTTTCCGTTGCCGATGCTGCGAGCATCGGCTCGCCCATCATCACGGGCGCCGGACTCGACCGGCTTCCAACATTGTGGCTCGCCGTCGGTTTCATCAGGATCAGGCCTCCGCCTTCTCGAGGATCAGGTTCGGATCCCGAAACGACAGGGCCTGTGAAATCGCCGCCTTCAGGGTCTCGGGGTTGAAGGGCTTCTCGATCACATAGGTCGGTTCTGCCCGGGACCCGGTGAGCACGTCTTCTGGATGGCCGGTGACGTAGACGACCGGCGTGCTGCCGCGCCGCATGATCTTCTGCGCGGCATCCAGACCGCTGCTGCCGTCGGCGAGGCGGACATCGGCAAGGACGAGGTCGGGCTGGGTGGCATCGAACAGCTCCAGCGCCTCGTTCTCGGTGGTTGCCGTGCCGGCAACCTGGTGCCCCATTTCCTCGATGATCTGGCTGTTGCCCAGCGCGATCACCGGATCGTCCTCGATGATCAGGATATGCGCCTGGGGAAGGTTGGACAGCTCCTCCCGCGCATGGTCGATCATCGCGGCGATTTCCTCGTCCGGCTGCCGCAGGATCACGCTGATCTGCGGCACCTGGAACTGCTCCAGTTCGTAGAGCAGAAATGCCTGCCTCTCGCGCCGCGGCAGGGTGGACAGCATCCGTCGGATCTGTGCGCCTTCCGGATCGGTAAGATCCGTGCCGCGGTCCGGCTGCGGCGGTGGCGCCAGGCGCATCCAGACGTCGTGGAACGTGCGGAAAAGATGCAGCTTCGGCGCCCGCTCGAACTCCGCCTCGTCGATTTCCTGAAGGACCGCCTCCAGGCAGGCCTTCACATACTCGTCGCCGCGGATCTGCGACCCGGTCAGCGCCCGGGCATATCGGCGCAGATAGGGCAGGTGAGCAATCACCTGATCGGCCCCGCTACTCATTCAACCCCTCCTGTGTTGCTCGTGCCCGGCGGTTGGCCCGCCATGCGCACGATCAAGAACCCCAGTGAAACGCACCAGAAGCGAAATGGTTCCCCGCACCCGAAGGGCCAGGACTGGTCCATGTCGATGAAGGTCAGGGACCGACCCTACCATGCCCCTGGGCAACGAAGCGCGTCGGTGCCGCCGGGCGATGACCCCGGCGGCACCGACATGCCTCAGTCGAAGTCGAGGTCGATATCGTCCTTGTCGGTCAGCGCGCCGGTTGCGGCACCGACGGCGCCGCCCAGAATGGCGCCATGCACCGGGCTCGCACCCAGCACCGCGGCACCCAGCGCGCCGGTGCCGGCACCGATGCCGCCGCCCGACAGGGCGCGCTCGCCGCTCGAACTGCCGCAGGCGGCAACCGACCCGGCGGTCAGCACGCAAAAAGCAATCACTGCGATCTTCTTCATGACCAGCCCTCCTTCCCAGCGTGGCGTCGCAAAAAAGAACAGCCGGTTCTGATCTTGGTTCCGGTGAATACACGGCAAACACTCGAGCGGCGCGTCTTTTGTGACGGGGGTCACGATTTGGCATCTGGAACCAACCGGGCAAGCGGTCGTTCTCTTCGTGCAGTTCATCAGATCGGCCCCGCCGCCGCTGGCGGGGCATTGCGAACCTGGAAGGGAGATCGAGACATGTTGGGTTGGGCACTTGGCTTCTTCATTCTGGCGCTGATCGCCGCGCTGTTCGGCTTCGGGGGTATTGCCTCGGCGTCGGCCGGCATCGCGCAGATCCTGTTCTTCATTTTCCTGGTCCTGCTTGCGATCTCGCTGATCGCCCATCTGTTCAGGGGGGCGGCGCGCCGCTGACATACAGGCCAGAACAGAAAAAAGGGGGCGACCCGATGGTCGCCCCCTTTTTCGTGCGCGGGATCGGGTTTCAGTCGAAATCCAGATCGATATCGTCCTCGTCGGTGAGGGCGCCCGTTGCCGCGCCGGCGGCACCGCCGACCACAGCGCCGGTGACCGGATCGGCGCCGAGGACGGCGGCACCCAGGGCGCCGGTGCCGGCGCCGATACCGCCGCCGCTGAGCGCGCGCTCGCCCGTGGAATTGCCGCAGGCGGCCAGTCCGACCGTGGTTGCGAGGCAGAAGGCTACGATTGCGACTTTCTTCATGACCGTGACCCCTTCTTTCTGGGCAGGTTGAGGTGGATCACCTGCCCAACACCAGGGTCCGAAACGAGGTTCCGTGGAACGAGAGTCCTCAACGGGCGCCCGGCCCGTGCCGCCCTGCGGCGCCGGTTCAGGCCAGCTGCTCGGCGTAGAGCGCCTGGTACTCGGCCGCGCCGATCTTCCGCGGGTTGGTATGTGTGCAGATGTCGGCCAGGGCATGCTCAACCATGCCCGGCACCATGTCCGCGCCGACACCCATCGCCTTCAGGTTGGGCGGCAGGCCGAGCCGTCCGTTCAGCGCCTCGACCGCCGCCGCCAGATCCGTGTCGGGCGCCAGGCCCATCGCGCGCGCGATGCGCGCATACTTGTCGTCGGCATGGCCCTTGTTGAAGCGCAGGACGGTCGGCAGCAGGACCGCGTTGAGGGTGCCGTGGTGCAGGTTCAGGGCCTTGATGCGGCCGGCGGCATGGCTCATCGAATGCACGGCGCCGAGGCCCTTGTTGAAGGCCAGCGCGCCCTGGCTGGCCGCGATCATCATCTGCTTCCGGGCCTCGCGGTCCTGGCCGTCCGCCACCGCCCGCTCCAGTGCGCCGTCGCGGATCGCCCGGCTGAGGCCGTCATAGCCGAAGGCATCGGCCATCGGGTTGTCGACCGGAACCAGGATCGCCTCGATGCAGTGCGTGACGCAGTCCATGCCGGTGGCTGCCGTCAGAAGGGGCGGCAGGCCGATGGTCAGCTCCGGGTCGCAGATCGCCAGCCGCGGCACCAGCGACCCCGCCGCCAGGATCAGCTTTTCGCCGCTCTCCATGACGATCACCGAACCGCTGGACACCTCGCTGCCGGTCCCGGCCGTCGTCGGCACCGCGATCACGGTCGCAGGGTTGCGGATCTTCTTTGTGCCGCCGCGGGTGGCGGTAAAGGAGATCAGCTCGCCGTCATGGGTTGCCATGACGGCCACCGCCTTGGCCAGGTCCATGGAGGAGCCGCCGCCCAGCGCGACGATGCCGTCGCAGCCTTCGGCCCGGTAGATCGCAGCGGCCTCCAGGACAGCGGCCTCGGTCGGGTTCTCCGGCGTACGGTCGAATACGGCGTGCGGCAGGCCGTCGAGCGAATCGACCAGACGGCCCAGCAGGCCGATCCGGGCCAGTCCCGGATCGGTGCAGACCAGCGGGCGCGCGATCCCGATCTTGCGCAGCTGGCCGTTCAGCTGCGCCAGCGCGCCGAAATCCAGCAGGATGGAGAAGCGGAAGTTCATCAGGCCCATGACATTTCCTCGATTATGTTCGTTGCGCGCCCCGTCGGTCGGGCGCCAAGTTGGCCCGCGTCGCAACGCGGCGCAACTTTCCCCGACTGCGGGCACCGCGGACCCCCGATGCGCATCGACGCGGGGGGGCGGCGGGTGCCAGAATGCGCGGCGGGGGCTGAACGTCACTGCATGGCATCCGGGGACAGGCCATGCGCGGATCATGGCACGGCATCGCCGTGGCCATGGACAGGTTTCAAAGGCACGGCAGGGCCGTGCCCAGGGGCAGGTTTCGAAGCAGATGGCAAGGCTCTTTTGGCAGGCAGCGCGGCGCGCTGCCATCCTCTCGATCATGGTCCTGTCCGGGGCCGGCGCCGCGGCGGCGGCCGCGCCGGCGGACGGGCAGGCGCCGATCCTGGCGGAACAGGTTGCGGCCGGGACCCTGCCGCCGCTGGCGGACAGGCTGCCGCAGGTGCCGCGCGTGATGCAGGTGCCGGGGGCCGACCGGGCCGTCTATGGCGGCGAGCTGCTGACCCTGGTGCGGTCGGCAAAGGACGTGAAGCTGGCCTTCGTCTATGGCTATGCGCGGCTGGTCGGCTACGGGCCCGACTATGAGCTGGCTCCCGACATCCTGGAAAAGGTCGACGTGCAGGAGGACCGGGTCTTCACCCTGCACCTGCGGCCGGGTCATCGCTGGTCGGATGGCCATCCCTTCACGGCGGAGGATTTCCGCTACTGGTGGGACGATGTCGCCAACAATCCCGAACTCTCCCCCAGCGGCCCGCCGCGCGACATGCTGGTGGAGGGCAAGCCGCCGACGTTCGAGGTCCTGGATGACCGGACGGTGCGCTACACCTGGGAGCATCCGAACCCGGTCTTCCTGCCCCGCCTGGCCGGCGCGGCGCCCCTGCTGATCTATCGTCCCGCCCACTACCTCAAGCAGTTCCACGGGCGCTATGCCGATGCTGCTGCGCTGGAGCGGATGGTCGGTGAGGCGCAGGCCGCCAACTGGGCGGTGCTGCACGACCGGGAAGACAATCTCTACAATTCCGACAATCCGGACCTTCCCAGCCTGCAGCCCTGGACCGTGAAGACCCGCAAGCCGGCGGAGCGGTTCGTGATCGAACGCAATCCCTATTTCCACCGGGTCGACCAGCGGGGACGGCAGCTGCCCTATATCGACCGGCTCATCCTGCTGGTGGTGAATCCGGGCCTGCTGGCGGCAAAGGCGGCCCGGGGGGAGGCGGACCTCGCGGCCCGCGGCCTGACCTTCCAGGACACCCCGCTGCTGCGCGAACATGCGGCGGAGTTCAAGTACCAGGTCCGGCTCTGGCGGCAGGCGACCGGCGGGCATATCGTCCTCTATCCGAACCTGAACACGCATGATCCGGTCTGGGGTCCCCTGCTGCGGGACGTCAGGGTACGGCGGGCGCTCAGCCTGGGTATCGACCGTGACTCGGTGAATGAGTTCCTGTTTTTCGGCCTCGGCCGTCCCGGCAACAACACCGTCATGGAGGAAAGCCCCCTCTTCGAACCGCATTACCGGCAGCAATGGGCGCAGCTCGATCTGGATAAGGCCAATGCCCTGCTGGACGAGGTCGGCCTGACGGCGCGCGATGCGGACGGCTGGCGCCTGGGGCCGGACGGCGTGCCGCTGGAGATCGTGGCGGAGACCGCCGGCGAGCAGCCCGAACAGGTCGATGCGCTGGAGCTGATCCAGTCGGACTGGGCGAAGCTGGGGATCAAGATGGCGATCCGGCCGTCGCATCGCGACACCTTGCGCGGACGGGCCCTGTCGGGGGAATCGGTGCTGTCTGTCTGGCCGGGGCTGACCAACGGCCTGGTGACCGCCGACATGCCGCCGCTGGAGATGGCACCCAACAGCCAGATCGATTTCCATTGGCCGGTATGGGGCCTCCATGCGGAGACCGCCGGTGCCTCCGGTGCGCCGCCCGATCTGCCGGAGGCCCGCGAACTGTCCGACCTCTATGCCGCCTGGAAGGAGGCGAAGAGCGCCGCCGAGCGGGCGTCGATCTGGCAGCGCATGCTGCAGATCCATGCCGACCAGGTCTTCACCATCGGCGTCGTCGCCGGCGTGCCGCAGCCGGTGCTGGTCGCGGACCGGCTGCACAATGTGCCGGAAGAGGCCGTCTACAGTTTCGACCCGGGCGCCTTCTTCGGCGTCTACAACCCGCCCGGGTTCTGGCTCGATCCGAAATAGGAGCATGTGACGATGACACTGACCCCCGTCCGGTGGCTGCGACCGGCCGCCTGCCTCACCCTGATGGCGGCGGTCCTGGCACCGCTCGCCGCCGGTCCGGCACGGGCACAGGTCACGGCGGGCTACTCGATCGAGTTCGAGCTGCCCACCTTCCCCTTCAAGAAGGCGATGAACGCCCGTTTCCGGCCGGATCTCGATCCCCTGGTGGACGAGATCTCCCGCCGCCAGGAAGCCGGCGACGACGTGACCTGCTCGCTGCAGATCTATCGCGAGGCGCATTGGCTGGTGAACTACACACCGGATGCGGAGCGGGCGAAGAAGCGCATCGCCGACCTGGAGGAAAGCCTGAAGGAGAAGGACCAGTCCTGGGCACTGGAACAGGCCGAGAGCGACGGCTCCTGGGGCGCCTGCTACGACGCCTGGTTCTTCCGCCTGCAGGCCTCGGTGGATCCGCTGAAGCGCCTGCAGGGGGAGGGGCAGAAGCCGAAATACCCGCTGAAGTTCCTGCAGCCTGTGAACGAGCCGAAGAAGCTGACCGACATGCTGGAGGAGATGAAGATCTCCGACATCGATGCCGGCGAGGCGAACCGGCGGCGGGAGCTGAACATGGTGGTGACCGCCATGGGGCAGCTGCTGTTCCTGGACTACCTGGCGCCGATGCTGCCGGCGGACTATCCCCGCGAACAGGTCGCGCAGGGCCTGCGCGACTACATGGACAATGACTGGCAGAACAAGGACACGGGGTACTGGGGCGCCTGGTACCTGCAGAACGGCGAGCTGGTGAAGACCGACGATCTGAGCGTGACCTTCCACATCATTTCCTACCGCCGCGGCGACGTGAAGCTGCTCGACCAGCTGGTCGACACCACCTTCAGCCTGCGGGAGACGAAATATCCCTATGGCTGGCAGGATCGGGGCACGACGAACAACCACCACAACTACGACGTGACGACGATCCTGAAGTACGGCTGGCCGGCAATGGACTATATCCAGAAGTCCCGCGCCAGCGCCGAGATCGGCATCATGCTGGCCCGCAGCCTGCGCCTGACCCTGGACGGGCAGGGGCGCTTCTACACCGACGCCTATGACAATGTCGGCGACGCCTACTATTTCGGCGTCTCGTTCCTGGACGCGGCCGGCTATTTCGATCCGTCGAAGCGGTTCTGGGCGCGGAAGCTCAAATTCCCGGAATCCCCGACCCTGAAGCAGCGCCTGATCGCGAACATGCAGGCCCTGGACAGCGAGGATCCGATGATCCTGCTGGCCCTGCAGAAGCTGGGCGTGGATACCACGTCGAACGGGGCCGCCGCGGCGGACGATCCCGGGTCGTCCGACTAGACACGCACCTGGCCCGGAGGCGTGGCCGCCACGAAGGCGGCAAGCCACTCCTTCGGGGTCAGGACGGTGACCGGGAGGGCCTCCCGTACCGACAGCAGGTCGGAATCGCTGCTGATCAGGGTGGCGCCGGCGGCCTGGGCCAGGGCCGCGAACTTGCGGTCCGACGGGTCGGGCACGACCGCGAAGACGGCGGTCGGGGCGGCGGGCTCGAACGCGCATCCACCCGCGAACAGGCGTTCCGCCGCGGTGTCGTCCAGCCGGGGGATCTGTTTCAGGACATGGCGGGTTTCGGCACGGGTCTCCGCGCTCCATGCCAGCCGCAGAAGGCCGTCCGCGGCCAGCGCCACGATCCGGCCGCTGGCGCTGCCGGGGTTGAAACCGGCGGCGACGAAGACGTTGGTGTCGAGCACGACCAGCGGCAAGGCGGCCGGATCGGCCCAGCCATCCGGTGCCTGTCCGGAATCGTCCAAACCGCGGCGGCCCGCTAGTCGGCGGCCTGCTGTCCCTTGTCGTCGGCGCCGGCACCTTCCAGGGCCTTGATGCGGCGCTCCAGCTTGGACATGCGCGAGTTCATCTGGGCGATGTCGATGGCGGAGCGCTCGGTGTCCACCGCCAGGGAAACGACGATGTTCTGCAGCGCCCAGAGCGTACCCTCCGCCCGTGCGAACAGCAGGTCGTTGAGGGTGTAGTCGCTGTCATCCTCGCTGATCGGTTCGTCGCCCAGCGCCGGCAGGGTCGCGCCGATCCCGAGGCCGAGCAGGATGCCCGCCGTCAGGGTCAGAATGGTCCGTCGCATCGCATCCTCCCGCGCCGGGGATGGTCCCGGGCGCACCGATTGGTCCCTGCCGGCCATTCTGCGGATCGCTGGCCCCAGGACAAGGGGGCTCCAGGACAAGGGGGCTCCAGGACAAGGGGGCCCCAGGACAAGGGGGCCGCGGGACAAGGGGCGATCGCGGGCGGCTGGCGTGGGCCGAAGGTCAGTCCAGCTGGAAGAGCAGGGATTTCAGGTAGGCCGTCTCCGGCAGGGCGACATGGACCGGATGGTCCGGCGAGGCGCCGGCCGACTGCAGCAGCCGGCCGCCGCGGCCGGCGCCCTGCAGGCCGCGGCCGACCTCTTCCGCGAAGCGGGCCGGTTCCACGGCATGGCTGCAGGAGGCGATGAACAGGAAGCCGCCGGGCTGCACCCGGTCGGCTGCCAGGCGGGCGAGCTTGCGATAGGCCTTGGCGGCGGTCGGCACATCCTTGCGGGAGCGCGCGAAGGGCGGCGGATCGGCAATCACCAGCCCGAAGCGGCGGCCCTCCTGCGCCAGGGCGGCCAGGGCCTGGAACGCCTCCTGCCGCTGGAAGCGGACCCGGTCGCCGAAGCCGTTGGCGGCGGCCGCCGCTTGGGCCAGTTCGAGGGCCGGGGCGGAGGAATCGATTCCGGTGACAGCCGCGGCGCCGCCGGCCGCGGCATGCAGGGCGAAGCCGCCTGAATGGCAGTACAGGTCCAGCACTTCGAGGTCGCGGGCCATGCGGCCGGCCATGATCCTGTTGTCCCGCTGGTCGTGGTACCAGCCGGTCTTTTGCCCGGCCATCGGGTCGGCGTGGAAGATGATGCCGTTCTCCTGCAGGGTCACCGGGCCGGCGGCACTGCCATGCGCGACCTTGGCCGGCAGCGGCGGCAGGCCCTCGCGATGGCGTGCCGTTTCATCCCCCCGCAGGATCACGCAGGCGGCACCCGATTGCGCCGCGACGGCAGCCACCACCGCGTCCCGCAGTCCGTCGAGGCCGGCGCCGTTGACCTGGACCACCGCGGTGTCGCCGATCCGGTCGACCACGAGGGCCGGCAGGCCATCCGCCTCGGCATGGACGATGCGGCATTGCGGCCAGAGACCCAGACGTTGCCGAAGGGCGATGGCCTGGCCCAGCCGCTGGTCCAGCAGCGCCTCGTCGAAGGGGCGGTCGGCCGCGGCATCGTACAGCCGGACCGCGATCAGGCTTTGCGGCGTGACGAAACCGCTGCCCAGCGGCGCACCGCCGGCATCAGTCACCGTGACCTGCGTACCGGCCCCCAGAGCCTTCGCCGCCGGCATGTCGATCTCGTTGGCATAGATCCACGGCCGCAGGCGTGCCGCGGCGTCGCCGCGGCCGCGCCGGCGGTCGCCCCCCGGACGGGCGAGCAGGGACAGGCGCGGCAGGCTCATCGTGCGGCTTCCGGGCGTCGCGCCATCAGCTGTCACCGTAGACGAAGCCCAGCAGGGCGAAGCGGGTGCCGCTTTCCACCGCCATCACCTCGTGCAGCAGGGAGCAGGAGAAGACGATCGCCGCCCCCGTTTCCGGCCGGTAGCGGTGTTCGGAGAATTCCGGGAAGCGCAGGCTGCCGCCCTCGAAGGATTCGGTGTTCAGGTTCACCGTCACTGCGAAGCGGCGATGGGCGACGGCCGGCTCTGTATTGTCCCGGTGCGGGATCGGGCGCCCCCCCCGGTCGCCGCCATAGCGTGCGATGCGATAGGTCTCCCGCCGGGTGATGCGGTACTGGAACGCCTTCTGGATCACCGGCAGCAGGCGGGCCTGGAAACGGCTGTCGATCAGCGCGTTGGTATCCTGGTCGATCACCCAATGGTCGATCCGGTCCTCCCGGCCATAGTCCGGGATCCGCATCTTGTAGTCGGTGGTCTGGCCGGCGACGTTGTGACCGGGTTCGACGAACTTCTGGCCGCGCATCGTGTAGACGGTCATCAGGCGCTTGCAGTCCGCCGGGCTGAGGACGTCCGGGACCATCAGCACCGGCGGATGCATGCCGCCGGGACGGACCTCCGCAGACGGGACCAGCACCTCCAGCGCCGCCGCCAGGGCGTCGCCCAGCGCGACGGGATCGCGCATGTCCCGCAGCACGGCGCGCACATGGCCGTTCGGTGCGACCGCGATGCCGACCAGGTCGCCACCCTCGCCGGGCAGGGCGTCGCCGCGTGCCTGAAGGGCCAGGGTGGCCCGCTGCCAGGCCGGTTCCTGGCCGGCCGCCGCGGCCGGGGGGGCGTTGCGACCGATGGTGACGCAGAGCAGGCGGGGCAGCGCCGCGTCCAGTGAAGCGTGCAGCCGCTCGGCGCAGGCAGCTGCCTGGGCCGCATGCTGCGGCCCGTGCAGCAGCCAGGCCTGCGGTCTTCCCGCAAAGGCATCGTCATAGAGGTCGATCTCGGTGCCGGCGGCATCCGCAAGGGAAAGCTGCGGCGCCACATCGCCGGCCGTGATGGCACCTGGGCTGGGCTGCTGCATGTCGGTCACTCCGCCTCCGGGCAATCTGCTTCCGGGGTTGCGACAGCGGTAGCGCAGGGGGCCCGGCAGGGGAACCGCCAAAGTGTCGCGCACCCCTGGAGGATCGTCGGGCCGCCCTTTGCGGCGGCGGACCGGATTTTGCATCTGCCTTGTGTCGGGTGTCACACAGGGAACGCTTGCAGCGGAGCGGTCCGGTCATTTAGTCACAATACGATGCAAATCTGTCCTGTCTTGCCCCTTTTTGGGGTGGGCATGGAAGCGACTGGGCCAGGAACAGGGGCCGGGAACAGGGACCGGGATCGGGAGCATGGGATCGCATCGCCGCAGCCTGCTGGGCGCCACGGCGCTGTCCGCCATCGGGCGGGCGGCACCGCAGGCCTGCCTGCGCGCGCGCCGCAATCCGGCAGCCGGCCTTCCGCTACTGGCCGCTCCCGTTCTCGGCCTGACGGCGGCACTGCTTGCCGGCCCGGTTGCCGCGAACCCGGAAGGCGGTGTCGTGGTCGGCGGGCAGGTGGCGATCTCGACCCCGGATTCGCGCACCCTGCGGATCGACCAGGGCAGCCAGAACGCCATCGTCAACTGGAAGCGGTTCGACATCGCCCCCGGGGAGGCGGTGGAGATCCACCAGCCTTCCGCCGCCTCGGCGATCCTGAACCGGGTCACCGGAAGCACAGAGGCCTCGCGCCTGCTGGGCCGGCTGACCGCGAACGGCCAGGTGATGCTGGTCAATCCGAACGGCGTGATGATCGGCCGCGACGCGGTGATCGATGTCGCCGCCCTGGTGGCGACCACCGCCGACATCCCCAATGCCGATTTCATGGCCGGCGGCCGGGCCTTCAGCATACCCGGCAATCCCGATGCCGCGGTGACCAACGCCGGCACGATCAACGTGCGGGAAGGCGGCCTGGTCGCCCTGGTGGCGCCGGGGGTGGAGAATTCGGGCGTGATCACCGCGCGCCTGGGCCGGGTGGCGATGGCGTCGGGCGACACCGTCACCCTGGACTTCTATGGCGATGGCCTGCTTGAGGTTGCCGCGGATTCCAGCCTGCTGCGCGAGGTCGTCGATGCCGACGGCAATCCGCTGGACGTCGCCGTCAGCAACCGGGGCACGATCCGCGCCGACGGTGGCCAGGTCTGGCTGACCGCGGCGTCGGGCGCGCGGATCCTGGAAACCGCGGTGAATGTCCAGGGCCTGGTCCAGGCCGACACGGTGGCGGAGCAGGATGGCGAGATCGTCCTCACTGCCGGCGATGCCGGCGGGGGGGAAATCATCGGCACGGTCAATGCCCGCGGCACGGCGACGGGCGGCGATGGCGGCCGGGTCCAGATGGCGGGCCGGCGGATCATCCAGCGCGGTCCGGTGGACGTGTCCGGCACGGGCGAGGGCAGCGGCGGCAGCGTCAGCTTCGATGCCGCCGGCATGGTGGCGGTCGGCAACCGGGTCTCTGCCGGCGGCGGCCAGGGGGGCGAGATCCGGGTCGCGGCACGGACCCTGTCGTCGGCCGGGCGGCTGGACGCCACGGGTGCCACGGGTGCAGGCGGCACGATCGACATCGCGGCCGGCGGCAGCGTGATCGAGACCGCGTCGGCGCTGGTCGACGCCTCCGGCGCCACCGATGGCGGCGGGATCCGGATGGCGGCGGCACGGCAGGTCACCACCTCCGGCACATTGCTGGCGGAGGGCGGCAGCGGCCGCGGCGGCCGGATCGACATGACGGCGCCGGCGGTGAAGCTGCTCTCGCCGCGTCTCAGCGTGGCAGGGGCCGCCGGCGGCGGCCGACTGCGGATCGGCGGCGAGTTCCAGGGCGGCAAGCATCTGGAGGTCGACGAACTGGCCAATGCCAGCACCGTGGTGGCGACCGACGCCACCCGGCTCAGCGCGGCGGCGACGGGCGCGGACGGCGATGGCGGCACGGCCATCATCTGGTCGGACCAGGAAACCGTCTTCCTGGGAGAGATCGACGTGCGACCGGGCAGCGCCGGCGGCGATGGCGGCCTGGCGGAGATCTCCTCCGCCGGGCTGCTGACATGGCGGGGGCAGGTCGCCACGGGGCGCGGCGACCGCGCCGGCCAGGTCCTGCTGGACCCGAAGAACATCACCATCGCCGCGCCGACCTACAGCCAGTACAGCCTGATCCTGGGCTACAACTACACCGACCTGCTGCCGCAGGAGGAGGTCGGCACGGGCGACCAGTTCGGCACCAGCGTCAGCCTGTCCGGCCAGCGCCTGGTGGCGGGCGCGCCGGGCGATGACGGGGTGGACGATACGACCACCGACGCAGGCGCCGCCTACATGTTCTATTTCGCCGACACCGCGTTCAACGGCGGCATCCTGCAGGGGGTGATCGGCAAGGGCTATACCGGCGGCAACAATGTCGATGTCAGCCAGCTGGAAGCCGGCGACGAGTTCGGCTCCGCCGTCTCCCTGGACGGCACGACCCTGCTGGTCGGGGCACCGAACGACGACGGCGCGTCCGGCTCGGCCGCCGACAATTACGGCGCGGTCTACAGCTTCTCCTTCACCACCGCGTCGCTGACCGCCGGGTCCCTGGTCGGCCGGCTGGGCCATGGCTATAGCGGCACGAACGACCTGAACCTGTCCGCGATCCTGGACACGGGCGACTATTTCGGCCAGGGCGCGGCGCTGTCGGGCACCAGCTTCGCGGTCGGTGCGCCGGGCGATGCCGGGTCGCTGGATGCACTCGCCGGGGCCGGCGCGGTCTATACCTTCACCAGCAGCACCGGCCTGACATCCCCGGTGCAGCAGTCGGTGATCGGCCATGGCTATTCCGGCGGCAAGAACCTGGACCCGAGCATCCAGCTGGGCGACGGGTTCGGCTATTCGGTGGCGCTGGACGGCACCCGGATGGCGGCCGGCGCGATCGGCGATGACGGGTCCGGCGACGGCATCACCGATGCCGGCGCGGTCTATCTGCTGACCTTCTCCGACACCGCCTTTTCCTCGCCCACCCAGGGCGGCACGGTCGGCGTCGGCTATATCACCGGCAACGACGTCAACATCTCGCTGGATTCCAACGACCGGCTGGGCAAGGCGGTCGGCCTGGGCACCCAGTCGCTCTATGTCGGCGCGCCGGAGGATGACGGCAGCGGCGGCTCCGGCTCGTCGAACTACGGCGCCGTCTACAAGATCGACTTCTCCGACGCGAGCATGAACGGCGGCACGCTTTATGGTACCGCGGGCCGCAACTATGTCGGCGCCACCGACATCAACATCTCGCTCAGTTCCTCCGCCCTGTTCGGCCGTGCCGTCGGCGTCGATGGCAGCCGCTGGGCGGCGGGCGAACCGGGCAATGCAGGCGACACCAATCCGCTCACCAATACCGGTGCGGTGCGGCTGTTCACTGGCTTCTCGTCCTCCAGCCTGGCGGGCACGGTCGGCCGCAACTATGCGGGGCCGAAGGATATCGACCTCAGCCGGCTGCCGGCGCAGGCCGATGCCTTCGGGTCTGCCGTCGCCCTGTACGACCAGCAGCTCGCCGTCGGTGCGCCGATGGACGACGGCGCCGGCGATCCGGGGAGCACCGGCAATGCCGGCGCCGTCTACCTGTTCAAGTTCAGCGACAGCAGCTTCAGCGGCGGTGCGCTGAAGGGGATCATGGGCTCCGGTTATGTCGGCGGCAGCAATGTCGACGTGACCGCGCTGTCGGCGGCCGACAATTTCGGCGCCGCGGTCTCATTGGAGGGCACCAAGCTGGCCGTGGGGGCCCCGGGCGACGATGGCGCCGCGGATTCGGTCACCAATTCCGGCGCGGTCTATCTCTATACCTTCACCGACGCCAATTTCAGCGGCGCGACCCAGGCTCATCTGCTGCAGGCGGATTCCGGCGGCACGCTGACCGCCGGCGACAGCCTGGAGGCGAATGACGAATTCGGCAGCGCCGTCTCATTGAATTCCGACCGTCTGGCCGTCGGCACGCCGGGCGATGACGGCAACAGCAATGTGGCGGCCGATGTCGGCGCGGTGCGCCTCTACTCCGTGCCTGCCGCCCTGACCGGCGCGACCCTGATCGGCAAGATCGGCGCGGGCTATTCCGGGGGCAGCGACATCGACCCCGACGGTCTCTCTGCCGGCGACAGCCTCGGCAGCGCGGTGGCCCTGGACTCGACCCGGCTTGCTGTCGGTGCACCTTTGGCCAAGACGGCGACGGACACCGGCAGCGAAGTCGGGGCGGTACACCTTTTCACCTTCTCGTCCAGCGCCCTGACTTCGGGCAGCCAGGTCGGCATCATCGGATCCGGCGACTATTCGGGCTCCGGCCAGACGGTCAACGTCGCACTGGGCAGCGGCGACAAGTTCGGCAGCGGCGTGGCGATCGACGACAAGGGGCTGGCGGTCGGGGCGCCGGGCGATGACGGTGCCTCGAACACCGTGACCGATGCCGGCGCCGCCTACTATTTCGAGTTCGCCGACCTAGCCTTCACCTCGCCCACCCAGAAGGGCGTGTTCGGCAACGGCTATACCGGCGGCGCGAACCTGAATGTGGGGGTGGAGGCCGGCGACCTGCTTGGCGCCGCCGTCTCGCTCAACGCCGACCGGATGGCGGTCGGCGCCAGCAATGACGACGGCTCCGGCAACCTGGCCACCGGCGCGGGCGCGGTCTACCTGTTCGCCGTTGGCAATGGCAGCGCCAGCACCCAGCTGTTCGGCAACAATCCGTCGGGCACCGTCACCATTTCCAGCGCGGCCCTGGCGGACCTGCTGGCGACGCCGCAGACCGTGTACCTGCAGGCCAGCAACGACATCACCCTGACCGACGCGATCACCGTCAACAATGCCTCCGGCAATGGCGGAAGCCTCTACCTTGCGGCCGGGCGGTCGATCCTGCTGAACAACTCGATCACCACCGACAATGGCAGCTTTTTCGCCAAGGCCAATGCCACTGCGGCGGATGGCGTGGTCGACGCCCAGCGGGAGGCGGGTGCGGCGGCGATCACGATGGTCGACGGCTATTCGATCAATGCCGGCACCGGCCAGGTCAACCTGGAGATCGGCACCGGTGCCGGCAACACCAACAGCGCCAGCGGCACCCTGACCGTCTCCACGATCACCGCCGGCGATGTCTACATCGCCAATACCGGCACCACGGCCGGCTCCGACATCGCCAATGCCGGCAGCACGCCGAAGGTCACAGCGAACTCCGTGGTATTCAGCGCCTCCACCGGCAAGATCGGCGATACCGGGATGCCGATGAACGTCGATGCGGCCAAGCTGGAAGCCGCCGCCAGCAGCAGCATCGACCTGCAGGGCTACTCGGCGCTGCAGATCGGGGGGGCGGCCCTGGGCAGCCTGGACGGCATCAGTGCCGGTGGCACCCTGTCGCTGAACATTGCCGGCCAGATCTCCCAGACCGAGCAGATCGTGTCGACGGGCGCCGCGAGCTTCAGCGCCACCGGGGCGCCGATCATCCTGGATCACGCCGCCAACGACTTCGCCGGCGTTGTCAGCCTGACCACGACCTCTGGACAGGTCACCCTGCGCGACGCCAACGCGCTGTCGCTGGCCTCCTCCACGATCAACGGCACCTTCACCGTGACCGCCGGCGGTGCGATCACCCAGTCCGCCGGCCTGACGGTGAACGCGCCGTCCAATTTCACCACCACCGCGGGCGACATCACCCTGTCGAACACGGGCAACACGTTCGGCTCGGTCATGACCCTGACCACGGCGACCGGCGGCAATGCCACGATCGATGCCGGGTCGGCGATCATCCTCGGCAATGTGGATGTCGGCGGCAATCTCCAGGTGTCCGGCAGCGGCCCGGCGACCCTGACGCAGGACGTAACCGCCGTCGGCAACGCGGTCTTCCCCAACGGCATCACCGCCGCCGGCAATGTCGATGTCGTCAGCGAGACCGGCTACATCTCCGTGAACACCGTCAGCCACGGCACCAACAACCTGCTGCTGGCCGCCGACACGATGTTCCTGGACGGCAACTGGAGCGGGACCGGCACCCGCACCATCAAGCCCTACAGCGCCAACCGGGACGTTGCGATCGCGCCCGCCACCACCCCGACCAATGCGCTGGAGATCACCAGCGCGGAAGTCGCGCGGCTGGAGAATGACAGCCCGTCGATGGTCACCATCGGGCGGCGGGACGGCAGCTCGACGATGAACACCGGCACCTGGTCGTTCAACGACCCGCTGACCCTGCTCGCCAATACCATCAACCTCAGCTCCTCCACCCTGACGAAGTCTGCCGGCGCCCTGACCCTGGGCGCGAACGGCGCGGTCACCGGCGCGGTCAACCTCGCGGCCGGCACCGGCACCCTGTCGATCGACGCCGCCAGCGTCAGCATCACCGGCACCGTCAACGGCCAGACCGGCAGCCAGGCCGCCCAGCATGTCAGCTATACCGGGTCCAACGGCAGCGGCCCCTTCACCATCAACGGGTCGGCCTTCCACACCGTGACCCCCAGCACGCCGGCCCCGTCGCCGGTGGAGGAGGTGCCGGACGAGGATGACGATGAGGTGGTCGAGGCCCCCGTCGATGACGGCGGGTCCGGCGCGGGCGATGGCGGCGACGGATCGCCCGGCGGCGGCTCCGGCGATGCCGGCGACGGCACGGGCGGCTCGGACATCGTCGAGGACGCGACGGGTGGCAGCGGTTCGGAGGATGGCGGCGGGAGCACCGGTGAAACGGTCACCGACGCGACGGGGGCCGGCGGAACCGAGGACGACGGCAGCGGGACCCTCGCGGATGCCGAGAAGGCGGCCGCTGGCTTCGATTCCGGCGAGGTGGAGGCGGTCGAGGCGAGCGCCCAGGTCTCCGGCACTATCGACGAGGTCGTGGCGGCCAATACCGTGACCCAGGACCTGACCGACGCCGCGCTGGACAATGCGACGGGCCTGTCGGGCAGCGCCGATGCGGAGGCCGGGGACGGCGGTGACGGCGAAGAGGGAGCGGACGGCGAAGGCGGCGGCCGGCAGAGCGCCCTGCAGGAGCAGGAGCCGTTCGAGGACGGCGAGGAGGCCCAGGACGAGGAACAGGCCGCCGATGACGAGGAGACGGCCCGCCAGGAGGACGAGGGCGAGCCCGAGGAAGACGAGGAGGAGCAGGCCCCCCGCCGGCAGGAGAAGGGCTATGCCTCCAACCGCTATGTCGAAGTGGTCGATGTCGAGGAAGCCGCGGAGAGCCAGGATGCGGATGACGGCGGTGCCGCGCTGGGCGCCGGCTGTGCCTGCTGACCGGCCGATCCGGCCGCGGGCCGGCAAAGGCTGAACGCCCGGCTGCCGGTTTGTGCTATGGCAGATGGCGAGCGCCGGCACAGGCGAAGCGGCATGGGCAGTCCCGTGGCCGCCGCATCAGGGGAGGGAACCAGAACCATGGAATTCTGCAACACGGAGCGCGACGGTCGCATCCTGACCGTGACCATCAACCGGCCGGAACGGATGAATGCGGTGCATCCGCCGCTTGCCTTCGAACTCGACCGCGTCTTCACCGAGTTCCGCGACGATCCGGACCTCTGGGTCTGCATCCTCACCGGCGCCGGCGACAAGGCCTTTTCAGCCGGCAATGACCTGAAGTACCAGGCCGAGGGCAATGTCATGGCCTGGCCGAGCACCGGCTTCGGCGGGCTCACCCACCGGTTCGACATCGAGAAGCCGCTGATCGCCGCCTGCAACGGCCTGGCGATGGGCGGCGGCTTCGAGATGGCGCTGGCCTGCGACATCATCATCGCCGCGGAATCCGCCCGCTTCGCCCTGCCGGAACCCAAGGTCGGCCTGGCGGCCCTGGGCGGCGGGCTGCACCGCCTGCCGCGGATGATCGGCCTGAAGCAGGCGATGGGCATGATCCTGACCGGCCGCGCCGTGTCCGCCGCCGACGGCGCGGCGATGGGCTTCGTCACCGACGTGGTCCCCGACGGCGAGGCGCTGCCTGCGGCCCGCAAATGGGCGGAGCAGATCATCGACTGCTCGCCCGTTTCCATCCGCACCTCGATGGACGTGGTGCGGCGCAGCCTGGCGCAGCCGAGCCTGGAAGCGGCGGTCCGCGCCAGCTACGACAGCGTGACCCGCCTGCGCGCCAGCGAGGACGCCAAGGAAGGCCCCCGCGCCTTCGCCGAGAAGCGGAAGCCGAACTGGACCGGACGCTGAGCCGGCCCCTCCGCACCAGCGACCACCACAGATGACGGAGTGACGGCGCCATGGGATGGCAGGCGGCGATCGAGGAACTGCGCGAGCGCGAGCGCCAGGCGCAGCAGATGGGCGGGCCGGACAAGGTCAAGCGCCAGCACGACAACGGCAAGCTGACGGTCCGGGAACGGATCGACGCGCTGCTCGACAAGGGCAGCTTCCACGAGATCGGCGCCCTTGCCGGCAAGGCCGAGTATGACGAGGAAGGCCGCCTGCTGCAGTTCCGGCCGGCCAATTTCGTCATGGGACGTGGCCGCATCGACGGCCGCCGGGTGATGGTGGGCGGCGACGACTTCACCGTGCGCGGCGGCGCGGCCGATGCCGCGATCTGGGAAAAGCAGGTGATGGCGGAGCAGTTCGCCAACGAGTACCGGATGCCGATCGTCCGGCTGGTGGACGGCACCGGCGGCGGCGGCTCGGTGAAGTCGCTGGAGACCGACGGCAAGACCTATGTGCCCCGCAACCCCGGCTGGGACTGGGTGGTGGCGAACATGGGCAAGGTGCCGGTCGTGGCGCTTGGCCTGGGCTCTGTCGCCGGGCTGGGCGCGGCGCGGATGGCCACCAGCCACTATGCGGTGATGGTGCAGGAGACCTCGCACATGTTCATCGCCGGCCCGCCGGTGGTGGCCCGTGCGGGCGAGACCCTGACCAAGGAGGAACTGGGCGGATCCGGCATCCATGTGAAGGCCGGCGCAGTCGACGATCACGTTAAGACGGAAGCGGAAGCTTTTGAAAAAGCTAGACAATTCCTGTCCTACCTTCCGTCGTCAATCTACGACCTGCCGCCACGGTCGGAGCCGCAGGACGATCCCGGCCGGCGGGAGGAAATGCTGCTCGACGCCGTGCCGCAGGACCGGCGCAAGGTCTACAAGATGCGGCCGATTCTGGAGGCGGTGCTGGACAGCGGCTCGTTCTTCGAGATCGGCCGCCAATTCGGCAAGTCGGTGATCACCGGCCTGGCGCGGCTGGATGGCTGGCCGGTCGCGGTGCTGGCCTCCGACCCCTACCATTATGGCGGCGGCTGGACCGCCTCCTCCGCCCAGAAGATCACCCGCTTCGTGGACCTGGCCGAAACCTTCCACCTGCCGGTCGTCCACCTGGTCGACTGCCCCGGCTTCCTGATCGGCCTGGAGAGCGAGGAGGCGGCGACCATCCGGCACGGCGCCCGTGCCCTGGCGGCGGTCTACCAGGCGAAGGTCCCCTGGTGCTCGATCCTGATCCGCAAGGTGTTCGGCGTGGCCGGGGCCGGGCACATGAACCACACCCGGGTGCATTACCGCTATGCCTGGCCGTCGGGCGACTGGGGCTCCCTGCCGCTGGAAGGCGGCATCGAGGCGGCCTATCGCGCGGACCTGGATGCCGCAGAGGACCGCGATGCCCTGCGGGCGGAGATCGAAACCCGGCTGAACAAGGTGCGGTCCCCCTTCCGGACGGCCGAAGCCTTCCTGGTCGAGGAGATCATCGACCCGCGGGAGACCCGCCCGCTGCTCTGCGAGTTCGCCAACATGGCGGCCCCGCTGCGGACAGCCGGCCCAACCGCATTTCATATGAGACCTTAAAAACATATCATAAGTCATTACTATATAATGGTTTTCGGGCGCTGAATTAAGGCTTCGTCCGGATTGGCTGAGAAAACCGCGATTCGGACCCGGCACGGGCCCTTCCGGCTGGGCCGGTGCGGACCGGCGGTCTGTCCGGGCCGGGCCTGCGGGCGGATGCCGGCGGCGCCGGGAAACATCCGCATTGCCGTTACTTGCGGCGCGAAGCTCAGCTGCCGCCCGGCGGCACAGCCGCCCCGCGGGCCGGCGGCTTTTCGTGCTTCCTGCGGCATGGCGTATGCTTTTCCGGCATGTGACCCGATGGGTGCCGGCGGGTGTCTCCGTCCCGTCCGGCGCAACGTCGCGTCACAGCAAACGGCTCAGCACTGGAGGCGGGTGGAGCGATGGCGAACCGGGCTCTGAGGATCGATGAAGGTCAATTCGAACTGCCGGGCATGGATGCCGAAGCAGGCGAGGGATCTTCGGCCGAGGGACCTTCGTCAGGGACGGTACCGGGAGCGGTGATCGATCCACAGGGCGCGCCTGCCGCCGCCGACGCCTCTTTCGGTGAGGCGATGGCCGAGCCGCCGACCGCGGCCGGGCGGGCGGAGGCTGGTGGCAAGCCGGTCGCGGATCTGGGGCCGGTCGGCGTCCTGGCGGGGGAAGAGGCGATGGTCCGCGCCTTCAACCAGCTCCGTGCCGCCGTCCGCGACGCCTCCGGCCGGGACAGCCTGGCCGCCCCCGGGGACAGCGAGCCGTTGACAGAAACACCGACCAGCGAGACGGCGGCTGTCGAGATGCCGGCACCCGGGATCCAGGCCGCTTCCGTCGGCGCGCCGGCCGCTGAAGCCGGGCCGGGGCCGGAAAGCCTCTCGGCGGAACGGCCTCAGGCCCTGCGCGAGGACGCCCTGTTCGCCTTCGGGCCGGGTGACGGCCGGGTCTTCCTGTCCGGCGGTGCCGGCTGGACCGACGTGGTCCGTCTGCAGGGGGTTGATACACCGCCCGACGGCCAGCTCTGGAATCTTGATCTCCAGGCGGGTACAGCAACGGAGGTCGACGGCGCGATCCTGCTGTCGGAGGATGCTGCCGGCGTGGTCAGGCTTTCCGATGGCGCCGAGCTGGTCTTCTCGGGGATCGAACGCATCGAGTGGTAGCGCCGCAGCTGCGGCTCCCCGGCGGACCTGCGGACTTGCGGGCCTGCCCGGCGGCAGGCTTGCGGCAGGCCTGATTGGGCGGCGCGACAGGAACTGGGTCACGGATCTTCGGGGAATTTCTATGTCGGACAGGAGCCAACGCGGCCACTTGACCGTGGTCTCGCACCCGCTGGTGCAGCACAAGCTGACCCTGCTGCGTCGCCGCGAGACCTCGACGGCGAGCTTCCGGCAGCTCGTCCGCGAACTCAGCCTGCTGCTCGCCTACGAGGTGACGCGCGAGCTCGAGCTGACGATGGAGGAGATCGAGACCCCGGTCGCGCCGATGGTGGCGCCGGTCCTGGCGGGCAAGAAGCTCTGCTTCATCTCCATCCTGCGCGCCGGCAACGGCATCCTGGACGGGATGCTCGACCTGGTCCCCTCGGCGCGGGTCGGCCATGTCGGCCTGTGGCGGGATCCGAAGACGCTGAAGCCGGTCGAATATTACTTCAAGGTGCCCAGCGACCTGTCGGACCGGCTCTGCATCGTTGTCGACCCGATGCTGGCGACCGGCAATTCCGCCGCCGCGGCGATCGCGAAGCTGAAGGAGGCCGGCGCCAGCCGCCTGCGCTTCGTCTGCCTGCTGGCCGCCCCGGAAGGCGTCGCCGTGATGAAGGAAAACTGTCCGGAAGTGCCGATCTTCACCGCAGCCCTCGACCAGCGACTGAACGATCACGGCTATATCGTGCCGGGCCTGGGTGATGCCGGGGACCGCATCTACGGCACGCGCTGACCAGGGTGCCCGCAGGGCTGCCCGCGTCGCGGCCGGAGGATCGGGATGACCGGCGCCGACCTGCATGACTATCCGGTCGACCCTGTCGGCTATGGCTGTTCCCGTCCGGATCCGGCCTGGCCGGCCGGCAGCGGGCTGGCGGTACAGCTGTCGATCATTGTTCCCGATGCGGCACCCGACGGCGTCCCGGCCGCGGCTGAGGCCGCGGCACGCGGCGTGGCGGCCGTCACCGACAGCCCGGAGCGGCGCTTCGAACGGTCCCGCCGGGACGGTGTGCGTCGCCGGCGCAGCACCGGATACGGCAGCCGGGTCGGCATCCATCGCCTGCGGCAGCTGCTGTGCCGGCACAGCCTGCCGGCCACCTGGTTCCTGGCCCCGAGTCTTGCGGAACGCCTGCCGGCATTCGCCGCCGGCCTCGCCGCCGACGGCCAGGAGGTGGCGCTGCTGGGCAGCGGCGCCGATCTGGCGGACGGACAGGCGTCGATCTGCCGGCTGCGCGACCGTCTGGCCGCGGTGACCGGGACGGAGCCGGTCGGCTGGCGCTCCCTGTCCCGCCACCCTGACGGCCGCAAGACCCTGGTTGCCGCCGGCGGCTTCCTGTACGACGCGGATGCCGCCGACGACGACCTGCCCTACTGGCGGCCGGCCGCGGGCGGCCCTCTGCTGGTGCTGCCTGCCACGCCGCTGGCGGGGCGCGGTGCGGCCGCGATGGCGCGCGCCGTGGCGCGGGGCAGGGCGGAAGCGCCGGTGCGTCCGCAATGCCTGCGGCTGGAGATCGACCCCGAACGGCTGGGCCGGCCCGACGAAGCCGAAACCTTCGCGGCGATGCTTGCAGAGCTGGCGGCCTGCCCCGATCTTTGGGTCGCGACCGCTGCCGCCGTCGCCCGCCATTGGGGCGGCCGGTTTCCGTTCACCTGGGAGTGAACCGGGCGCCGAGTGTCCAGATGGCGGGGCTGGCGGACCGGACCTGACGGACGACACCATTGGGGAGCATTTTGGCTGCGGATCAGGCAAGGCCGGAACCGGCAGACCCGGCGGAACTCCATGCCCTGCTTCAGGAAATCGAGGGCTGCCGGATCTGCGCCGCATCGCTGGAGCATCCGCCACGGCCGGTGCTGCGGCTGCGACCGGGCGCGCGCATCCTGATCTGCGGTCAGGCGCCGGGCACCCGGGTGCATGAGACCGGCATCCCCTTCAACGATCCCTCCGGCGACCGGCTGCGCGACTGGCTCGGTGTCGACCGGGACACCTTCTACGATGCGGGCCGCATCGCCATCCTGCCGATGGGATTCTGCTTCCCGGGCCAGGATGCCCGGGGCGGCGACCTGCCGCCGCGGCGGGAATGCGCACCGGCGTGGCGGGATCGCCTGTCGCCCTGGCTGGCGCAGGTCCGCCTGACCCTGCTGATCGGCCAGTATGCCCAGGCATGGTATCTGGGGCGCCGCCGTCGCCAGAGCCTGACGGAGACGGTGCATCACTGGCGCGACTACCTGCCGGATTTCCTGCCGCTGCCGCATCCGAGCTGGCGCAACAATGCCTGGCTGCGCCGGCACGGCTGGTTCGCAGCGGAGGTGCTGCCGGAGCTGCGCCGGCGGGTCGGCCTGCTGCTGGAGGAGAGCGCATGACGGCGGCGATGCTGTGCCGGACCGGCCTGTTGCTGCTGGCGCTGGCGCTGGCCGCCGGTTGCGCGCCGAAGGTGCAGCCGCCCGGGCCGCTGTACCAGGCGGATGCCGACCCGCCGGCGGCGATGGCCGCAGGCGGCGCCGGGGCCGACCTTGTGGAGGCGGTGGTGCCGCCGCCGACCCGGCCCGGCCCCGGGCGCCTGGAAGACGGCCATGTCGCGATGCCGGACGGTACGGAACTGCCCTATCGCCGCTGGCAGCCCGAAGCCCGCCCGGCCGAGGCGGTGGTCGTGGCGCTGCATGGCTTCAACGACTACAGCCGGGCGTTCGAGCTGCCGGGGCAGGCCTGGGCCGAGCGCGGGCTGGTGACCTATGCCTATGATCAGCGCGGCTTCGGTGGTTCGCCCCATCGGGGCATTTGGCCCGGCTGGCAGCGGCTGACAGCCGACCTCTGGTCGGTCGCGGCCGCGGTGCGGGCCGCCCATCCGGACCTGCCCCTCTACCTGGTCGGGGAGAGCATGGGCGGTGCGGTGATCCTGGCGGCCTTCGGGAGCGAGAGCGCCCGCTTCCGGCAGGCGGCCGGCGATCCGCCAGTGGCCGGGGCGATCCTTTCGGCTCCGGCGGTCTGGGGCCGCTCCACGATGCCGCCGGTCTACCGCTGGGGGTTGTGGTTTGCGGCCCATACCCTGCCATGGCATCCGGTATCCGGCAGCGGCCTGCGGCGCCAGGCCAGCGACAATGTCGCGATCCTGCGCCAGCTCTGGCAGGACCCGCTGGCGATCAAGTACACCCGGACCGACGCGGTCTGGGGCCTCGTCAACCTGATGGACGCGGCGCTCGCGGCATCAGGCAGCATCGACGTGCCGGTGATGACCCTCTATGGCGAAAAGGACGAGATCGTGCCGCCGGGGCCGGTGGCGCGGATGCGCGAGCGCCTGCCCGGGGATGCCGACCACCGGCTCTACCCGGAAGGCTGGCACCTGCTGTTCCGCGACCTGGGCGCCGATGCGGTTTGGGACGACACCGCCGCGTGGATGCTGGGCGAGCGCAACGGCAGCGGGCCCCCCTCCTGAGCCGAGCCCCAGCCTAGATCGACTTGCGCTCGGATGGACTCATCCGAGCGGCAATAAGTTGATCGATTTCAACAAGATAGAGCATCTTGTCTGCGTCCGAACGGACGCAGGATGCGCTAGCCCGCGGTCACCCGGTTGCGGCCCTCCGTCTTCGAGGCATAGAGCGCCTCGTCGGCACGCTTGCGCAGACGGTCCAGGTCCTCCTCCGCGGTGAGGACCGACAGGCCGAAGCTGGCGGTCAGGGTGACCGGCCCGGTCCTGCTGTCGACGCTGATGGCTGCGATGTCGCGGCGCAGCTTGTCGGCGACGCAGCGGGCGCCCTCCAGCCCGGTCTCCGGCAGGACCACGCCGAACTCCTCGCCGCCCAGCCGTCCGCTGAGGTCGACTTGGCGCAGCCGCTCCTGCAGGACCTCGCCCACCGCCTGCAGGACCCTATCTCCGGCATCATGCCCGTGCCGGTCGTTGATGCTCTTGAAATGATCCAGGTCGAAGATCAGCAGGGCCAGCGACCGCTGGTAGCGATGGGCACGCTCGATCTCCAGCGCGAGGACTTCCATGAAACGGCGCCTGTTGGCCAGGCCGGTCAGGTCGTCATGATCGGCCCGATGCCGGATCTCCCGTTCCTGCGCCAGCCGCTGGACATGCAGGCGCAGCCGGGCATGGAGCACGTCGGGTTCCACCGGCTTGACGATATAGTCCGACGCGCCTTCGTCCAGCCCGCGGATCTGGTCGTCGGCCGTGCCGCTGGCCGTCACGAAGATCACCGGGACCTCGCGCAGCTGCGGCATCTGCCGGATCCGGTGGAGAAGGGCATGGCCGTCGCCATCGGGCAGCGAGATGTCGAGCAGGATCGTGTCGGGGGTGAACCGGCCGAGGGCGGCGACGGCCTCCTCGGCCGTTCCGGCGAGCATGGCGGTGCCGAACTTGCCGGCGACCGCCCGCAGGATGGCCGCACTGGTCGCCTCGTCCTCGACGATCAGGAAGCGGAGCGCGTCGGTTTCCATGCGGCAGATGCTCTCAGACGATTAACAGACGTTTAGGGGGTTCGCCCTAATACAGTCCGGGACCGCTGCCGGTTCCAGACCAATTGCTTGCGACAATATTTGACGATGTGGACCATTCTGTACGGTCTTGTCCAGAACGCCGCCCTGCTGAGCCTCGTCCTGCTCGCCTATGTCGCCCTGCCGGGCGATCTCGGCTGGGGCGACCGGCGCCGCGACCGGGCGGTTCTGGGCCTTGTGCTGGCGGTCGCCTCCGTTCTTGCCATGTTCTCTTCCGTCGAGGTGTCGCCCGGGGTGATTTTCGACGTCCGCGCAGCGCCGGTGATCGTCGCCGGCATGCTCGGCGGCTGGGTCGCCGCCTTCTGCGCTCTCCTGCCGGCCCTCGGCCTGCGGGTCTGGCTGGGCGGCTCCGGCATGGCGATCGGCCTGCTGGCCCTGATGATATATGCGGTCGGCGGTGTCCTGCTGGGGGCGATATCGGGGCCGGGCAGGTCGCGGCCGGGCCCCTGGATCGGCGGCGTCGGCACCATCGTCATCTCGCTGTTCGCGCTGACCAGCCTGTTCTTCCTGCCGGATCGCACGCTGGGCATGCGGCTGTTCCAGCAGATGGGGCCAGTGGTGATCCTGGGCAACCTCGTCGGGGTCGGCCTGATCGCATCGATCCTGGTCATGGAGCGCCGCCGGCGCGACCTGCTGGACAGCCTGCGCGCCAGCGAAGCCGCCGCGCGAACGGCACTGGAGGCCCGCACCCGCTTCACTGCCAACATGAGCCATGAGATCCGGACACCGCTGAACTCCGTCATCGGCTATGCGCAGCTTCTGGCCGACGAACGTCTGCCGGACCTTGCCCGACAGCGCCTGCGGCGCCTTTCTGCTGCCGCCATCTCGCTGCTCGGGCTGCTCGACGACGTCCTGGACTATGCCAAGATCCAGGCCGGACAGCTGGCGGTTGCGCCGCGGCCGACCGACGTGGGCGCGCGGCTGCAGACCTGCATTGATGTCCTGGAGCAGCTCAGCGCCGAGCGGCAGGTCGCGGTTCGCCTTCACGTGGCGGCGGACCTGCCCGCCTCTCTGCTGATCGATGGCGACCGGCTCGCGCAGATCGGCAGCAACCTGGTGAGCAATGCGCTGAAATTCACCGAGGCCGGACATGTCGAGGTGGCTCTGTCCTACGGCGCGCCGGCCGGCATGCTGGAACTGCGTGTCACCGACACCGGGGTGGGCATCGCGGAAGGGGACCTGGACCGGATCTTCCAGCCGTTCGAACGGACAAAGGTCACGGCAGCGCCCGGGACCGGCCTCGGCCTGACCGTGGTGGCGACGGTCGTCCGTTCCATGGGCGGGTCGATTGACGTCGCCAGCCGGCCGGGCGAGGGCTCGACCTTCACCGTGCGCCTGCCCTGCGTTCCGAGTCAGGATGGCAGCGCGGCCGGGAGAGTGGAAGGCGCGCCCGACGCGCAGGGGGCGCAGGATGTCGCCCTGGACGGGCTTGCCGTGCTGATCGTCGACGATACCGAGATGAACGCGGACATCCTGCGGGCGATGCTGGTCCGGGCGGGCTGCATCGTCAGCCTCGCGGCCAATGGGCGGGAGGCCGTGGACGCGGTGGCAGACCGGCGCCTCGACCTGGTCCTGATGGATGTCCGGATGCCGGTCATGGATGGCTACGAGGCCACGCGGACGATCCGCGCGATGGAGCAGGCCCGGGGCCTGCCGCGGGTGCCGGTCGTCGCGCTGACCGCCCATGTCTCCCGTGCCGACCATAAGGCCTGCCGGGATGCCGGCATGGACGCCTTTCTGACCAAGCCCGTGGATCGAAACGTCCTGTTGCGGACGATCGGGCGGTTCTGTCGCGGGCAGGGCAATGCCGTCCCCGCACCGTCGATGCCAGCGGCATTCGGCCCGGCCGGGGAGGCGGACGCCGGTTCCGGTCGCCCACGGCCGCCGGCGCGGGGCCCGGCCTGGCCGGCGGGGGACCCGAGCCTGCCGCTGCTGGACCGCGCGCGGCTGCAGCAGATCGCCCACTATATGGATGACGATCAGGTCGCCGCGCTGCTGGACAGCGCGATCGCCGCGATCGAGGCGGATGCCGCCGGCCTTGCCCGGGATCCCGGCTTCCAGGGGGCGGCCGCCGACGTCGAACTGCCGGCCCGGGTCGCGCCGGTCTTCCATCGCCTGATTTCCATTGCCGGCAATACCGGCCTCACCCGCCTGAGCATGCTCTGCCGCGAACTGGAGGCCAGGGCGATGCGGGAGCAGCTGGACGGGCGCGCGGAACTGGACGCCTTCCTGGCGCTCGCCTCCGACAGCCTTGCGGCACTGCGGGACTACGATCCCCGGGCGGCGGCGGCACGCCCCTCCGACTGACGGAGCGCGGGCCGATCGGTCAGCCGCGCAGCCCCTTCTTCTCGAAGTCTTCCAGCAGCGCCACCAGGTCTTCCGGAACCGGCGCCGACTTGTGGCTCGTCTGGTCGGTGTTGACCCAGACGACCTCGCCGCTGGCATAGAGATCCTCGCCGCCCTGTGGGTGGATCTCGACGGCAAAGCCGATGCTCGACCGGCCGATCCGGGCGGTGCGCACATGCACCTCGATCTGGTCGTCGAACAGGATGGGGCGCTTGTAGTCGACCAGGGTGCGCACGGTATGGAAGTCGGTGCCGGTGCGTTCCACCTGCGCCATGTAGTCGTAGCCGAGTTCACGGAAATATTCGGTGATCGCAGTGTCGAAATAGGTCAGGTAGTGGGCATTGAAGACCACCTTCTGCCCGTCGATCTCGCTGTAGCGCACGCGGAACGGGAAACAAAAATTGAACTCGGCACGGGCCATGCGCCTTCTCCTGTCGGTCCTGGATGGTCGGCTGATGCGCGGGAAGCGGCTGTTTAGCCGCGGCGCCGGCTGGCGGCAAGCGGTTGGCGGGGCGCCTACAGGCTGCGCAGGGCGCCGGTGATCTGGCGCACCACGTCGCGGATCCGCGGCTCCCGCCGGGCGGTGAAGGGCAGGGGCCGGCACTGGTCCATCGCGGCCAGGCCAAGCCGTACGGTCAGGAGCCCGGCGAGCACCCCCTGGCCGGCCTTGGTGCCGATCGCGGCGGCCGCGCCGCCGACCATGTCGGTGACCATGTGGTTCAGCCCCTCCGTGGCGCCGGCGGTCACCGCTGTCGCGAAGGCACGACGCACGATCCGCCAGCTGGTCAGCGGGCCGGGCCGCATGCCGTAGGCGGCGGCGATGCCGCGTACCAGCCGCATGCTGCGCCACAGCATGAAGGCCATGTCGAAGGCGGCGTAGGGGCTGATCGCATTGGCGATGGCCGCCGACCGGGCGGCAATCGCCGTTTCCCGCAGGGCCCGGTCGTCCGCCTCCCGCAGCAGCAGGCCTTCGGCCGCGGACAGGGCATCCGCTGCGGAAAGGCCGCTCAGGCCGGAGAGGCGGTCGGCATCGACCTCGACCGGCAGGACATGCGACAGGCGTACGGCAAGCTCCGCGATGCGGCCGGGATCCTCGGCCGCCAGGGCTTCGGCCGCCTGCTTGCGCCAGCCGTCCGCCCGGCCGAAGCGAAGCCATGCCTTCATGTCGCGGAAGGCGAGCAGCGACAGCGCGGCGCAGGCGATCGCCAGCAGCCCGCCACCGACGAAGCCCAGGGCCGGCTCGATCTGGTAGAGGTCGCGCAGGCCCGTCGCGACGTCGACGCCCAGGAACAGCAGCACCAGGGCGGCAGCGGCGGCAAGGAACCAGCCGGCCGTGCCGCTGCCCGCGCCGGGTGCCGCCGCAAGATCGGTGGCCGCCATGGTCGCCGGCAGGTCACCGGCCGACGCCTCGCGCTCGGCCGGGCGGACGATCCAGTCGACCCGGTCCTCGCCGGAGAAGGTCGCTGCGGCGGGTTGCGGGTCGTGCCCGGGCATGGGTCCGGTCCTCTCGCGGTTCACGTCAGGGCGTCCCCGATCAGGAATTGCAGCATATGGTCCATGTTCAGATGCGGCAGG